>Ga0307929_1000705_pt1 | contig 30707 bp, 30 predicted proteins | sample AceLakmetage1330_FD_203160 | JGI IMG/M metagenome (GOLD analysis project Ga0307929, IMG submission 203160) | Saline water microbial communities from Ace Lake, Antarctica - #1330 | ecosystem: Environmental > Aquatic > Non-marine Saline and Alkaline > Saline | place: Antarctica: Ace Lake...
TCGGCGACGCTGACTTTCATGTCCGAAGCCCCTCCCGCAACTCGAAGATTTCCTAATTTGGAACCGCTGTTCCGCGCAATAGCGATGACAATATGCGTTGCACCGCATGCCTCAGCGCTTGCTTCGGCACCGGCGCGCACGAGTGAAGAATGGTATAGCAATAAGGCTCTGTCGATTGTTACGCCGGGTTCGCACTCGACAGCGTTGATTACAACGGTTTGGATATTCTTGGAGGCTGCCAGTTTCTTTCCTGCCGGGAACATGCTGCCACCCATTCCCACCAATCCGATTGCATCAAGAAACTCTGGATAGGACTGTTCAGACGTTCTTAGCGGCTGTTGACCCGAAGGTGGTGGCCAAGCGGTTCCAGGAGGAGCAAGGAAAGCCGGCTCTTCGGGAAACTCTGGATATTTCCAGTGCGCTTTAATTAATCGAAGCATGATTGCATCTCTACTGCTTTTTGACGGGTTTTCTTGACCAGCCGGGATCTTGTTTCATTTCCTGCAATAATGCTTCTGCCATCTTATCCAGGTAGAGGGAAATGCGTTTCTGATAGCGAGTGGCCCCCGTTACACCATCAATTGGAATTCGTTTTCCAGAAGCATCTTGAACGACCGTACCGCTAACGCCTTTAAGGGCGTCGAGCACCTTGAGTTGTTTTCCAATGTCTTTGATGACTCCAATGTCAGGAATATCCACGACATCAATGACAATCTGATCGTCTTGCCGTTTTAATGCGATAAGCGCAGTGACGCGTTCATATGTTTTGAACGATCGCATCGCAATACCTTGCAGCGTGTCTCCGTTTGCATCATAGCCTAGCAGTACGTGAGGAATCACTTTCGAGTAGTTCTCCTTTTCGCTGTAGGTCGTCGATTGTTTCAGGATCCAGTGTGCGGCATCTACAGCCTGCTTCACAATGCCTCCTGCGTAAACGGCAAGGGATGTGACCAGCGTCGCGAGTACCAAGAGCGTTGTAGAACGTCGACCGATTTTATTCATGGGATGATTCCTCTCTGTTTGGTGTTTTGTATGTGTTTGTTGAGTCATATTCAATTGTCCACTGTGTTGAGGGTAGCGGGATAACGGTCTTTTGGCAATGTTCAGAAAGTGTGCCCTTGGAGACGACTCCGACATCGGGACTCGTGATACGGTAGGCCGTGCCGTCCAAAAGTCCTGCTTGTGCGAGAAGCGTGTCAGTAGCAATGAACATGGTGAGGACCCCCGTTAGCGAGTTGTCACGCATGATGGGGTGGCGTAGCGCCACAAAGGAAGGTCGTAACAGCTTTGGCAATGTCGGGCCGCTGATTTGAGGCTCAGGTTTCTGGGTCATCATCGTAAAGAACGATTTCATCACATCTTGTGATTTTACGTCGTAGCCAATTCCGGCGAAGTGGCGCCGGAAGTAGACCTGTCTAATTTTGAAGTCAGGATCCAGTAGGGTTGCTGCGCGAACCCCAGGAAGATCGGTGACATAAGGTTTCATAATGCGTCGAAACGTGTTTTTTGTAGGATTCTGTTCGGCCGCTTCAGAGAGGATGTCGACATACTTCTGGACAGAACTCTGAAGGGCTACTGCTATTGGGTTTTCCTCCAGAGCGGCGCCATATTGCGCGGCAAGAGAACCCACCAATAGGAGGGCGATGCCGGTATACTGGCAAAAGCGTTTCACACCATATCGCATGATATTACCTTTGAAGTTCAAACAGAGATATGTAGCCAGAGTGATGGGAGAGTTGCCGCCAGCTCTGAAAGGGGGATGCCTCAAAGGCATCCCTCAGACGCCCTTCAATGTTCTCTCGAATCTCCTCTTGTCGGAAAATCCAGTATCCAGCCCAGGCAGACGTCCGACCTATCAGGGTAGTGGGAATGTCGACATCGACTACGACAGCCTTTCCACCTGGCACGAGTGTTCTCCACATCTCGTGCAATGCTTTTTGTTTGAGAGAAAATTCGATGTGATGAAAGAAAAACGTGGAGACTGCCCGTTCAAAGTTTGCATCGGGATAGGGTAGATTTTCTGCTAAAGCAGCCTTAAATCGCATTGGGCTGTTTGGTGGAGCTTTTCTTCGTGCAACGTCCAACATTCGCTCTGCAGCATCTACACCGATAACTGCACCCCCTTGTGCATCATCAAGGTGGGTTGCGATCTTGCGCGTGAGGGATCCGGTTCCACAGCCAACATCCAGCACGCGGTGATTGGCGGCAATTCCGAGTCTCTCAATGACATGCCGGGCGCATCGCTGCTCAAAGCCAAAAACCATAAGTGGCGCTAGCCAGTCGTAGAGTGGAGCGGCATAGTCGAGCGTCCTCCCAGTTGTGCCGGCTGCCGTGGTCGACATGTTGTGTGCGATAAGGTTAGGCATAATTTATGTCCGATAAATCTAATATGGAAAACATGCCCGTAGCAATGGCATCGGCCCCGACGGGGTCAATTCCTAGGCCAAGCGCATCTAATTCGCGAAGCCCGTTACGCATATAGTGCAGGCCTCGCTTGGCTGTGGGTAGCGCTACTTCTGGCAAATGGCGATAGAGGCGATCTCTCGCAGGATTTTGAAGGTACGCGGTATAGGTCTTGGGGAAATCGCGATGGAGTAGGGATAGTGCATAGTTATGCCGGTGTTCACGCAAGTCGCGTCCCATATCGCGGATATCGTCAAGCAGCTGACAGCCCAAACCAAACTGCATGAGAGCCGCCTTTGTTCGATCCATCCGGTCTTGGTATATTCCGCTTTCAATGCGTTCTGGCCCCAGCAGGGGAATATGGAAGAGGAGCCCGGTCTTGTACCGGTGAATTGTCGAGAGGACATGCTCAGGATCCGGCCGCAACAGAACGCCTTGCTCCTCAGAGGCTTCCTGTGCAGCACTTGGCAGAAGCACCTGTAAGGATCCGAAGAGGATTTCCCGTGACTCTGTTTCCGAGAGTGTTCCTGCAGCCACGGCATCGGCTAGCATGGCACCCATAATGCGGTCTGCTGCCATGACGGTAACCACTTCTCGCATGACGCGCGACTTCCCTGAAATCTGAAGTGGAATGACGACCTTCGATTCGTTATCCAAAAGATTGTCGGCACTGGTAACCCATGCGCGAAAAAGATGATTGAGTTTTCCGTAAAGGTGGCGGCGGTCAGCCGGAATCTCCAGCATGAAATAAACAGACATGAACAGTAGCGAGAAAAGATTTTTCCGTAAGGAGTAAAACGCCGGGGGAATGGGACTCATTTCAACGGTGTACGCGTCGGGTGTTCCCGCGGGGTTTTGAAGGACTTGGTCCGCCATTGAGTATACACTACGCATGCAGGCTCGATGCTCTTTAAGTGCGGATTGCAAAATCCGCCCACGCTGCCAAATATCGGTTATTGCATTCATGCATTCCTTTTAATTGCCACCATTATAGGGTCGGTTATGATTTGTGGCACGCATAATATTCATAAATTTGGGTATCTCTTTCGCTGGACTACATACAATATGCAGCGGGTGCACTTGTCATGTTATCCCTGCCTGTCCTCCGAAGCTCGGAGAGCGTAGGACGGAAGCTTGTCGAGGGATCTCTTGTCAGTCGGATCGCGTTGCACGTAAGATCCTTCGACTCCGCTCAGGATGACAAGACAAGAACGTACTGACTAATGCCAAGAGGGGGTAGTCCAGTAAAGGAAATACCCCCTATTCATAAATATTGAAAATTGCCAGCGCATGTGTGCTGACCTCTTTTTTCGTAGAAACGAAACTGTGCATGTGTTTCGGTAAAGCGATCTCTCCCATCGCTGCCTAGCCCCACGTGTTTTGCCCCAGCCTAAAGGGATGAGAGTGCGGACGTGTAGTCGGGTTCCGACGCGATTTCAGGGACCTGCTCTGTATAGATGATGGTACCTGCTTCGTCAATCACCACGACAGCACGAGACAACAACCCGGCCAAGGGACCATCGGTGATGGAGACGCCGTACCGGCTTCCGAATTCTGGATTGCGGAAAACTGAGACCGGAACCACATTATCAAGGCCTTCGGCTGCGCAAAAGCGACCTAGTGCAAACGGTAGGTCAACCGAGACACAAACGACCACTGTGTTCGCAAGCGATCCGGCGTCCTTGTTGAAGTGGTGTGTGGATGCCGCACAAACCCCTGTGTCGATGCTGGGAAAGATATTCAATACCACGCGCTTGCCACGCAGATCGCCCAATGTGCATTCGGACAGATCGGCTTTCAATGCAGTGAAGGCAGGTGCCTCACTTCCAACTTTTGGCAACTCGCCTACGGTCGTCACAGAATTTCCTTCCAACGTGATGGTTGCCATTGTGCATCTCCTTTTTATTGTGATCTATATCACTCCGAGAGGGTCGTCATCTTGATACCGACAAAGTACGCTTCTGATCGCATCCGTCAAGCGTGTATACTGGTTCTGTAGGTTGAGTAGGGCTATATCGAAAGCGTCGACTGAAACCGGCAATGCGTGAAGAATGTGAGCGTCTTACGATGAAGGTTTAGAAAGCCTATTCGCTTCTTTCGTTGTTAGCTGCCAGTAGCAGCTTACCACTTTAGAGCCTCAAATATGGGATAGCCTTTACCTGTCTATCAGCCCTTCCAATAAAGATTGCAAGCATCAGTCATGCTGTGGCATATACTTGGCATCGCAAGACACTTACGAGTGTTAATCTTCCGGTGCAATCCGCCACGTGACCTGTCGGATGGCGGGCAATCAGGAGAAGAAATATGAGATTTGGATTAACTCGCTATCGCTTTGGGGTGAACTACACACCCACTCGGTCTTGGTGGTACTGCTGGAATGATTTTCAGTCTGACGCCATCGCTGAAGACTTGGATGCTATAGCCGAACTGGGTGCCGATCACATTCGCATCATGCTGATCTGGCCATTCTTTCAGCCCAATCCCAAGGTGGTAAGCCAGGCACATCTTGATCGTCTAGACATCCTGATTGAGCTGGCAGATAAGCGGCAGCTTGACGTATGCGTAAGCGTTTTTGTGGGTTGGCTCTCAGGTTACGCCTTCAAACCACCCTTTCAGTCTGACGCTTCATTCTATCGACTTTCGGAGAGCCAGGCTCATCAGGAATATTATGTGAAGCGTGTCGCCGAAGTAATGAAATCACATGACAACGTTCTAGGGCTAGATCTCGGAAATGAGTTGAATTGTTGCTGGCAAACGGATGAATTCATCGGTGACCAGTGGAATCGTCACATGTTGTCTCTTGCGGACGAGTGCTTGCCCAAGGGTATCCACGTGAATGGAGTCGATAACAATCCATGGTTTCGCCCTACGACATTCTCGCCTCAAGGCCTAGCTGATACCCAGAAGATTATACCGTTGCACTGCTGGACTCAATTCACAGGAATGCTTGATCTCGCCAAGGGTAATTGCTTTGATTCCCGATGCCTTCGTCTGCCAGAGGCCATGGCTGCGTTGGCACGCTCCTACGCAGGTGATGTCCGCAAACCTGTCTGGATACAGGAATATGGAATGTCTGAGAAGTGGACCGACCCGCAGAATATCCCGCGATTCCTAAACGAATCCACGCTGAATGCAATTCATTCGGGTGTGAACTGGTTCACTTGGTGGTCGAGCCACGATCTTGATCCACAATATCAGTTCGATCCTCTTGAGTATTCTCTCGGTTTGATCACGCACGATCAGAAGATTAAGGCCCAAGGACATGCATTCAAAGAGCTGGCTGAGACGTACCGAGGACGAGAAGTCGCCGTTACAGAAGAAATCGTTCCACCACCACCTCCACGAATGCTTGACAGGGATTTAACGGTGAGATGGTTGGAAAACTGGATTGACATGAGAGACGGGGCAGAACAATGAGGGCGATAGCCCTTAAGATAAAAGATTGCCATCGCGTGTGTGCTGGTGGATTTGAGTCAACGTGAGGTTGGGGGCAAGCAGGGTCAAACTTGGAAACTAGAAAACAGAAAGGGATTAAGAATGGAAAACACGGTTTTCAAAAGGACAGAGAATGAGTCCTCGGGACAACGGATTAGCGCGAATGTCTACAATCTCATTATCGGTTTAGTCTTATGCTGGGGATTTTTAGTTAATGCGATAATGGTTAAGACCATTCCTTATGAGTCTATCGCCAGCATTTCTCCTCTTATATTCTTTATTGGGTATTTTGCATCGTGTTTTTTCGGTGTCTTTCTCTATTCAAAATCGGACAATCCGTTTGTCAGTTTTATCGGGTACAATTTCGTGGTTGTGCCTTTTGGTCTCATTATCAACCTTGTTGTGTCTCAGTACGATACGTCCATTGTTCTCGATGCCATACAGGTCACAGGGGCTGTTACCGCCATAATGATGGTGCTTGGTTCAACATTTCCTCGGTTCTTTGAAAGAATCGCAGGAGCATTGGGCATTGCTCTGTTCGCTGTCATTATTGTCGAGTTGGTCGAGGTTTTTATATTCAAAACTCACCACGGGATTATTGATTGGATTGTTGTCGTCATATTTTGCGGGTATATCGGGTATGATTGGGGGAGGGCGAACCGGATTCCGAAGACTGTCGATAATGCAGTCGATAGTGCGGCCTCGCTCTATATGGATATCATCAATCTCTTTCTCCGAATTCTCAGAATCATGGGTCGACGACGATAGCGAAGCGCGAAGGCTGGGTGACTTTCGATTTAGGTTTACTCCATGTTTGAACGAGTGCTGGCCCTTTGATGCCTGTGATTCAAGTAGGCCGGCATCCCCCTTACGTTCAGGCCTTGTTCGCAAATTGGACTCAAGCCGCAGCGCGCATTTGTTTTGAGTCGATCGGGGATTTGCTTATGAACCATTTTTTCCTTAGTGAAGGTCATTTAGTATGATAATCACGAGACGTGACGGTGTGGATGGCAAGCGTTTTCAATTGCGGGTGAGGGACTTGAAATGATGAAACGATGTGTGAAGGCAGTCATGATTTTTTTGATGACCGCGCATCTGGGCCTAGCCGAAGACGCGCCTCTGCGGACTTGGCATTCGCGAAAGGGAACGGCTATTACGGCCCGCTATGTAAACAGCATAGGTGGGCTTGTTGTCCTGGAGCAGGAAGATGGCGGCCAGGTGAAGATCTCGCCGTCAGCCCTGTGCCAGGAGGATCGCGGGTACCTGATGGAACATACCGCGGCTGAGCATAAAGCATCACTGAAGAGGCATCAAGAGATTCTGGCTGGTATGGGGCGGGGAAAACCAGCGGTTTCTCATGATGATACCCCCAGCTATCTCTCGAGCTTGGCGTGGGACGTCATCAAGGAACTCAACATGGCACGCAGTGATCCGTCGGCCTATGCCGCATTTCTCCGAGAGCTTCGTGAGCGACATCAGGGCAACGGTGTTTTTGCCACTAAACGGGGCAACATTCAAAGCAAGGAAGGGGTGGTGGCCATTGATGAGGCCATCGCGTTTCTCGAAAAGGCGAAGTCACTTTCCTCTCTGAAGCCCTCTGAGGGACTTTCGCTGGCTGCCGATGACCATGCCAAAGACACGGGTCCAAAGGGTATCGTCGGGCATAGTGGATCGGATGAGAGCACAACAGTGCAACGGGTCAATCGGCGAGGGCGCTGGCAGAAGTTGGTAGGGGAGAACATCTCTTATGGACTCGGAGATGCTCGTGCGATCGTGGTGCAGCTCATTGTTGATGATGGCGTTGCGAATCGTGGTCATCGCAAGAATATCTATACCGGAGCGTTCCGCGTCGTCGGCGTCGCTAATGGCCCGCATACACAGTATGGCTCCATGTGCGTCATGGATTTTGCTGGGGGATTCGACGATTGAGTGCCCAGGGCTTCACCCGCCTCGGCAACACACTCAAACTGGGGCCTTTTTATCTCTTGACCTCGCCTCTAATGGATGCCCCTTTGCCTCTCGTGGGCACCAATGTCATGTTTAGTCAGGTTTCGCAGGCGGCGACGAGATTCGATAGAAGGATGCGATTGTCGGTGCATCCCAAAGAACTTTTCTTACCGAAGGCTAGTGCCCGTTGGGTAAAAAATCAGCGTTCGCGTCGTTGGCAAAGGTTGTATTGACAGCCACAAAGCCTGTCAAAGGGATAGCGGGCAATCCATTCAGTCAGATGTTTGTTCACTAATTGACTCTCCGTGTCTTTGAACCCCGAGTACATCCAAGAGCGTGTCAAGCTGGCTGAAGTCTGGAACCACCAAGTCGGCCCCGGCACGGATCAGTCGTGTGCGCTTGGCGGGATCGAGACCAAAGCGCTGCACTTCATCGCTGGCGATGCCCACCGCGATGCCGCCGCGCTTACGGCATTCACGCATCTCGACGGGGCCGTCGCCCAGTGTAACGAATTCCGCGCCGCTCAGGTTGTTCTCGCGGATGATGCGCTCGAGAACAATGCGCTTGGCTTCGACCTTGATGTCGCCGGTCGCTCCGAAGATGCCGCCTTCGAAAAGATGTGCGTAGCCCAGAGCTTCTGCTTCGGAAACGACGTCGGCCTCGTCGGTCCCACTGGCCAGATAGAGTCGAACACCGTGTTTATGCAGCGTTTCGAGGAAGGGGCGGGCGTTCTTGATCTGGAAATCTTCGGGGGCCAGTTCAGAGCGACTCAGCTTCTCAACGCGACCGCGAACCATCTCTAACAGCGCCTCGTTGTAGATGGCCTTGTAGCCATGTATGTCCAGCATGTTGTCGGCTGGCACGCATCCGAATTGCCTGACAAGTTCAACTAGCCCCTGCATCTGCACGAGTGTTTGAATGCCGGTGGTCTTGTCGATGAACCGCTGCAACGTGTCGACGACCTTGTGGTATAGCACTTCGTCGGCATCCTCATAGTGCGAACCGAGAATGGCGCGGAGCATAACGGGTTCCATGATCTTCTCCCACCCCTGGCGCAGGGTCGAGATTGTGCCGTCGTGATCGAAGATGGCATGGCGGATGTTCAGACCGGAGGGCAGATCGCGGACCCCTTCGATCTCACTTCCGGCGATGTAGCTTGCCCGGCGGGGATCGTCGGCCAACTCGGGCAGATAGATGTAATCGGGGTCCGGACCGATTGCCCGGATTTCATCAGGGCAGGCTGTTCCTGTCGTACGAATCTTGCGAACAATGACGGAAGCGGCGATATTGGCCAGCTTCGCTGCCGTGAGTGGGGTGCCGCAGGAACCGAGAACGGCCGCCAGGGTCGCCACAGTCGTATCACCAGCGCCCACCGGATCGATGCGTTCGATCACCTGGATACCCGGGACCTCCTGTATGCTGTTTCCGTCAAACAGAACGATGCCGTTCTCTCCGCGTGTCACAAAGACCGATTGGTGGGTCTTTGAATGGATGGCTTCCGCATCGTGATGCGCCTGTTCGGCTGTGACGCGTTCATCCCTGCTGCTTGGATGGCCAGCAAAGGCGGTGGCCTCGTGGGCGTTGATCTTGACAATGGCACCTTGATAGAGCGCGGGGCGATGCCGGGAATCGACGAGAAATGTGCAGTGCGGATGACGAGCGATCACGGCATTGATGCGTTCGATCATTTCTGGCGTTGAAACACCCGCGGGAACCTGCTGGTTCAAAATGACCACATCAACATGCTCTGCTACGCGGTCAAGTGCTTTGGCCATTACATCTATGGTGACGGGGGAGAGTGCGTTGAAACTCCCGAAATCCAATCGGTTCTGCTCGTCATCGCCGATACAAGGCTTCCCGAACACCACCGTTTGCCAGTCACCCTGACACGTCGACAGGTCGGATATCTCCACTCCCAGATCCCTAAGCATTCGCTGCATGAGCCCGCCATACAGGTCGTCGCCGATTAATCCTATCGCGCGGATCTCCCCGATGCCCAGCGCCGCAAGGTTGGCGGCCACATTGGCCGCGCCGCCCAAGCTGTAGTTCTGGCTGCGCACATGCCGAACCGATAAGCCCGTTTCCACGGACGTTTCGTCTATGGCCGGATCGATCAGCCAATAGGCATCCAGGCAGAAATCACCGAAAACGGCCACGCGCGCTTGGGGAAGCCCCTTAAGAGCAACATTCAGCCAGTTATCTGTAGATGAGTCAGTTATGTGAAGGAGTCCTTCTCGGTTCTTGTCGGGCCAATATGCTATGGCTACTTGCCAGCTCATTCAGCGTTTTATCTTGAGCGATAGGAGCATAGCACTGATGCAGAAGAGAACAAGGTTTTGTCTGTCCCTATGTTTTCTTGTGTTTGTTCTGATTGGGGGTCTGTCTTGTTACTTTTGGGTGGTATCAAGCTTGCGCAGCAGCGCTAGATTTTCGGCGACGAGGGCGTCGTCGACATTGTCGGCAAGTAGGTAAGCGCCGCAGGCCCGTCCTACCCAGGTTTCATAGCCGCCGCGGTGGCGGGCTTCACGGGTTGGCAGGTATGAGAGAGAGCCGTTGGTGACGCTGCAACTCAGGGTGTAGGGCAGGGGACTGCCTCTGCGGATTCGCAGCGAAATTCCGGAAAACATCTCGCCGGGCATAGGCACAATGGCCAGCGGTCCCAGCCGGGTGATGGTCTGGGTAAAGGGGCGACCTTCGAGGATGGGGTGCTTGTGAGCCTCGAGCACAGCATCGTTATGCCTGTATTCGCACATGGGAGTGCCCCATTCGTCTTGGCGTGATTCCCACTTTTGGCGCGCGGTTTCTGCCTCGGCCTTGGGTGTTAGAGGGGCATAGGGAATAAAGATGTCCCCAGTGAGTACTTCGAGCTTCAGATCCGAGCGCCACTCTTTGATTGAGATCAGTGCGCGGATTGCATCGGTTGCAGCGCGATAGCCCACCTCGCGTACGGCATGAATTCCGTCGCCGGCGCCTCCGCCCAGTCCGCCTGTGACTCGGCAGTTTGTTCGGGGTCCGACGTCCCCTATGGCGCCGTTCAAAAACACGACTGGCGCATCGAATTGTGATTCAATACGGTCTTTCATGACCCCTGACCAATCTCGGGAGACCTGACGGTTTGTTCCCATGGCGGTTCCGTGTGCTCCGTAGTGTACCAGAATGCCCACGTCCGCATCCCCATTGCGGAACTGTGCCACGGTTAACGTTGGGTCAAAGCTGCCTTGCAGGTTGCCGAGAAAATCGGATAGTCCGCCCGCTTCGTTGGGGCCGCGCCTGTTGACGCCAGCTAGGCATTCGGTGGTAGCAAACCCGACGCATACAGTCTGAAGGTTTTCATAGGCCAGTTCCACAGACCGAATGATCTCTGGCATGACCTCGTTAACATAGGCCATCTCGACTTCGCCCCACCCCCAGAAGTTGAGTGTGTTGGGGACTGAGTGGCTGTGGGTGGTGCTGACCGTGATGTTGGCTTCCGGAATGCCTGTGCAAGCATTGACACTACTCCGGATGCGGTGGACGATGTCCTCTTCGATGCAGATCCAATCCAGGTTGATTATGGCTGCTGCCAAGCCGTCCTGCTCCCATACCATGGTGGTGGCGTGCAGTTGGTCCAGTATTTCTTCGGCCGGGCGTTCTTTGACCCCATATCCGCCCAGACGAACCCCCAGCTGTGGTGTGATATCGGTTCGTGAAAACCCGGCTCGCAATGTTTTCTGTGATGCCATTTAATTTCTCCGCTTAGTTGGTGCTTGTCACGTCTCGCACGGCTTGGCAAAGCGCTTCTCCCTGTGTGATGCACTCCTCCCGCGACGCGTTTAGTCCAATCCCAATCAATCCGGTTCGTGCCATATAATCCAGGGTTACCAGACAGTCCTCATTTTTGATTTCGAGGTGGCACTCCTTGTTGGCGGGGAGGAGGAACGGATTGATTGCAGGGTGATGTCCCCCGCACTGCTCGAGCAACACCGTCCAATTAGTGTATACATGGAGTCCGCTGTCAATCGGCGAGCTAAGTCCAACGGGGGCATCCATTTCTTTCAGTCGTTCCGCTACGTTTTGTCGTTGCTGGGCCGAGTCGAAAATAAAGGTGGCGTTACATCCACAGTCACCGTTTTGATCGGCCGACGGGATGGCGGAAACGGGCACGTTTTGTTTTGTCACCGCTTCCAGTAGCCAGTCGCGCCGCTGGCGCAGGCGAGACAGGATGCCATCCAACCTATCCAATTGAACATTTAGAATGGCTCCACTAATTTCATTGGCACGGAAGGTATTACCCAGAAATGCGGGTTCTGTCATTTCTCCGGCACTCCCCCGGAACGTACATCCCATATCGTGGTAGTAGAGGGCGCGTTCATAGATTTTGCGGTCACTCGTTAGAAGTGCTCCACCTTCGCCGCAGCTAATGTTCTTGAATTGGTTGAAGCTGAATGTGCCACAGGCACCTATGCTTGTGAGGCGCTTTCCATGGTACGATCCCCCTACGGCTTGGCAGGCATCCTCAATCACACGGATTCCGTGAGCGGTCGCCACGTCGCAAATCCGGTCCATGTCACTGGGGTGTCCGGCCATATGCACCGGCATGATTGCCTTGGTCCTCGGTGAGATCCGGGCTTCCAGAGCATCCGGGTCCAGCGTTAAGCTCGCATCCACATCACATAGTACAGGGATGGCACCCACGCTTAGAATAGCACCCGCACTAGCCAGCCATGTGTAGGCGGGAACGATAACTTCATCACCGGGGCCAATGCCCATACCGACTAATCCGCAGATCAGCGCGCCAGTTCCGGAGCTTACCATGAGCGCGTATTTCACCCCCATCTGTTCACACAAATGCGTTTCGAAGCGAGATACTTCGCCGTCTTCTCCGCCGCGATATCGGAATAGCTGTCCGCTTTGGATGACCTTGCTGACTGCATCAATTTCTTCTTGGCCTATTTCGTACATGGCATATCTCCTGTTTGTGTTCCAACACCTTTGGCATTGGGAGTCCGACGCTTTGTCGGTGTTATCATGAAGTGACTATTCCTGCTAGCAATTCTGAGGCATCATTGACATGTGCCTAGTAAATGATCTTAAATGCGAACTGTCAATTGACCAATCTTGCTATTAGGTGACCAAAATTGCGATGATAGAAATACCATTAGAGTGTATCGTTGAGCTGCTGCTCCATTCCGAAAAATGGTTGCTGATCGGAGTGGGGCCTTTGCCCGCGGGCGTGGTTGCGAAAAAGGACGCGTCTGTGGCGCGCCGGCGCTGGTCGGTGTTGAATGCTAGTGAGCATTCCCAGGGGGAAATGTTGTTTTGTCTTGCTGGCGAAAGTTATTTCGGGCTGGACAGAGTCCTCTACCGCTGCGTGCCTGGTACGCTCTTCATCATTGAGCCACATATGCTACACGATGATTTTTATCCACCGGAGGCATCGGGGCTGGATCATCTCTGGATCCGGGTGTTGGGTAATCAGGTTGTGGTGGGGTGGAGTCGAATTGAGGGAGGTCAATTATTGCGGCAACACGAGCGAACCCATGTGTTTGGGGAGCGTGAGCTGGGACTTTGCCCGTCACGGTTCCTGGAGGGAATGGAGCATGCAAATGCCGCGCAACGTGTGGCACGTTACCGATTGCTGGTTGGAACGGTGGCGATGGCCCTTGAACGTTTGCTGACGGCTGACGAAACAGTCGTTAATGTCGCTGCTGAGGGGCTTCAGGAAAAGGTGATCCGAGCCATACAGCATCATATTGAAAACACGTCCGGCAAAGGTGTTACGCTTGAGTTCCTGTCGCACTTTTCCGGTTACAGCAAATATCATCTGCATCGCCTCTTTAAGAAGCAGACGGGCGAGACGATTCACAATTGCATTGATCGCTGTCGCACGACGCATGCACGGGAAATGCATGCTGCCGGGATGACCAATAAGACCATCGCGGATGAACTTGGATTTTCCTGTGCCACAGCCTACATACGGTGGCGTCGGCAACATCGTTGAGCCTTTACTGCCGATTGGGAGAAAGAACGAGAATGAAAAAAATCCGGTTATTGAGGAGATCTATAGGATACGGAGAAGAACATGCTCGCAAGTTCAACTTGATTAGGATTACGATTAGGATTGATTCGGGACTCCCATTAACAGCAGAACTGAGATGCACCCGAAATCCTGCGACTATGCCAGAAAGTCTTGTAAAGTGGGGGCCAACGGGGTACCTTCGCGGGGTCACGAGATTTGGATGTTGTACAGGTTTCCAGCGGAGTTTGTGATATGGCATATGAAGTTCTAGCGCGTAAGTGGCGGCCGCAGCAGTTTGATGATGTTGTGGGTCAAGATCATGTTACGCAGACACTTAAGAATGCAATAGCAAGCGACCGTATTCATCACGCTTATCTCTTTGTCGGTCCCCGAGGCATCGGAAAGACCTCTGTCGCGCGCATTTTTGCTAAGGCTCTTAACTGCTTGAATGGGGGGCCAACGGCTACGCCTTGTGATAATTGCGATAGTTGCCGTGAAATCATGAAGGGAACCAGCCTTGATGTTCTTGAGATCGACGGTGCTTCCAATAATGGTGTTGAGCAGGTGCGGGAACTGCGTGAGACGGTAAAATTTGCGCCAACCCGCTCAAAATTCAAAATCTACATCATTGACGAAGTTCACATGCTTAGCACAGCGGCATTCAACGCGCTGCTGAAGACACTGGAAGAGCCGCCTTCGCATGTAAAATTTATATTTGCAACGACAGAGCCCGAAAAGGTTCTGGCGACAATTGTGTCGCGCTGCCAACGGTTTGATCTGCGTCGAATTTCGGTTCCCAAAATTGTTGAACGCCTAGAGTTGATTGCAAAGACTGATGGCATTGAAGCGGATTCAGATGCGTTGCTGGCTATGGCTCGCGGTGCCGAGGGTGGTTTGCGTGATGCGGAGTCTGCGTTTGACCAGATTATTTCGTTCAAGGGAAAGACGATAGCAGAGGAGGATGTGCTATCCGTGTTTGGGATGGTTGCGCGAAGCACACTGGAAGCGCTGGCAGAGCATGTTCTGACGGGGGATGTCAAAGGGTTGATTTCGATTGTGGGTGAGCTGGACACTGCGGGTAAGGATTTGCAGCGTTTGGTCATTGAGTTGATGGCGCATTTCCGGAATCTATTGATCTGCCTGAATGTGACGGATCCCAGTGCAAATCTGGATTTAACTGCTGAGCAGGTCGCAACTTTGACAGCGCAGGCAAAGTTAACGAATACAGGCAGACTGCTTCGGATTGCGGATGTGCTTTCTGAGTCAGAGGATCGGATGCGATATGCGTTGTCCCGTCGCACGCTTCTGGAGACTGCTCTGATTCGATGTGCCAGGGCGGCTACGGTTGTTACCCTTGAAGAGATTCTCGTCAAAATCAATGCATTGAAATCGGGCGATGCGGGGCATGATGTTTCCAAAACCGAGGTGCGACAGCCTGCAGCAGCGCCGTTTATTGCCAAACGCTCGGTCGATCCTAAACCTGTAGAGACGCCCCGCAAAACGAAGTCCAGCCGTTCTCCGGCTCCAACACGCACGCCAGAGGATGAGCTTGCACTGTTGAAAGCGGAATGGCCTGTGATAATAAAGCGCGTGGGGCGCGCTGCGGTTGGGGTGAGAGCGCCATTGCAAGATTCCCAGCCCGTTGCAGTCGATGAGCTTCATTTGACGATCGGTTTTGTGCCTGAGTTTGAAGAGGAAATGGCGAATCTTAAATCGCCCCGGATTCGGGCCACACTTCAGCATGTGCTGAAAGATCTTCTCCATCGGGAGGTTTCGGTTGTGTTTGACGTCATCGAAGGGTTGCCGCCATTAACGCCGACGTCTGTTGCGGCGGAATCTCCTGCCACTGAATACCTGATTTCACCGTCACAGGAGGAGGTAGTCGCTGAACCCAATGCACCGGCTGCGCTGGGGCGGACTCGTGCGGAATTGCAGCAGGACCCTCATGTGCAGCAAGTGTTGGACATATTTAATGGCACCCTTTTTTGATGTTAACCGAACGGCTTAATCGGCTCTGAAGCGTGAGCATGTGTATAATAGGCTAATGAAAATACCGGTATCCCCGGAAGGCCACAAATCAATTAAAATGAGGATACAGTTATGGCGAATATGATTAAGATGGTCTCTCAGGCTGCAACGATGCGCAAGAAGATGAAGCGTATGCAGAAGGAACTAGCAAAGCAAACCGTTGAAGTAACCAGCAATAATGGCAAGGTTACGGTTGTGGCACGTGGGGATATGAGCATTAAAGAAATCCGTATTGATCCATCGGCTTTTGAGGATTTAAAGTTGGACCGGCTTGAGAAGGTGATTACCACCACGGTGAACTCAACGCTGAATGCAGCCAAGAAGACGGCAGGAACTGAGATGTCCAAGATGTCTGGTGGTCTTGATGGCCTCTCGGATATGCTTGGCGGAATGAAGTAGTGACATATGGCACTTCAGGGGCTCGATAATCTGACCCGTTCGCTGAGCAGGTTGCCCGGGGTTGGGCGACGATCAGCTGAGCGCATGGCAATGAAGTTAGCTTCCGATCCGGCGGGGCTGATTCTGCCCTTGGTTGCTGCACTGGAAGAAACGCGGCGTACGGTGAGCTTCTGCTCTCGCTGTGGTGCCATAACGGCGGTGGAGCATGATCCCTGCCGTTTGTGCACTGACGCATCGCGAGATGCATCTGTTATCTGTGTCGTTGAGGATCCCAGTGATATCGTAGCCATGGAATCCACGGGGTCGTTTAGAGGGCGTTATCATGCCTTAATGGGGAAGATCTCTCCGATGCGTGGGGATGGTCCCAACGATATTCGAATTCGTGAGTTGGTGCGCCGCATTAAGAGTGAGGGCATCACTGAAGTCGTGTTGGCGTTGAATACAGATATTGAGAGTGAGGCAACGGCGGGTTTGATTGCGGGGATTCTAAAGGAGCGAGGCATTTGTGTGACGCGACTTGCTTATGGAATTCCGGCTGGCAGTGGAATTCGTTATGCTGATTCTGTGACATTGGATCGGGCGATTCGCGGACGACAGGAAGTTTGACATGAGTATGCAGGAACGGATTGATGCTACACGAGAACGCATGGCGAGCGCTTGCGAGCGCGCTGGACGCGACGCAGGGGCTGTACGTTTACTTGCCGTGAGCAAAACGTATTCGCCAGAGCATGTCTGTGAGGCGGTTACGTGCGGGCTTTCAGTCTTTGGAGAGAGTCGTGTGTATGAGGCGGAAGCCAAGATTCCTGCATGTCCGGGACATGCTGAGTGGGAGCTGATTGGACATCTCCAGCGCAATAAGGTGCAGCGGGCGGTTGCCCTTTTTCGAATGATTCATGCTGTTGATTCATTGCCGCTTCTCAGAAAGATCAACACAAGTGCACTGGAACTTGGAAAAACGATGCCAGTCTGTCTTGAGGTAAATGTTTCGGGGGAGCCTAGTAAGTATGGATTTGTTCCGGATCAGATTTCTGAGGCGCTGGATGAGGCCAATGCATTGCTCAATGTAGATGTGGTTGGTGTGATGACGATTCCTCCATTCACGCCGGATCCCGAAGCGGCTCGCCCCCATTTTTGTCGACTCCGGGAATTGCGTGATACATGGGCCCGTGCATCTGGATTTGAGCTCCAGGAGCTTTCCATGGGCATGTCGATTGATTATGAAGTAGCAATCGAAGAGGGCGCAACCTGCATTCGTGTGGGCACTGCCCTTTTTGGATCACGTGCGTAATTGAGGAGGGAGACGTTATGCGTGTTGTATCAGGCGGTTATCGCAGTGGTGGATTCTCGCGTTTTGTTGCTCTCATATTGATCTTACTTGCGATTGTCCTCGTGGCGAGCTGGTTTGCGGTGCGAAGCGAGGGCGGTCGCAACCTTATCGAATCCCAGCTGTCAAAACGGCTTGGTCTGCCCATCTCTGTGGAAGCAACACGAATTGGATGGCCTTATGTGCTGGTGCTTGAAAATCTTCGTACCTTGGATTTTGCTGCTGCAGGGACGCCCGGATTCTCTGCGGCGGAAGTTCGTGTCGGCTGTGCCGTCCGGACATGGCGACCGAGCTACACCTTGCGATTGCGACAAGTGATCGCGCGCATTCAAGAGGATCAGGATGGCTGTGTGACCCCCCTCTGTCTTGCTCCGCTTGCTGACCTGACGCGTGCCAGTCTGCAAGATGTGGTTCGTATGACCAGCAAACTCCGTGATCAGCATGCAAAAATTTATGTCAGGGATTCTTCGCTGGGTTGGTTGGATGCTAGCGGCGTTGAAATTGCGGCGATTCGGGATGTTGATTTTCGAATGATCCCCGTGCGCATTGAGGCGCGTCAGATTCACTATTTTTTGCTCAACATCAAACGCGCATCAGGAGTCAGACTCGCAGAAGGTCGTGACCTGCAATGGGAGTGGTTGACGACACAGGAGTTTGCATACATTGAGCTTTCGAGCCACGTGGATCAGGATGGAGCACATGATCCTGATGATGATGCCGTATCTCCTGATATATTGGAGAGTGACGGCAAAGCGCCTCTCACAAAATGCTTGCGGGGCGAGGGCGCCCCAGCTCCATTTTTCACTGCGGGGCGAGGGTGCTCCGGCTTCATTTGTTTTGACTCTATGAGATTCTAGAGGTGGCACGCCCTCGTTCCGCGCAGTTTAGCATGAGTTTTTCAAGAGGCTAAGAATAGATTTGATATTTGAGAGAGGGTGGAATGATGTTGAGTAAGATGGCTGCAAAAAGTCTGTTGGATCGGTTTAAGGAGGCACGGATTCTTGTCGTTGGCGACCTTATGCTGGACCGATATGTTTTCGGAGCGGTTAGCCGTATCTCGCCTGAGGCCCCTGTTCCTGTTGTGCATGTGACCAAAGAGGTGTCCAGCCCTGGCGGTGCGTCCAATGTGTCGCTGAACATCGCATCGTTGGGGGGTCGCAGTAGTGTTGCAGGGATTGTGGGGCAGGATGATATGGGGAAGGTTTTGCTCAGCACATTGACGGACGCGGGGATTGCTGTCGACGGCATTGTCCACAACTCGGACATTTGCACAACGGTCAAGACCCGTATCATTGCAGATCGCCAGCAGGTGGCTCGCGTAGACTATGAAGATAGTGCGACTGAGCGTGGCAATCAAATTCAGCAGCTATGTGCGGGTATTCCAAGTTTGGTCGAAGCCTCAACGGGTGTGATTCTGGAAGACTATGGCAAAGGTGTCATCTGCCAAGAGGTGGTTGATGCTGTGCTTGATGCAGCCAAGACGTTCAAGAAGCCGGTGGGGTTTGATCCGAAAGACAATCACCAGCTCACGATTCCATGGCTGACGTTGGCAACACCCAACTACCGTGAAGCGTGTCTTGTGGCGGGGCAACCTGAGCTTCCGTTAGGAGCGTCCCCGGAAACCTGCGATTCGCTTCGTGAGGCGGCTCGCGTGCTTTCGGAGCGCTGGGACACTGAGTTTTTGATGGTTACTCTTGGACCGCATGGTATGTACCTCTGTCCGCGTGATGGCAACGCAAGTGTGCAGCCAACGCGGGCCAGAGAAGTTTTTGATGTTTCAGGTGCGGGTGACACGGTCATCTCAGTAGCTATGATGGCACTCTCAGTGGGGGGAAGCTTTGCTGAGGCTGCGGCCTTGGCAAACTATGCGGCGGGGGTTGTTGTTGGGAAGCTGGGTACGGCAACCTGTTCTCAGGAGGAGCTGTTGGAGTCTCTGGGAGATTTCGCATGACATGCGCCACCTCAAAAGAAGGCATGGAACAGCCGAGATCGCAGCCCGTAAAAGCCGTGGGGGTTATTCCTGCTCGGTGGGCATCAACGCGACTTCCTGGAAAAAGTCTTGTCTCGCTTTGTGGCAAACCCATGGTGCAATGGGTTGTGGAGCGCGCTCAACAGGCAAAGTCACTGGCAAAAGTGATTGTTGCCACGGATGACAGGCGCATTCTCGAAGCGGTAGAGTCCTTTGGGGGAGATGCCGTTATGACGCGATCGGATCATCCTTCAGGGACGGATCGCATTGCAGAGGCCACTTGCGATATTGATGCTGATCTGGTAGTTAATATACAGGGAGATGAGCCGTTGGTAGCTCCTGAGCTGATTGATGGACTCGTGGCGGCGATGAGAGCAGATCTTACGTGGGATATGGGGACGGCTGCTGCGCGAATTGAGTCTGAGGCTGATTTGAATGATGCCTCGGTCGTGAAGGTGGTTTGGGCGGCTGATCACCGTGCATTATACTTTTCGCGATCGGTGATTCCCTGTGTACGGGATGCGTCCATGCAGGGGAGGGTACCCCATTGGCGGCATTTGGGGATTTATGCCTATCGACGATCGTTTTTAGAGCGTATAGTGGCTGCACCTCCTTGTGCACTTGAGGAAGCCGAGAAACTTGAACAATTGCGGGCGCTGCATCTGGGCGGTCGTATGATTGTGTTGGAAACCATTGACCACGGCATTGGCGTTGATACGCCTGAAGATGTGTCGCGGGCGGAACAACTGATTCGGGAAGCGGAGAGTCATGGGTAAGCGAATTATGGTGGGAACGGTTGGCGTCGGTGGTCGCAGTCCCTTGGCTTTGATTGCCGGGCCTTGCGTTATCGAAAGCCGCAAGGGATGCATCGCTTTAGCGGGGCGACTTGCAGAACTTGCAGAACAAGAGGGTATTCCGTTTATATTCAAAGCCTCTTATGACAAAGCGAATCGAACATCGGTTTCCTCGTATCGAGGGCCTGGAATTGTCAAGGGATTGGAAATTTTAGAGGAAGTGCGTGACCAATTTGGTGTTCCAATCACGACGGATGTTCATACGGCAGAGGAGGCAACCCAGGCGGGCAAAGTCGTAGATGCCATACAGATTCCTGCGTTTCTATGTCGACAAACCGATCTCCTGCTTGCGGCGGGTGAAACCGGCATTCCCGTCAACATTAAAAAGGGACAATTTCTGGCTCCTGCTGATATGGTAAATGTTGTTGCCAAGGTGGAAAGTACGGGAAACCGCAAAATCATTGTGACGGAGCGGGGGGCTAGCTTTGGCTACAACAACTTGGTTGCTGATATGCGTAGTTTGTTGGAGCTGCGAGAACTTGGATATCCGGTGACGTTTGATGCCACACATAGTGTTCAGCGGCCTGGGGCTGGAGGAACCCGCTCGGGGGGGGATGGTCGTTGGGCTCCCTATCTTGCCCGCGCAGCCGTTGCGGTTGGATGTGATGCGGTTTTTATTGAGACACACGTGAATCCTTCAAAGGCGCTCTCGGATGGGGCCAACGCAATTCGCTTCTCTGCAATGCGGAGCCTGTGGAAAACATTAAGGGCTATTGATGATGTGGTTTCCTGATAATTGTCGTGGCATCCTTTTGGGCATCACGGGAGCGGTCGGCATTGTGGTGGCGAGCATTGCATTGGAGCCCATGGTGAATCTGCGAATTCCATTGGAACACTTCCCTTCTGGAGTCCTAAAGACGGAATTGTTTGCTGCACGCGCTGACATGCCTCCCGATGGTAAGATTCGTGCATATGATCTTGTTGTAAAACGCTTTTCCGAAGCTGGTGTTTTGGAATTGGAAATTCAGGCAGAATCCTGTGTTTTTGATCGCGTGGGACAGGTTGCTTCATCAACAAATGCCGTTATGCTGAAACAGGGGGATATTTGTGTCAGCGGGGTTGGTTTTTCCTGGAACGGTACCGATGAGACGTTGCAAATTTCAAAGCAGTCAAGGGTTGTGTTTCCCACTGCGGTTGTAAAAGAAAAGAGGGTCCTTAAGCGTGTTCGCCAGAAGTAGATTATTGATAGCTGGAATTGCTGGGTTATTATTAACCACGGGGGGATCGCTGTATGCTCAGGAGGTGTCGCTCCCAACCGAAACGGTAATAACATCGGACAGCCTGATGTTTGACTATGGACGATCCACATGTGTCTTCGAGGGAAATGTGGTGGTTACCGAACCCCGTGTTAAGCTTGAATGCGAAAAGTTGTACGTGTTTTTTGACGCGACAAACAACGTCGATTCGGTAGTGGCAACGGATTCTGTACGCGTGACGCAGGCTGACAGGCGCGGGACCTGTGACAAGGCTGTTTATACGGCTAAGATGGGGGCCATCGTGATGACAGGGAACGCAAAACTGATGCGCGGACGGGATGTCGTCAATGGCGATGAGATAAAGATTTTCGTGAATTCCGAGAAAGTGATTTGTACTCCAGGGCGACTTGTCGTATTTCCTGCGTCCTTTGAGAAGCCGAAAACGAGACCGGAGCGCTAAGGTAAGTCGTATGATGAATCCAGAAACAGATCAGGTGCATTTGGTTGACGCACAGGGGTTGGCAAAGTCGTACCACGGCAAGCGTGTTGTGGATGACGTTAATATCTACGTCAAACCCGGCGAAATCGTTGGCTTGCTTGGGCCGAATGGAGCAGGCAAGACGACATCGTTTTATATGATCGTGGGATTGGTGCGACCGGATGCCGGAAAGGTTTTGTTTCAGGGACAGAATGTCACCTCAAAGCCTATGTGTGCACGGGCACGCATGGGAATTGGCTATCTTTCGCAGGAGCCATCTATCTTTCGTAAGTTGACCGTAAAGCAAAACGTTTTGGCAATTCTGGAAACGCTCGGGCTATCTCGTAGCGATGAGCAGCAGCGATTGGCTGAATTGTTGGCAGATCTTTCATTGACCGATTTGGCTGATCAGCCCGCGTATACGCTCAGCGGTGGTGAGCGTCGACGTCTCGAAATTACGCGTGCATTGGTGACAAATCCAGCTATCCTTATGCTTGATGAGCCGTTTAGTGGTGTTGATCCGCTTGCCGTTGCAGATGTGCAAAAGATTGTTACAGAACTACGGGAGCGGGGACTTGGTATTTTGATAACGGATCACAATGTTCGTGAAACACTGTCGATTGTCGATCGTGCCTATCTCTTGTTTGAGGGGCGCGTGTTGCGTGAGGGTGAGAGTGAATTTCTGATCAATGATAAAATGAGCAGGGAATTGTACTTGGGTACAGAGTTCCGCATGTAGACAAGGGGACAAACATGTCGATAGAAGTTACAGCACGCCATATGAATGCTCCAGGAGCCAAAGAACACGCACAGCTAAAAGCGGAAGGACTTGTTGAACAGTTTCCACGTATTGAGCATGTGCACATGATTTTGAATATTGAGAAACATCGTCATGAGGCTGAGGTCGTCGTACGTGCAAAGAATCATATTCATGTAGAGGCCCGCGAGACCGAGGATGACATGATCGTCGCGATTGATGGTGCCGTCGATCGGGCCGAGCGGCAACTGCGAAAGCTTCGGGATAAGATTCAGGAGCACCGCGCACACAGTGTAGAGGCGCCGCTTGAGGATTCTGTTTAGGACGTTGGGTATTTTGTAATTTCAGAGAGAGGAGCATGCTGTGGCAAAAGATCGAGAGAGCGGTAAGTGTTCAGTTCGGGTGGCTGACGTTCTTGAGGCGGGAGCGGAGCGTTTGAAGCTTGAAGTCGTTGCAGGACATTCAGGGTTGTCGCACTTGATCCGAGAGGGTGCAATCAATCGTCCGGGGTTAGGGCTTGCTGGCTTCTTCAAGCACTTTCCTGAACGCCGAATACAGGTTATCGGGTTGGCGGAGCACGCTTACCTTGAGTCCCTAAGTACAAATGAGCGTGCAGAACGATCCGAGGCCCTTTTTGCAAAAAAGGTTCCGTGTATTGTTTATACGCGAGGAAAACGTGTTCAACCCGAAGTGAAGGATTTGGCTGAGAAGTATCGGGTGCCCGTATTGAGAACCCCGCTGATTACGAAGCATTTTGTCAATGCAGCCACTATTGTGATGGAAAATCTGAGAGCTCCGCGCCTGAAAGTGCAGGGCACGATGGTTGAAATCATGGGAATCGGCGTTCTTATTGAGGGGCGTTCTGGTCTTGGAAAAAGTGATACGGCACTTGCACTTGTACGCAAAGGTCACAGTTTGGTTGCTGACGACATCACGGCGGTGCGGCGTGACACCTCGGGTTCTATTATTGCATCACCAGTGAAGGTGACACAGTATCATATGGAAATTAGAGGCTTGGGCATTATTCATGTTCCGAGTCTTTTTGGTGTGGCTTCGGTTCGGGAAGAGAAGAAGCTGGATCTCGTGGTTACGCTGCGTTCACCGGAGGATAAAACCCTAGCAGAAGTGACGCCGGGGATCTACCCGTCACGTGAAGTTCTGGGTGTTAATATTCCGCAGGTCACTGTCGAGGTGGATGCCGGGCGTGATATCTCGAACATTGTGGAAACGGCTGCATTGAATATGAAACTTCGCCGTCTGGGGCATGATGCAGAAAAAGAATTGGATGAGCGTCTGATGGCGCTGCTTAGTGAGGGGCGTGACGCGAGTGAGTAATGGTGATCAGATGCTAAACGATTTGACGCGCGACTTTGAGATCCGTAATCAGTACGGTATTCATGCGCGTCCGGCGGCTCTGTTTGTCAAAACTGCATCACGGTTTGATGCTGACATCACGGTTGAGAAGGATGGCAATCGGGTGTCAGGAAAGAGTATTATGGGGCTGATGACGCTTGAGGCGGGGCGAGGGGCTATGCTGCGCATCACGGTAAGTGGCGTCGATGGTGAAGAGGCGTTAGATGATTTAGAGGCGTTGATTGTAGAGCGTAAGTTCGACGAGGATTAATACGATCATGACGGAACGATCAGACACCGAAATTGTATTGCGTGGAATTGGCGTCTCGCCGGGAGTTGCCATCGGCCCGGCTTTTCTACTCTTACTGGAGCAGACGCACGTACCTGAACGGAATATTGCGGCCTCTGATGTTGGTGCTGAGATCCGGCGTTTCGAGGAGGCTCTGATCGAAACCCGCAAACAGATACAGCAAATTCAGGCCGCTCTAAGTCTACAGACACGCGCCCAGGATGCCTCAATTCTAGATGCCCACCTCATGGTTCTTGATGACCGCACCTTTATTGAAGAGGTCGTGGGGAGCGTTCAAGATAAGCTCAAGAACATCGAATGGATGGTTCAAGAAGCCTCTGATAGATATGCCGCTGTACTGAATGCTGTTGAGGATGACTATCTTAGAGAGCGCGTTGCTGATGTGCATGATGTGGGCAGACGTATTATTCGCAATCTCTTGGGAACCGCCACTTTGGTCGACGAGCTTCCTGCCGACCACATTATTGTCGCACATGATTTGGCTCCGTCCGAGACCGCAGCATTGTCCAAGGACAGTGTTGTGGGATTTGCAACAAATCTGGGAAGTCCTACCTCACACACTGCTGTGATGGCCCGCGCTTTAGAATTGCCTGCTGTCGTAGGACTTCACGACATTACTGAACGCGTTTCGTCTGGTGACAACATCTTGATTGATGGAAATAAGGGAGTACTCATAATCAACCCAAGTCAGGACCAGCTTAAGCGATACGGCAAAGTGGCCGAGGCGCGTCGTTCAATTGAAGCGGTACTGACGGGCTTGCAGCACGAGCCGGCTGAAACGAAAGATGGACACCGCGTTGTTCTGTCCGCGAACGCGGAAGGCCCCGAAGATGTTCAGGCCGTTTTGCATTACGGTGCGCATGGCATTGGATTGCTACGATCCGAGTTCTTGCATCTTTCCCGTAACCGAGCCATGACTGAAGCGGAGCAGACTCAAGTCTACACCCAAGTGGCCGAACAGATCGCTCCGGCACCTCTCATTATCCGAACCTTGGACTTGGGGGGTGACAAGTTCTTCCCAGATCTCCGTGAGCAGCAAGAAGTCAACCCGTTCTTGGGATGCCGTTCTATACGGCTGTCCCTGAAGTACCCGGATTACTTCAAGCAACAGTTGCGGGCAATTCTTCGTGCAAGTGCGGGTGGAAACGTGAAGATTATGTACCCCATGATTAGTAGTGTGGGTGAGGTTCTGGATGCAAATCGCTATCTTTCGGAAGCCAAGGAAGAGGTGCTCGCAGAAGGCACGGCCCTAAATATGAACATTGAGGTTGGGGTCATGATTGAACTGCCAGCGGCCGCTCTAACCGCAGATACCCTCGCAGAGCATGTAGACTTTTTTAGCATTGGTACCAATGATTTGGTGCAATACACCATTGCGGTTGACCGAGGAAATGAGAACGTTGCATACCTTTATGAGCCCACGCATCCAGCCGTCTTAAAGCTGATCAAGATGGCCATTGATGCCGCGCATGCTAATGGTATCTGGGCAGGCGTTTGCGGAGAAATGGCGGCAGACCCCCTGATGACTGGCCTTTTGCTGGGCATGGGTGTTGATGAGCTGAGTGTTACGCCACGTGCCGTGCCCCTTGTGAAGGACGCGGTCCGAAGCCTCAATTTCTCACAGGCAAGCGAGCTTGCGACAGAAGCTCTGTCTTGTAAATCTGCTGTTGATGTCCTCACAATCTGCCGCCAACTCACGCAAGAAGTGGCACCGGAAATTCTGGAACTTGTCTAAGTTCTTGTCTATACTTCGCAGTTCTTTTGGGAAATAGGTTGAATGTGGTGGGGTTAATTTTGACCCTACAGTTTAAATACGTATAAAGCAATAGGGAGATATATAATGGCAAAACGAAACTCAATATTCACATCGGAGTCTGTCACTGAAGGCCATCCAGACAAAGTGTCTGATGGTATTTCTGATGCGATCCTAGATGCCCATTTGAAGCAGGATAAGAAGTCACGTGTGGCATGCGAAACGTTGGTGTCAACAGGGCTTGTTGTTGTGGCAGGCGAGATCACAAGCAAGGGCTCTGTGCCGTATGCCGATGTTGTACGCGACAAGATTCGTCGGATTGGATACGACGATCCCTCTGCAGGTTTTGATGCCGACACATGTGCCGTCATGGTAACGCTTGATCGCCAATCTCCAGATATTTCGCAAGGTGTTACGGCAGGGCAGGGGCTCTTCCACGAACAGGGCGCCGGGGATCAGGGCATGATGTTTGGCTACGCATGTGACGAGACCCCCGAATTGATGCCGATGCCCATCATGTATGCAAACCGACTGACGCGAGCGTTGTCAGAGGTTCGTCGTACAAACACAGTGCCGAATCTTCGGCCTGATGGAAAATCGCAGGTATCTGTCGTATACGAAGATGGTAAACCTGTTCGTATTGATACGGTGGTAATTTCAACTCAGCATGCTCCTGAAGCGACACACAAGCAGCTTCGTGAGGCCATCATTGAAGAAGTGATTAAGAAGCAGATTCCGGATTCGCTTCTCAAACGTACGCGTTACTTAATCAACCCGACTGGACGATTTGTCGTAGGTGGACCGCAGGGCGATTGCGGATTAACAGGGCGAAAGATCATCGTGGATACATACGGTGGTATGGGCCGGCATGGTGGTGGTGCATTCTCTGGTAAAGATCCTTCTAAGGTGGATCGTAGTGCCGCCTATATGGCGCGATATGTTGCCAAGAACATTGTGGCCGCCAAGTTGGCGAAGCGTTGTGAAGTTCAACTCGCGTACGCGATTGGCTTTGCAGATCCCGTCTCTGTGTTTGTCGACACATTTGGAACGGGGACGGTTGCAGACACGAAAATCGAAAAGGCTGTTAAGGCTGTGTTTGGGCTAAAGCCCGCTCAGATCATTAAAGACTTGGATTTGCTGAGGCCTATCTACGAATCCACCTCCTCATATGGCCACTTCGGGCGTAATCGTCAACTACGCACCTTTACGTGGGAGCGCCGTGATAAAGTGGATGCCCTGAAGGCAGCTGTCTAAATAGAGCATCTTGCTCACATTGAAGAAGAACGGAGAACTATGACTGCAAAACGCAGAACAAAGAAGCGTACAAAACCGGTGACCGAATTCATTATTGCGGATATCGGATTGGCAGCGTTTGGTCGAAAAGAGATATCGCTGGCCGAAGAGGAAATGCCGGGGCTGATGGCCTTGCGCGAAGAGTACAAGAAAGAGCAACCGCTGAAGGGGGCTCGGATTGCAGGCTCACTTCATATGACAATTCAAACGGCGGTTTTGATTGAGACGCTGCAAGCTCTTGGAGCCACCGTGCGCTGGGCAAGCTGTAATATCTTTTCAACTCAGGATCACGCGGCAGCAGCGATTGCAGCCACCGGTACCCCCGTGTTTGCCGTTAAAGGCGAGACGCTTGAGGAGTATTGGGAATACGCAGACAAGATTCTCGATTGGGGAAAAGGCAAGGGGCCAAACCTTATCGTCGATGACGGTGGCGATGCAACATTGCTAGTCCACCTTGGATACAAGGCCGAGGAGGATTCCAGCATCCTTAACAAGAAACCAGGAAGTGCTGAAGAAGCAATCCTGTTTGCTCAGATACGCAAATCGTTGAAGCGCGATCCACAGCGATTTCATCGCATTTCCAAGGATATCCTCGGCGTATCAGAGGAAACAACCACGGGCGTGCACCGACTCTATCAGATGGCCAAGCGGGGCGATCTCCTGTTTTCGGCATTTAACGTTAATGACGCCGTGACCAAATCCAAGTTTGATAACCTTTATGGTTGTCGCCACTCATTAATAGACGGCATTTGCCGTGCAACGGATGTAATGATGGCCGGCAAAGTTGCTGTTGTTGCAGGTTATGGCGATGTGGGCAAGGGGAGCTGTCAGTCATTGCGAGGCCAGGGGGCACGCGTTTTGGTAACGGAAATTGATCCGATCTGTGCGTTGCAAGCCGCGATGGAGGGGTATGAAATCGTAACCATGGATGAAGCCTGCTTGCAGGGTGACATCTTTGTGACCACGACTGGGAATTGCGATGTGATTACCGAGCGTCATATGCGCAAGATGAAAGACATGGCCATCGTCTGCAATATTGGGCATTTCGACAGCGAAATCCAGATTGAGAAGATGGAGAAGTATAAGTGGGACGAGATTAAGCCGCAGGTCGATAAGGTGACACTCCCCAGTGGTAGGAGCATTATTATTCTTGCCAAGGGGCGTCTGGTGAATCTGGGATGCGCCACGGGGCATCCGAGCTTTGTGATGTCGAACAGTTTCTCCTGTCAGGTGATGGCCCAGATTGAGTTATTCTGCAATCCCGATAAATACGAGCGGAAGGTCTATGTGCTTCCTAAGCATCTGGACGAAAAGGTTGCACGCATGCATCTTGGAAAGCTGGGCGTCAAGCTGGAGCGCCTCTCCACAAAACAGGCGAAATATCTTGAGCTGAGCAAGGAAGGGCCTTTTAAGCCTGAGGGATATCGCTACTAGAATCAGTGATCGCTGAATGACTATTTGGTGGTGCGCTTCAGGTAAATCTTAGAGTGCGTCGCTGCCAAAAGAGAACTTGACGTAAACGGTGGTTCTTTTGTCAATGTGATAGTTTTCCTGCCTTTTCTGCATACTCCCTGAAGAGCGAGAGGTAGGTCACGTAGTTTTCATACGAGACGCCTGGAGGGGTTTGATGGTCACAACTGATGAGGAATCCTCCTTTGGCGGCAGTGGGAAGAAGCCTTTCGAACTCCGCACGCATTGCATCCTTTCCTTTGTCCATCGTCATCTTGTCGAAATGTCCGATGAAGCGCATGTGGGGATGATCTTCCCGCAATTCTGCGATATCCACACCGGCTTGTCGTTCAAGGGGTAGGATGCCATCCAAACCTGCTTCGGCAAACCAGTGGGCGGGAACCGAGATGTCACCGTCGGAATCGATAATCGGGATGACCCCATGTTCGCGGAGCACCGGGATGACGCGGTCATAGTATGGGCGCATGAATGTGTCGAATAGGTCCTTGGACAACATCGAGCCGTTGTTGTAGCTCATGTCTTCGCCGAAGGTCATAAAATCTGGCGTGCATATGGAACATACCTGTTTGATCGCCATCACAATCCAATCGGCAAGGTCTGAGTTGATACGATGCATTAACTCAGGTTGATCGTAGAAGCCGAACAGATGTCTCTCGATTCCAAGGAGTCGCCTGGCAAACCAGAAGAAGCCGTCGACGGTGAACCACAAAACGACATCCCCTTGCCGTTGCTCCTTGGCCCACTCCTGCCATCTGCGGGTGTCTATGGGGCGCTTTGGATATAGATGGGGAAGGAGACGTTCGTAATCAGCATTCGTCTCAATGATGCCGGCACCGTGCGATGCTGGTTGCGGGCAGTCGGCCCCACACACTGCCAACCAGTCCTGCTTGTACATATCGAGCCCGAAGTGTTGACATATCGCATAGCGGTCCATCGCTTCCGCGGGCAAACCTTCGTTATGCCATCGCGCAATCGTTTTATCCCACCATCCAGCCCATTCAAGGACTGGAAGATGATCAAATGGCTCGAAATTCATTACTGCATGGAAACGCTCTCTTGTATTCATGTCTCTCCAGTATTTGGTTCCAGAGGTGCCCGTCAGCGCACCTGGCTTGTTTCCGAATCGCACTCCATGTGATTCATCATGTCCCACAAGAGCAGCGCGATATGAGCCGGCTCGTCGAGCATGTTCCTTTGGTGGCAACGGAAAGAACCGACAGTCCATGCCTGGTCTATGCCGTTGTGCCTCATAGGCGAACCATGGCTTGGAATCCGTTGGTGGAAAGGATGGCACAGGGCTTGCCTTGACCTCCCATGTTTTCTCAAAATTCGAGAATTTGATCTTGTGTCATCGGGGCACCCTTGTTAGATATTATTTGGTCTGAATATGATTTGGCGCAAGCTTTAACATAAATGCCAATATGAGCAACTGAAATCGGAGAGGGTCATCAATCGATGGGTAAAACATGTCAGATCTATGGAACGATTGAACGAATCAAGGCCGCCTCGTTTGTTAACGTGGTATACCTCGGCGGATCGCTGACCGTCGGAACTGGGGCAGGGAACTCCGCAGTGACCTCTTGGCGCCGCCTGTTCAGTCGCTATATCTATGAGCGCTTCCACCCTGTCTATCACTGTCAGCCGATGGAGGTGATGGCGGGGGTTGGCGCGATGGAGTCCTACGGTGCCGTTTTTACAGTGGAGCGCAACGTGAAGCCGTACATGCCTGTGCTGGCCTTT
>Ga0307929_1000707_pt1 | contig 30601 bp, 56 predicted proteins | sample AceLakmetage1330_FD_203160 | JGI IMG/M metagenome (GOLD analysis project Ga0307929, IMG submission 203160) | Saline water microbial communities from Ace Lake, Antarctica - #1330 | ecosystem: Environmental > Aquatic > Non-marine Saline and Alkaline > Saline | place: Antarctica: Ace Lake...
GCAAAGGTGGAGCTAAATCTTCTACACAATTTCTTAAAGATATGTGGACTCCATCACAAACAACTGTTTCAAAACAAGTATCAAAAACTATTCCAATTACAAAAACTATTGGTGAACAATTTGGAGGCTCAACATTCGGAGCTAGTCAGAACTTAGCTGGGCAGTTATTAGAAGTAGCTCCATCATTAGTTCCACAGTCACTTACATTAACAGGATTAGCAGTGAAAGATGTAGTAAAAATAAAAGATTCTACAAAACCTATTGTAATTCCAAAAATAGATACAGGAATAAAAGGATCAACAAAACCTGTTTCTGATGTGTTCTCTATAACTTCATCTGTTGTTTCTTCAAAAACAGGACAAGATTTTATATCTTCAACGAAACAAAGTTCTGCTACAAAACAAGTTATTAGTCAGACTACACAGCCACAATTAATTTCTACATTTCCATTAACATCATTATCTAGTAGTTCTGGTGGAATTGGTTTTCAATTTAACTTTGTTAATTGGGGTCGTAGTAATGATTTTATTGGAGGAAAAGTATCAACAGCTAAAAGTTACATTCCTCAGGTTAAAAGTAGTGGCAAGTGGAAGACTGTTGGTAAAAGAATGGATAGGCAATCTGCTTTATCAAGAGCAAGTAGGGGAGCTGATTTAAGTACAAGTAGAGGAATGAGAATAAAGCCATCTAACAAAAAACCTCAAATTACAGGTATAAGTGGATGGGGAGTTAGGGAATATAAATTTAGAAATTATAAAATATCTAATGGTAAAAGAACTCCACTACCTAAAGGTAGCTACATAGAAAGAAAGAATTTTGTAGGAGATACGAGAACAGAAATTTCAGGTTTAAACATTGCAAAACTAAGTAAAAAGATGAGTTGGAATGCTACAACAAAGAAGTCTAAAAAGAAAAACAATATAAATAACAAATCTCAATGGTTAGTATAATGGCAAGACCAAAAAAATTACCAACAAAAGTAGTAAGAATTAATACGGATATATTAATTAAAGAAAGAAACAAAGCTAAGCAGAAGGGAATGTCTTTGCCAGATTATCTAAGCTGGAGGTTAAGCCAGTGATAGGTAAGAAAGGACAGACTGCACCAGTAGCTGGATTGGTCTTTATAGTTATGATAGCATCATTTGCAATATTTTTATTAATAGTTGGTTTTATTGGAAATCTATTAGGGACAGAGATGCAAGAAAAGATGGGTATAACTGATGAAATAAATAAATCCTTTCAAACAACAATAACAACCTCAACTGTTACAATTAATACCTTATGGTATATAATGTTTGCTGGATTACTTTTGGGTTTAATTGTTCAAGCCATGATGGCAGCACAGTATCCAAAAGTAATGCTTCCGATATTTTTACTTACATTAATAATTACTGTTATTATTGCAATAGTATTATCTAATGCCTATGTTGAAATATACAATCAAGCTGAATTAGCAAGTGCAAGTGTATGGCAAGGTGGTATATATTTCATAATGACAAAGCTTCCATATTTGGCAGTGATAATTGGGTTGTTATCCATGATAATAATATTCACTAGGGATGGTTCTGTTGGTGGTGGCGGAGGAATAATTAATTAAGATGAAATGTAAAAAAAATAAAGAACTAAAGATTGGAACAAAGATTGAGATGGAACACGCAAAATTATTTCCTAAAAATCTTCAGAATAGCATGGCTAAGAGAATAGCTGCAGATCATATTAAAGAATTCCCATGTTATTATTCAAAAGGTTTAATCCCACTAGAAAGGAAATTAAGGAGGAAAAATGAAAAATAACAAGCCCTCACGAAGCTTCTCAGCTATTATTATTATGGTGGATGTACCCTTTGATGGAGTAAAAATATGATAAATAAAATATTAATAGTTATGCTTGGTGTAATCCTTATTGCAATTGGATGGACAAGTTCTTGTGCTTATGATCAATATCAAGATGAAAATTCAGAAATGTCAAACACTGTATTAGAATATAATGAATGCAATGATTTGAATTTAAAAGATACTTCTAATTGTTTAAGGGAATATGTTAGTGGTTTTTATAATTATACAGTAAGAAGTGATGAGATAAGAAATATAGATGACATAAAAGAAAATGGTGGAGATTGTTATGATTACAACAAACTATATGAAAGACTTGGAAAAGAATTAGGATTTGATACATTTAGTTTTAGAATAAAAATAGGTGAAGGGTATCACAGAATTGCAATTATATCCGATGAAACTGGATATTGTCTATTGGATCAATTAGCTAAAGTAAAATGTTTTAGGAGAGATTTAAATGAATAAAAAAATATTTATATTTATATTCTTAGGAATATTTATGATTAATTTCACTTGTGCTTGGAGTGAAAATAGTTTTAATAATAGTTTGACTTCTGAAAACTTAACTTATACTGATAATGAAAACTTTACTAGATGGTTAAGTGTTAATGAAAATACTATTGTTACTAATGGCTATTTGAATTTGAGTGGATATTTTGCTTATCAAAACTTCACACAAGCGTCTGATGGAAACTTCACATATCCATGGGTAAACACAAGTCTACCTGGAGCAATAGAAAACCATATTGAAGATTGGAGCGATGTATCTATTATTTGGGTTCTGAGGGAGACTTGGTTATATTATGATCCAGATCTTCCTGGATTCAGCACTCTTCTTTTTATAAATAATGGAGAAGAGGGATATATAATTACAGACTCCACAAATAATTATACCCTTATAAATTATTCAACTAACAATACAACGAATACTTATATACATATAAACAACACAAAAGTATGGAACCAAACAGGAGAACTAAACTCAACAAACTCACCACAAAAAACCTCAAACCTAGCATCAACAATAAACAACTACATCTCAACAACTACAGCAGTAGCAGGATATTATCTAATTCCCTTTATATTTCACTCCGACACAGCTGGAATATTAGAATACTTATCATTAGTATTCAATAACAACGGACTAACAGAAAACTCTCAGACTTATCCTACTACTTCCCTAGAATCAAAAACACAAACATTCACAGCCAATGTAACATATGATGATGATAGGTATACTGTAGGAACAGGAATACTACACTTTAATGGAGATAGCTATATTGGAACAAACACAAGAACGGGAAGTGAGTCAATATTTTCAGCAGATGCTATAATGCCACAATTAACAACAGAAACTAATTATACTTCCTACTGGACAATAAGTTTAACTGACATAATAGATACAACAGATTATAACTTGACTTCACACAACACAACTGTTTCAATAGTAAATTTTGGGTTATGTAATGCCACTAATAATGTTTCATTTTGGAATTTTACTGTTCTTAATGAATCTAATAATGTAGAAATAAATTCCTCATTTAAAGGAACTTTTACTATTAAGATAACTGGGTCTACTGCTACAAATGAATTTAACTTCTCCGATACCACCGGAACTAATTCTACTTTTGATTTCTGTATAAGTCCTGGAGATGAAAGCTACACAATAGATACCAACATACAATTAAGTCAATCTGGTTTTGTTGATAAGTTTTATAATTATGAAGAAGTAGTTGTTACAAACGCAACAAGAGAAGATAGTCTTTACATGTTAGCTACAGGAGATTCAACCTCTTTTATAATTCATACTGTATATGTAGATTCTTCTGATGTTTCTGGTGCTGAGGTTAGGGTACAAAGATATTATCCAGGAACAAGTGAATGGTTAACTACTGAAATATTAACTACAAACAGTGTTGGAACAACAGTTGGACATCTATTATCAGAAGATGCAGACTATAAATTTTTAGTATATAAAAATGGTATAAGTATTCACAACTCATCTTCTACCAAAATAACATGCACAGTAGCTCCATGCACAGTTACCTTAGTTATACCGATAGATGTTCCAACTGGTACTGAATTACTTGGTGATTTAACATCTACCTTAGTATATAATAATGCAACAAGTAAATTTACATATACTTATTCTGATACATCCGGAGATTTTTCAAGTGCTAGATTATATGTAAATCTTATATATCCATCAAATGCTACAAACATAATATCTTGCAATGAAACAAAAACTACTACATCTGGAGTTATCGTCTGTGATATAAGTGCTGGAGTAAATGGAACATATCAGGCAAATGGATATATAACAAGAGATATTTCTGAGGTTTTAGATAAAAGAATTACTGCTTCATTTGGAAGAAATATTTATAATGCAATGGGATTAGATGGTGTTTTATGGGGTTTCTTTATTCTTATTGCTATAGTTATGATGGGTGTAACTAGGCCAAGTCTAGCTATTGTATTTGGAGCAGTTGGTTTTATTGCATTAGCTCTTTTACAAATAATAAATATAGGGGCATTATCTATTATTGGTATTTCAGCAGTTGCAATAATATTATTAATGAGGATAGGTAGAGAATGATTAGTAAAAAGGGATCAACATTAATTTTAAGAGATATGGTTTTTATGATGATGATGGTAAGTGGTATTTTTGTTTTATCTGGAATTTTTATTAGCGATATGGCTAACAATTATGATAATACCAATATGTCTGATGAGTGGGGTTTAACTGGAACAAATGTGTTAGCAAATTCAACCTTCTATGAAGTTGGTGGAAATGTAACTGAGGTTGGAGATGGTCTTAGTACAGAGTCTACTGGTATCTGGTCTTTAATAGAAGGAGCTGGAAATACTTTGAAAGGAATAGGAACTGCATTATTTATGGTTTTAACTGCACCAAATACTATAGGAAATTTAGTTTCCGCAACATTACAAGACATGGGTGTTGCTACAGCTGTTTCCAGTATAATTAAATATTTGATAGTAATCATATTGTGGGGTGTTATAATATTCTCGATAGCATCTGCTTTCCTTCGAGGACCTAAAATATAATGGTATTATATGAACCACCAACAAATGTAACGACAGCTGTAGATATGATTACATGGGTAAATAGTACAACATCACTATGGTTATTCCAGGGGATATTAAGTACGGTATTTATAGTCTCATTAGTTTCAATGCTAAAGAATCCTTCAAATACTGCTTCTAGATCTTTTTCTGCAGCAGCATTTGTAACTATGATACTTTCAGTATTTGCACGTGTAATGAATCTAATACCGACTTACTTCATGACTATTTGGGTTGTAATGGTTGGGTTATCTGCTCTCTGGATGTATGTTGAGGGGACACAATGATATTATATATATACATAAATGACATTGGGGTAACTTATTAGTATGAAGAAGTTATTTTTAATGCTTATGTTTGGATTATTTTTTCTTAGTTTTGCTAGTGCAGAAAATATAGCTACTTCTCAGGTGAATACCGAAATTCAAATAACAAATTATTGTAAGGTTGCAACATGTACATATATGAATTTAACAAGCATAACTTCTCCCAACGGTTCAGTAGTTTACTATAATGATGCTATGACTAAAAATGTACAAGAATTTAATTACACATACAATGCTACAGAAATTGGAACATATACTTTTAAAACATGCGGAGATCCAGGGGACGTAGTAGTCTGTGATAGTGATTCATTTACTATAACTAATAATGGATCTATTACTCCAGATGGATTGCCAATATTTCAAGGTATTTTTTTATTAATAATTTTTGGAACTGCTTGTTTTCTCTTATATCTATCGTCTGCAATGAGTGAAACAGGATTTAAAATATTCTTCTTAATAACCTCTATGATATTCTTGATGTCAACAATAATAACTGGTTATATGATTTCATCTGATGGGAACGTAACGGCATCAATAAACGCTACAACACTTGCACTGATAATAGTATTAGGATCTATTCTTATTATAATGTTTGTATACATGTTAATAAGACAGACAATAAACGCACTTGATCTTTATAGAATAAAAACCGGTAGAGAATGGAAAGTTAATCCAGGCAGAAGTGTAGGTGGGTTTGATACAAGAAAAGCATATTAAAGAATGGCACATAGAGATACAAGAACAATTCGAGTAAAAAATATTTTTATTGAAGATTGTCTTGACAAAATAATTGAAATAGAAAGGAAAAATGGTAGAGATGATACGAGTTATGCTACTGCATCTAAAATTCTAAGAAACAAAATAATAGCAGTCGGATTCAAAGAGAAGTAGTTACATTTGGTTACATTTGGTTTAATATATATATAACCAAGTATAGGGTTCTTTTTTTATGTTCAGTTATAATAATGGAGAAGGGGGTTTTTAAATATGAGAAAAATAAGTATGAAGAAAAAAGGAATGTCTATTGGTGATATGTATCCAGCAGTTTTAACAATTGTTTTGGTAGGTATTGTATTAGGTGTTGGTCTTTATGTTCTTTCAACATTCGCAACTCAAATTTCTAGTGACACAACTGCACAAACAGCAGTTAATACAACTATATCTGGTTTAGCAACATTCGCTGATTGGATCGCTATTATAGTGGTTGTAATCGCAGCAGCTATAGTACTAGGTATTGTGTTGTCTTCGTTCGGACAAAGAGGAGCAGGTATTTAATTACATAACAATGGAAAACATTCAAAAAATTCAACAGAAAAAAGGAATGTCAATTGGTGATATGTATCCAGCTGTCTTAACTATAGTTTTGGTGGGTATTGTGTTGGGTGTAGGACTTTATGTCCTTTCAGCATTCCATGATCAATTAACACCTGATGTTAGTGGTACACAGGATTTAATTAATGCGTCTACAGGAACAACTACTTTAACAGATGCTGCTTTGACAGAATTTAGTTTGTCATCGATAGATACGGTTATTAATCAGACTAGCATTGCGTTTACAAACTACACCTCTACGAGTGCAGGTGTAATAACGTGGGGAGCTGATATGGTAACTGCTTCTAGTACAGATTTGCTTAACTTAACATACACTTATACATATGACAGTGCTGACTCTGCACAAAAAGCAGTGACTACAACCCTTACGGGTTTAGCAACATTCGCTGATTGGATCGCTATTATAGTGGTTGTAATCGCAGCAGCTATAGTACTAGGTATTGTGTTATCAAGTTTTGGTGGTAAAAGAAACAGAATTTAAATTTGATTTCGATTAAGAAATATAGTCACCGTTCGGTGATGGCGGAGGGCGAAACCCCCTCTTATTATACTCTAATTAAAAATAGAGGAGGAAACAATATGGGATGTAAATATAAAAAAGAAATTGAAAGAGAATGGGAAGGAAAGAGTCTTTCTGATATAAAAATTAAAACTATGCAATTACAAGCGGATAGAAATATTACAAATCTTTTAAAAAATAAAAGGTTATACAAATGAAACGAAAAAAAAACATAAAAAGATTGTTTGGATATTCTATGATAATGGGAACGACTGGATTAATTGCTGGAAAACTTCCGGTTTCGGCAAAAGTTCCAGTTCAAACAGTGGCTACAATTGGTTCTAATTTCGTATCTCCAATGTCATCAGTTACAGGTGCTGGTATTGTAGTTAAACAATTAAAAAATCTTAATCCGAAAAAAATGAAAGGGAGGTATAAATAAAATGTATAAATATAAAACTTGTTCTAAGTGTGGAAAATATAATGGAACTTCTATGAAGATGTGTTCTTCTTGTAGGGATTACGCAAAGAAAGCTATGCGAAAAATTAGAAAATAAAATGGGATTGAAAAAATTAATAAAAAAATATAAGGACTATGAGACTAAAGAATTAGAGCGGAGAACAATTAAGAAAAGAAAAATAGCTCCATATAAATATTTAGCTAATAAAAAAATTCCAGTTAAGAAAGGAAAGCCATTAAGATTAACAGCAAGGGGAATTACAAGAGCTATTGATAACCCATATAACGTTAAGTTTCCTAAAGCTAAAAAGGTTATTAAAAAACTTAGGAAAAAGTAAAACTTATTTCTATATAAGGGGTGAGTAGGTAACTTAGCCATTCATAAGTACGCCTACTCATCCAACCAATAAAGATATATCCTTGCCCCTACTTTCTTTCCAAACCTTAATTCTTTTTCTTCAGGGGTAAGTGGCCTACATTCTAATGCTTCTGATACATCCTTAATCAATCTCTTTAATGTAAACCTAACTGCACAAACAGAAACTTCTGCAAATTCAGATATTTCCGATGCTGTTAATTTTTTATTGTGGTTTTTTCTTAGTATTTGTAATATTTCCGATGATCCCATTTTGAGTATAAGTTGTTCCAAAGTCCATAGGGGAATGACACACAACACCAATTTTTTCTTCCGCATAAGCTACTGGATTAGCCTTCATTTCTTCTATGTTAGTAAATGCATAAATAAATAATAATAATAATAATATACCAGAAACTAATTGAATATATACCCCATACCTATATCTTACTTTAGCAAAGGTACTAGCTTTGCAATATTCTTCATAGGTTGGGGTTTCATAATTCATTATTCGTTAGCGATAGAAAGCAGTTCTTTCAACATTATATTGTTTTCAATAGTCATGTTATCAAGTTGTGTTCTAGATATAACAACTGGAACTTCCCTATATTGTATTTCTTGTTTTACTGATTCTTCAGGTTTCTTAGATAAAACTTCTGTATGTTTTATTTCTCCTGGTGACTCACCCTCCTCTGGTGCTTTCACCGGCTTAGACTTTGCAATATTTTTAGTTTTATTTTTAAATATTTCCATGTGTACCTCCTTATAATTTTTAATTTTCTTCACGAATTTCTTTTAAGTTTCTTTTGTTTATTAAAAAAACATAAACTGCACAAATCAGAGAAATTACTGCTCCGAACAAAAGTGCAAAAGATAATATTATTGTTGTGTTCATTTTTTATTTTTAGTTAATTTAGTTGTTTCTTCTTTCGGTCTCATAAATTTATATGGATCTTCTAGCCCTGAACCAAACCCAAAATCTTGTGGGGATTTTTTCTTTGGAGTTCTAGCTTCGGCATCTAGCTTTGCTTTTTGAATTCCTTCCTCGACAACCTCTTTGAACATTTGTTTCATATATGCCTCTCTCCTAATAGGCTTAGCATTTTGTTCAACCATATCTAAAAACTCTTTTCTTTCTTTTATTTCAGCAGACTTCTTTTTGACAGAGGTCAATATATTGGAAAGAAAACTCATTCTAACTTCTCCTTGAATCCACACCTAATACATATCCTATGGTCTTTAGTTGTTCTAACTTGAGTAGAATTACATTTTTTACACCTTGGCCCTTTATCATCACCCATTACATATATGTATATGCTTTAGTTTATATATATATTGATGTTCGAATAATTTAGAGTATATATATAAACCAAGATTTGTTATATGTTTGGTTAAATATATAACCAAATGGGAAAAAGATTACATATTACGTTATTATTATTAGGTTTGCTTCTAGTTAGCTTTGTATCTTCACAGGGTCTTATAACGGAGGGAAGCACTGATGTAAACGTGTATACGGGAAATTTAACTAACTTGTCAGAACTTCAGGACACAAATATACCAACCCCAACAGATCAAGATATATTAACATATGATTCTGGAACAGCCTTATGGATTTCACAAGCTGCATCAACATTTAGTAAATGGATAATAAATACCACAAACGGATTCTTTTATACTACTGGTGGAGATACTCTATTCTTTAATGATACTTTGCTTAATGATACTATTGATAGCCGGGCCGTAACGAGTGAAACTGATCCAATATATACATCAGACAACTCATCAATAGCAAGAATAGGAGACTGTCCCTCTGGACAACTTATACAAAATATAACAACTGGTGGTGTAGAATGTTCTGCTGCTGGAGCTGGTGATATTACAAGTGTTCAAGGAGATGATATTTATATTTATAATGGTAGCAACTCTGGAGATGTTGTTTTAGTTTTAAACGAAACTAAGTTAAATATAACAATAGACGCAAGAGATTCTGATACAACCTACACAGCTGGTTCAAATCTAACTTTAACTGGAACAACATTTGCATTAAATACTTCTTCAGTTATAACTTGGCTAGATGGATTATACGCAGGAATTGGAACAATCTTTGACGGAACATGGGCAAGTCTAACTGGAAAGCCAACACTTCTTTCAAACTTCACTGATGACTTGGGGGATAGGGGTTATACTTCTTTATCAAATTTTACAAATGATCCTGGATATATAACCGGCTATAATGAAACCGACCCATTATGGACAGCTAATCAATCTTTTTATTCTACTACTTCAGACATATTAGTATTTGGATATTATAACTCAAGTGATTTTGTTATTACAGATTACTTTACTAAATCAGATGTATTAGCATTTGGATATTACAACTCAAGTGACTTCTCTATTGGAGACTATTCTACTACTTCAGCTGCTAATCTATTATATGCTCCAATAAACTATGGAGATGATTGGAATAAAACTTATGCAGATACACTTTATGCAGCAATAGGTACGGAGGAAAATTCCTCATTTAATCAATCATTAACAGACTCACTTTATTATTCCATAACAAATCCATCTGGATTTTATAATAGCTCTGACTTTAGCATTAGTGATTACTTTACAGCTGCAGAAGTTTTAGCATTTAATTATTATAATTCAAGTGATTTTAATATAACAGATTACTTTACAGCTGCAGAAGTTTTAGGATTTAACTATTATAATTCAACTGACTTTAGTATTGGAGATTATTATACATCAACTCAAATAGATAACTTTGCATACTATAACTTAACAGATTTCGATATTTCTAATTATTATAACTCAACTCAAACAGATACAGCAATAGAAAACGCAAACACTTCAGTAGTTAATTGGGTTGATGAATTCTTTCCAAGAATAAGTGAGTTAGTTGGATTAATAGGAAATTGGAGTGCAGATAAAGGAGATTATTCAACAACAGTAGAAGCGGATGCTTCATATTATGCAATTGGAAATCCTTCTGGATTTTATAACTCTACAGACTTTATTATCACAGATTATTACTTGGCATCTAATCCAGCAAACTATTGGAATGATACATTTGCTACTTTTAACAAAACCTATGGAGATACATTATATGCTCCAATAAATTATGGGGATGATTGGAATAAAACTTATGCAGATACTTTATATGCAATCTTAGGATACGGTGACGATTGGAATAAAACTTATGCAGATACATTATACTCTGACATCACCGAGCCTATTGCTTTATCCCTTGGGAATTGGTCTGCAGACAAATCAGACTACTCAACAACTACTGAAGTTATTGCTTTTGGATATTATAATTCTTCAGACTTTGTGATTACAGATTACTTTACCAAGTCTGATGTTCTTGGATTTAATTATTATAATGCAACTGATTTTAGCATAGGAGATTATTATACTTCAAATCAAATTGATACCTTTGCATATTACAATGCTAGTGATTTTAATATAGCTGATTACTTTACAGCTACACAAATATTAGGATTTAATTATTACAACTCAACTGATTTTGTAATTACTGATTATTACACAAAAGCAGATATAAATGACTTTGGTTATTACAATGCTAGTGATTTTGATATAGCAAATTATTACACTTCATCGCAGATAGATGGATTTAGTTATTATAACTCCACAGACTTTAGCATTTCAGATTATTCAACAACAACTCAAGCAGATGGTTTATATTATTCTATTACTAATCCTTCTGGATTCTATAACTCAACAGACTTTAGCATTAGTGATTACTTTACTTCTTTACAAGTATTAGGATTTAATTATTACAATGCTAGTGACTTCTCTATTGCAGATTACTCAACAACTACAGCTGCTAGTTTATTATATGCTCCAATAAACTATGGAGATGATTGGAATAAAACTTATGCAGATACCTTATATCAACCAACTGGAAGTTATTTAACCTCAGAAAGTGATCCACTATGGACAGCTAATCAATCTTTTTACTCTACAAAAACTATAGCTGATGGTTTATATTATTCTATTAATAACCCAAGTGGATTTTATAATAGCTCTGACTTCAGTATTGGAGATTATTCAACAACAACTCAAGCAGCTACTTTATATTATTCTATTACTAATCCTTTTGGATTTTATAATAGCTCTGACTTCTTAATAACTAATTATTATACCTCCTCACAAATTGATGGGTTTGGTTATTACAATACTAGTGATTTTAGTATAGCTGATTACTCAACTAAAGCTGTAGCTGATACTTTATACTCACCAATTAATTATGGTGATGATTGGAATAAAACTTATGCAGATACTTTATATGCAGACATAGGAGTTACAACTACAATTACTTTACCTGCTGAAAATATAACAAGTGGGAGTTTCGGAACTGGTGATTATGTGTTTGATGGAAATGTTACAGCTGAAAAGATAATTTTTGAAAATGATGCTACACACTATATAGAAGATAATTCAACATGCATTCTAATTAAAGGAACTTCTAGTACGCTAGAAATTTGCTAAAGATGGATTTAAACAAAATATCAAAAATGAGTAATGAAACAAGAATAAAGATGAGTATAGCAAGGATAGGTAAAAAACATTCTTTAGAAACATTAAGAAAGATGGTAGATGTTAGAATGAAGAATGGGAGCTATAAACAATCTAAGGAAAAGAAAGAACAAAAAAGTAAAGCCTTACTTTTATTTTGGAAAGATAATGATAAAAGAAAAAAGGAATATAGTAAAATGTTAAGTTGTAAAAAACATCCAATGTATAATAAGATAGTTTCAGAAGAAACAATACAAAAAAGAAAAGATACTATTAGAAAGAATGGAGGAATGCCTACTCCTTGGAATAGGGGGGTTAAAATGTCAAAAGAAGTAAAGTTAAAAATAAGCAAAACTAAAACGGGTAGTATATACCCAAATAGAATAATGTTTGATATTAAAGATATAAATAAAATGAAAGGTCTTTATTTATCTGGCGAATCTATATCAAAAATATCAAATTTATATTTATGTGACCCATGTGTTATAACTAGGATACTAAAAGAAGAAAATATAAAAATTACTGGGATGAAAGGAAGAAAACAAACACCAAGTGCAATTAAAAAAATGAAAGAATCTAGAAAGGGAAGGGTTCTTCCTATAAAGAATACTTCTATTGAAATTAAAATACAAGATTTTTTAACTCTTTTAAAACTAGATTTTTTAACACATAAATATATGAATATAAAACATGGTTATCAATGTGATATATTTATTCCAAAACAAATTAAAATTTATGAAAATGGTAATATTTTAGGAATTAATCAGAAGACTATTATTGAATGTGATGGAGATTATTGGCATGGTTGTAAAGATTATATAATTTTAAGAAATTCAATTATAACAGATAAGCAACAAAAACAAATTATAAAAGATAATATAAGAACACAAGAATTAGAAGCTGCTGGATATAAAGTAATAAGATTATGGGAACATGAAATAAAAGAAATGGAATTGAATGATTTAAAAATAAAACTGGAGATATGCTAATGGATAAGAAACAAACACTCCTGTCAATGATTGCTTTTGTTGGAATCTTCCTATTGGTAATGGGATTATTTTTTGGTGGATCTAATAATTTTGCTAGTGCTGATGATGTTAAAGAAAAAATAAAAGATAAAGATTACATTGATTCAATTAGAACAGATGATTCAATTAACAAGACTGGTGATTTAACTAAAAGATATATAGCAAACGAAAAAGAATTAAAGATTGAAAATGATGGAGAACTATTAGTAAATTTAAAATTACTAACTCCATATGAAAATAAGATAAGTTCAAGTGGTAATGATCCAATAGCTTTATTCCAAAGTATTAATCATTCAGACGATTGGAAACTATTCGAAAAGATGGATTCTTATAAGATTAATGACGATTATAAAGTAAAGAGTAAAGATTATTATTATAAATATTTAATTGAGACTGAAAAGGAAGTTTGTAATGAAGTAGTGCAGAATAATAGTTTTTCTAAAGAAAATAAAACTACAAAACAATGTTCTACTTATACCCAAAAAGATTGGGTTAAATTTAATAATGCTAAAGATTTGCCACAAGGTTCTATATTTGGAGTATTTACAAATAATTTAGTTGAAGGAGAACATATTGAAGTTGTTTATGGTATCGAAGGTTTTGATATTTATGAATGGGCAAGTTATTTGGTGACAGATTTAGTTTCTTATTATAAAATGGATGAAAGTTCTGGAGTTGTAGTAGATAATTTAGGAGATTATAATGGAACAAATGACGGAGCAACTCGTGGAATTACAGGAAAAATTAACAATGCTTTTGATTTTACTGCTACTAATACAGATGATATTATTCTACCATCTGGAATATTTAGTTTTATGACATCATCCGATTTTACTTTTTCAACATGGATTAAAACTGACAATTCAGCAGACCAAGGTATAATTAACGCTAGAGGAGATGCTAATGCTTATCTTGATATTGGTAGAAATACAAATGAAAAGGTATCACTTACTATATATGATGGAAGCCCTGCTATAGCAGCAACTTCAACTACAAGTGTTACAGATGGTGATTGGCATTTTATAGTTGGAACTCATGACGGAACAAATATAAGAATTTATGTAGATGGAGACTTGGAAGATACAACTGCACAAGGTAGACCATCATCAAGATCAACAACAGAAAACTTTATTGGTACAAGTGTTGGATATTATATGGATGGGCTGATAGATGAAGTAGGAATATTTAGTAAAGCATTAAATCAAACAGAAATTACAGATTTATATAATAATGGAAATGGTTTGACTTATCCCTTTGAAATAACAAACTGTCAATTCTCAGGCTACGTACTAGACGCAGCAGACAACGCCCTAGAAAGTGCAAACGTAACAATAACAAATCAATACAACCAAAGCGAATGGTACAACGCAACAACAGATTCAAACGGACTATACGCAATCAATATAACTAACTCAACAAACACCTATAAAATGGAGGCACGTTATAATGGTTCTACACTTGGAGCAGCTAAACATGATATACTAGGAACATGTTAAAAAGATATTTATTCTTAATTTTAGGAATTGGATTAATCGGAATGCTTAGTTTTGTTACACCTTATACTGCACCAACTTATAACTCTGTTAATTTTTCAATGTGTTCAGATTATACAGCACCAATATATAACTCGGTTAATTTTACAATGAAGGATGAGTATTCTTGTGTTACAGATTCTTGCACTTACTCTTCAGGAGATTGGATAGTAGATTGTGCAGATAACTGCGTGATAAGCTCACCAGTAAATGTTGGTAGCAATGATATTATAATTACTGGAACTGGAACTTTTCGTACAAGTGAAAATATAACTGGCTACGACTTATTACATATTGAAGGAGATAATAGTTCAAGTGTCTGCACAGTTACTTGTAATGGAGGTTGTTTTAAATAAAAAGTTTGAAACAAAAGAATCCTCTCTTTAAATAATTTGTGGTTGTGAAATTTCCATGTTGTAATTGTAAAGTGGTGGGATAATTATATAAGTATAATCTAATTATGTTATTTATTCAACTTCGGTTGGGTGTTTGAAGTCTTCGGATTTCATTCTGGTTTTTGGGGCGGCTTCGGTTGCACCAATCGCCTCCTAAGGAAATAACTATGAACGAAATAATTAAAAAAAGAATAAGTGAAAGCAAAGGAAAAGAAATAAAAATATTTCTTAATAATGGTTTTAGATTTGCTGGTAAGGTTACTAATTGTGATGATAAATATATAGAGATTTTAGATTATGTTTCTAGTGCTTATAAAATAATAGACATTGATCAAATAAATAATATAGAGGTTCAAAAATGAGTGTGACTATTCCGACTGTTTATATTTATAATGTAAAAACAATTACATTTAAAATAAAAAACATTATAAATACAAAAGACAGATGGATTGGTGATAATAATTATGGACTAGAAAAAAGTAGAACTAAATATTTTGAGAGGGATTTTAAATTATGAAATATAAATGTAGAAGATGTGAATATACTTTTTGTTCTGAAAATGAAATACCATATTGTCCATGTTGTGAGTGTGAATCTCTGGAGGAATTAGAAGAATGAAATATAAATCAGAAGAACTATTTTTAGATAAAGTAGAGGAGTGTTTAAATGAGTGTGGTTGCAAAACTTGGAGAGAGGTTGTTCCAGATAACTGTAAGGATTGGGAAAAACCATATAGAGTAGATTTAATATTTTATAGAAATGACTTTGGATATATAGGAATTGAGGGTAAAAATATAAACTCATTAAGAAGTGCTAAGAAAGTTTCTGATGCAATTAGTCAAATAAACGATAAGTATAGAAATCAAACTTATTTTAATGGAAATTTTATAGAGAGATGGGCTATAATTATGCCAATGAAAGTTGATTGGATAAGCGATGAAGCACAAGATTTAATGAAACACTTCTTAAAGAATTTTTTAAACTCAAGATATAAAATTTCATTGATGGAATATGTTCCTAAAAATGAGAACTATAATGCATCTATATCGATAGATACCTCAACTAAAAAATCACTATACATAAGAAATGAATAATATATTTAATGAACAAGATGTGAGAAAGTTTTATAACTTTTTTAAACATACTAAACCAACAGAGATTAGAGTATTTGATGAAGTTAAATATCCAAATGGGCAATCTGTTTTTGTAACAACAGAAAATGAGTTTGTAGAGAAATGTAGATATTATTGTGAGGATGAAGTAAGTGTTTATATTGGAGCAAGAGATAGAAGTGCAAGGGGAGATAAGAATGTTATAAGTTCTAGTTTTGTTTTCTTTGAGATTGATGAACACGAAGAAGGCGATAATAAAGATTCAGAAAAAATAAAGATATTAAAGTTTTTAGAAGAGAATAATATTAAAGTTGGTATGCAAGGTATGAGTGGTGGTGGTTGGCATTTTTATGTACCACATAAGTTGCAAGAGTTTGCAAACAGCGAAGAAGCATTATTGTATAAAGAACAATCTCTTAATTCATTTAAAAAAGTATTTTTAGATAAAGGATTTGATGTTGATGGTGCTGTGTTTAATTTAGAAAGAGTTACTAGAGTTATTGGAACATTCAATTATAAAAGAGATAAGATATCAAATATAGATTATATTAATAATATAAATTTAGAAGAGAATACACAAGCATTAATTAAACTTCTAAAAAACTATAAAGTAATTCCAAGAAAAAATGATATAACTTATAATTTTGAGGATGATGATTTTATTAGAAATGTTAAGGAAAAGTGGATTGCTCCTGGAAGAGAAGGTTTAGCTTTATCAGTTGCTGGATATTTACGTAAAGAAAAAAAATTAGGATTAAAATCTACATTATCTATAGTTAAAAAAATATGTGAAGATTGTAAAGATGAAGAAATAGAAAGTAGATTAGTTGCAGTAAAAGCAACATTTGATAAAGATGAAAAAGAAATAATAGGTATTAGTGGATTATCTAAAAGAGAAATTGATTTAGGTATTAAAAATAATATTAAAAATTTAATACTTTCAAGGCAAGAAGATATGGCATCAGAAGAAATTACAAAACTTATATTAGAAAAATATTATATATATACAACAAGAGATGATATTAAGTCTGAAATTTGGTATTATTTAGATGGAATATATGTTCCTAACGGAAGATCTTTAATAAAAGAAATAACAAGAGAAATATTAGAAGATGCATACACTGCACAAAGAGTTAATAAGGTAATTGTAAAAATTGAAGCCGATACTCAAATAGAGCATGATGCTTTTTTCAAAAATGAATCCATAGAAGATATACCAATTAAAAATGGAATACTAAATATTTTCACTAGAAACATTACACCATTTTCACCAGAGAGAATATTCTTTAATAAGTTACCAATAATATATAATAAAAATTCAACTTGTAAAAATATAGAAAAGTTTTTTTCAGATGTTTTAAAAGATAAAAGTGATGTAAAAGTTATGTTTGAATTAATAGGATTTTGTTTAATGAAAGAATATAGGTTTGAAAAATCGTTTATGTTTATTGGTAATGGAAGAAATGGAAAAGGAAAAACATTAAGTTTAATTAAAAGATTTTTAGGTGTAGAAAATTGTAGTTCAATTCCTTTAGCACAAATTAATTCTGGTTCTACTTCTGTTTGTGAACTACACGGAAGATTAGCAAATATTGCAGGAGACTTATCTAATACAGATTTAAAAGATACTGGAATGTTTAAACAAATAACAGGTAGAGATTTAATAACAGCAAAAAGAAAATATCTTAATGATTTATTTTTTGAAAATTATGCTAAAGTTATTTTTGCATGTAATGAATTACCAAAAGTTTATGATTTAAGTGATGGTTTCTGGAGTAGATGGGTATTATTTGAGTTTCCTTATAAATTTGTAAAACAAAATGAATATAATAAATTAAGTATAAAAGGAAATCATAAATTAATGGATGAAAGTATTATTGATAAAATTTCTACAGATGAAGAATTAAGTGGTTTGTTAAATATTGCATTAGATGGACTTAAAAGAATAATTGATAATAAAGGATTTAGTTATTCAAAAGGAACTAATGAAGTTAAAGATTTATGGATTAGAAAATCTGATTCTTTTACTGCATTTTGTATTGATTGTATTGAAGAAGATTTAAATGGTAAAGTATTAAAAAAACAAATAAGAAAAGAATTTGGTAAATATTGCAGAAATAATAAAATACCAGGTGCAAGTGATATGGCAATTAAGATTGTTTTAGAAAATAAATTTGGTGCTTATGACTCACAAGGCAGTTTTGGTGATAGAGTTTGGGAAGGAATTAAATTAAAATGAGTCAATTAACAGGACTAACAGGGTTTTTACTAAAACATAGGAAAATCGAAATTCCTATGGTCTTGCCAAAAAGGTGTTATTCCTGTTATTTTTATTGTTCTCCACAAGAAACAGAGGTCTCCAATGGATAAATCAAAGATTCCAAAAGAAAAAATCATAAGATCTTGTGTAATTGAAGGAATTAACAAAGAATTAGAAGATTTAATAAAAGAGGTTGAGTTTAGAGTTTTAAGAATAAGAAAGTTGTCACAGGAGATATTAAACTCACTATGAAATACCAACCAAAATTTCAAATATGCCCGTACAGAAGTAAAAGTGGTAAATGTACACATAAAGGAATTGATGGGAAATTTTGTATTGTAAATAAGCCTGAGAGATGCCATTTCTACTTAGAATGGTTTGATTTGATAGAATGTATATATAATCAAGAAAAGTCGATTTCTACACCTATAAACCCAACTAAAAACACTATCTCAAATAAAAACAATGAACAATAAAACAAGAAAAGAATTAAGACCATGTTTCGGCACTAAAGAATACTCCGAACATATAATATGTCAAAAATGTCAGCATAAAAAATATTGTGAAAGAGCAAGTAAAATAAATAAGAACACAAGATTTAGGAAATCTAGTAAGAAATAGAAACATTTATAAACAATAAAAAACAAGTATAAACATGAAAACACAAATAAAAACATACGGTAACTCAAAAGTTTTGGTTTTATCACCAGAATTTATGAAATACCACGATGCAGCAGTTGGTGATTGGATCAATCTATCAGATGCTATATTAATTAAAAATAAGGATAAGAAGAAATGAAAGACACAGGATTTGGAGTTAGCTTTGAAGTGATAAGAAGTGAACTAGGAGTTTCAACAACGATTGATAACAACTTACCAATTTCAAAATGGGATAAAAGGAGAATGGTATTATGATATTAAATTATTTGAAATTAGTTAATAGGGAGTTTGAATTAAGACAGTTAGAGATTCCAGAAACATTAACAGAATATACTTTAAATAAATCAATGGGAGGTAAAAAATAAAATGGAAAACACAAATGATTTGTTGAATACAAAGATTGGAGAAAAAGAACAGCCAAAAAATACTGTAAGCCCAGCTAAAGTAACTATTGCAAGTGTTATTATTAAAACAAAAGATAAACATGATAAGCTTATGAGTTCACCACTAGCACAATTTATGGTTAAGCATCCAGATAAAGAAGAATTAATTTTAATAAGTAAGGTTAAGTATTTAGATGGAGATAAAGCTATTGTTAGGGGTTTTTGGGTTCAAACAGATGATGATGGAAATTTCTTTAAGGGATCAACTATTGATTTAATTCTAAAAAAATTAGGATGTGAAACTTTAGCAGATACTTACGGAAAAGAAATTGATACAGTCGAAGAAGGTAAGGATAGTTCATATCTTTGTCTGAAGGCTTATTAACAATAAACAAACAAATTAAATTTTTATTTTTTTTCATTATACTCGCTGGGAATTCAACTCTCCCAATAAATAATAAAGTCCTGGTTGGCGAGACCAGGCACTCATAGTCATTAATTGGCTGCACATGAAATAGAGAAGGCTTATCCTATCTTTGCCTATTGGACTCTATTGTTGGGGGTTCAATTCCTCCCATGTTGTATTATACTCATGGAAATAAAAACAAACAAGACAGATGTTGTCCACAATACGAATAAGGAGGAGGCAAATGTCAAATGAAATCAGATACTTCAGTATGTTCTCAGGAGTCGGAGGATTTGAACTCGGACTTAAAAGAGCCAATGCTTTATCAGTTGCCACATGGAACGAATCCAGGAGGGATGAAGAAAATAGCAGGAGCAATCAGTCAGAGTTGTTGGGAGCACAACAATTTACTTGTGTCGGGCAATCTGAATTCAATAAATACTCCAGCCAAGTCCTCAAGAGAAGGTTTCCGTCTATTAGGAACTGGGGAGACTGCACAAAAATCAACCCATATAATTTACCAGACTTTGATATGCTCTGTGGAGGTTTTCCTTGCCAAGCATTCTCAATCGCTGGAAAACGCCGAGGATTTGAAGACATTAGAGGTACTATGTTTTTTGAAGTTGCGAGAATTCTTAAAGTTAAAAGACCTAAAATTGTATTCCTTGAAAATGTCAAAGGCTTACTCAATCACGACAAAGGGCAGACTTTTAGAGTCATCCTTCAAACGCTGGATGAATTGGGGTATGAAGTTCAATGGATGGTACTTAACAGCAAATTTCACGGAGTCCCCCAAAACAGAGAGAGGGTACTCATTATCGGAAATCTTAGAGGAGAATCCAGACCAGAAATATTACCTTTCAGATGCAATGACCAGGAGACTATTAGAGAAGGGGCAGTTACTAGAACCTTCACCGCAGGGGGACATTCAGGCGGTCTCCACTCAGACTCGACAGCAATTGTCCAACTCAATAAACCAACCCACTCAAATGACAGAATCTATTCAGAAGAAGGAATTAGCCCATCTCTCAACACAGCCCAGGGAGGAAACAGACAACCAAATATTAGAGCAGTCCTCACACCAGACAGAGAAGAGAAACGACAAAACGGAAGAAGATTCAAAGAACCAGGAGAACCATCCTTCACAGTTACCGGGCAAGACATCCATGGAATCTGTAAAACAGTCAGAAGCGGAGGAAGAGGAAGTCTGTCAAAAAAGCACGAGTGGGATGTCATTAACACGAGATGTTCAATCAGAAGACTCACGCCAATCGAATGCTGTAGACTCCAAGGATTTCCAGACGACTGGAACGAATATGGAATTGATGAAAAAGGAGAAAGAGTTAAAATGAGCGACACACAAAGATACAAACAAATGGGTAACGCGGTGACTACTAATGTTATTGCTACGGTAGGTTCGCAAATTCTAAACTCTGCAAAGGGGGATAAAAATGACTGATTGCCCAATATGTAAAGAAGGAAGGTTAGAAGAATATGATTGTGAATATGTATGTGGAGAATGTGGAGCAACTTTCTTATTAGAATATGCTGGAATGTGTGAAGAAGGAGCATCAGAAAGAATTGATGAAGGGTTCGAACCAAAAGAATATTTAGAAAAATACAAAGATAAAATAAGAGAATGGCAAGGTTTCGGTTCACCTAATCTAAATAAGGAGTCGCAAGATGGTCAAATGTAAGAATTGTAGAGAACAAGGATGTAATTCAGAAACGGGTAAAGCACCTTGGTATTGTGAGTTATGTTTTTGGATGAAACGAATGGATAAAAAGATGGTCATTCATATAGTTAGTGAAATGAATTTAGAAAAAATTAAGACGTCTTTTACAAGGAGTGGGAATAATGAATAACAAACAACTAGAAGAGTTGGAAAATAAAATAGTGGGCATAATAGACAAGAATGATCCAAGACCAGATATTTGTGTTTGCGGAAATGATATGTTAGTAAATTCAACTAAAAATACAATGATTATTTATGACGACGCCTTAATGGAGGACTCCGCATAATGGCATGTATGGCAGATTTCAGTGAAGAGGATTTAAAACTAATGCAATCAGTAGCAGATGATATTTTTAAAGAAATGTTAGAGATGGGAAGATATAGACAAACCAATAGTAAACTAGGATTCATGTTTTGTTATGAAAGTTATTCTAAACTAAAAAGAAAATTTAAGTTCGTATCTAATGTCGCAGGAGTAAAAGATGAATAATAACTTTTTTAGTGAAAATGATAAAAAATTGAAAAAATTAATTTTAGAGAAAAAACAAATAGATAATAAACCAAAAAGATGGACAAAAGAATTACAAGAAAAATACAAATTATTATCTAAAAAAATTAAGACTTTAAAAGATGTTAATAAATATTTTGACCCATTAAATAAAATATTCGTGAAGAATGTCAAAGGAGAATCACAATGATACAGAAGTACAAAAAGAAGCCAATAGTTATTGAAGCGGTACAATGTGTAGAACCAAACCTACCTATTGCACTTGCTAATTGGTGCGATGGAAAGGCTTGCGGTGTTGGTTGGGTTGGAGAAAAACAATGGATTGAAATTGAAACACTAGAGGGAACAATGAAAGCAAACTATAAGGATTGGATAATTAAGGGAATTGGTGGAGAATTTTATCCATGTAAACCAGATATTTTTGAAGCTACTTACGACGCACTACATGAAAATCAAGACGCAATCTTAGGAGACGAGGAATAATGGGAATATTACTTTTTTCAATAGGTATGCCATTAATCATAATGATAGTAATAGTGTCTTTCAAGTTAGGATATAATTATCATAGAGACGTCAAATGCGTGGATGAAGAACAATGATGACAAAATTTAATAATGAATCAAGAATAATATTAACCAGAAAGGCAAAGGAAGTAATTGGAGAAGATGGTAAAAAGAAAACTTATGTTAGAAGGGAAGTTGCACAACAGCCTATTGAATTAGGGAGTTTAAAAAATCCAATGAATAATGATATTTTAAGGATCGAGTGTCAGATGAACCGACAAAATACTTTTGAAAATATGTTTAAAGGATTGTTCGGATGAAAAAGAAAAATAAATGCAAATGTGGAAATATGAAGTGTGAGGATTCAAAGAGATGTTCCAACTGTGTTAAAAAAGGAACAAACATTAGGGCCAGTAGATGGAAATAACTACTCACAAAAGAAGCCTATTGCGATAAATTTAAATAGTTTAAGGAATAAAAACTAGTATTATAATGGCACAAAAGTTGGTTAGATTCATTGAAATAGAAGACTTCAAGAAAGTTCTGAAGGCAGAGAAAGATAGAAAGTTCAAATTAGCATATGTTTTAGGCTTTGGATCGGGACTAAGAATCTCTGAGATTGTAGGCCCGGCTAAAAATTCCAACCAAAACATAAAACCCCTAATAAGAGAACAAGTTAATCTTGAGAAACACCAAATAAAGATTCTTGGAAAGGGTGGCAAGGAAAGAATAACAATGACATCCCCATGGCTAAATGAAACAAACATAAAATTACTACCACTTGTGATTAATCGCAGAACACTTCAAGATAGGTTTAGTAAGCTTACTAAAAAGGTTTTAGGCAGAAAGTTGAACTTTCACACACTAAGACATGGCTGGGCCAATTATCTTTCTAATGATGCACCTATTGATAAGAGAGTTTCTATGCCCGTCCTTCAAGTTTTAGGTGGATGGAGTAGATTAGACACTGTTGGAATTTATGCTAAAGCGAATCCTACAACTGCAATTAAATCAGGATATGAGGCATTTTAATGATAAGTAACATAGTAAAGTTTATCGTATCGCTTATAAAATCATTATTAAGTGCATTCACACAAATAATATGGACCATGGTGGCAATAATGATATTTAGAAACTATGCCGAGGAATTACTAATGTATAATCCAGGGATGTTTAACAAATTACTATCAGTTATTTTTAATGGATGGATGGGACTATTAGTAGCCCTAACTATATTTTATTTGATTGTAGACCTAAAAGAGATAGGATTCCCCAGAAATTATGCAAATAAAAAGGAGAACCCAACACATATAGATTAGGCGACTAATCACATTATAAGTGTTTTGTGAAACATGAGTAACTTAGAAATTTATATAATATTGGGATTTTTTTTAACAATCTTAATTGGAATATCATTAGTGTCAATTCATTACAGAAAAAAATATGAAGAACTAAAGATACACAACAAAAGGTTAAGAAATTTAGTATATAACTATGAGGAGGTAATCAAAAATGTATGATTTAATTATAGGCTTTCTTCTGGGAGTATTATTAACAATAGTGGCATCACCATTAATAATAAAATGGTATCTTAAGAGAAAAATTAAAAAAATAACTGGTGAGTATTTATAATGACTTACTGGTGGATTTTATATGATTTATTTATATTTGCAGTTACAGCTACAATTGTATATCTATATTATAGGATATTTATAATAACTAAAAATGATAGCTATGGAATTGCTAGGACATCATGAAACCACTTTATTTAAAATTCGTTAATATTGGTGTTGCCAATAGATTTGAACTTGAGGATCATGAATTGATAGAAATGAACCATAGATTGAAAATGTATCCAGAATTATTCTATGAAGTTCTTATACATGAGGTAGGACATATTGATGGTAATTATAAGCCTATGGATTTTATACATGACATGAAATCTAGAACTCCAGGACTTTTCAAGTTTATGGGTAATCATATATCTGCATGGACGCAGGTTTTACCATTATATTGGGACAATAAAAGGAAGATGATTATATATGATATTAGTGCAATCGCATCATGGACTATGATTATAGCATTATCATTAGGAATATTTTTATCATTGGGGTGGATACTATAGGAGTAATATCTTCCATAGTAATATTGTTAGGATTAGCTTTTATAGTATGGGTTGTTATAGCTGCTAGAGCTGAAAGCAAACGCCAAGGTTGGAAGCCTAGCAAATAATTTTCTTGAATGATTATATATTATAGGAACTATTCTTTCTATTATATATGATACCACATACTATAATACATTATACTTACATTTTCAACGGTTTTTTGTTCGTTTAGAATATGTTAACCTTTCCAAGTTAAGTTAGGGGTTTGGCCATTTGACGTAAAAGGCCAAAAATCAATATAAAAAAAATCAATTTTTCAATTTTTTAAAAATTTCAATATCGTACCCCTTCTTTTTCATGCTTTGTTTGTTGGAATTGAGTTGACTGATATTCATTCCGTTTGGATTACCCTGATGTTTTCCAAAGTCTAAAGCTAATTGTTCTTGTTTCTCCCATCCATATAGCTCACAAAATTTCCATAGTTCTGGCTGACAACTTAATGGATTTAATTCTTCCTTCTTTGGTTCATCAGCTTTTTCCATTGCCTCAAGCTCTAAGGTTATCTTCATGTTCAATGCATTTGTAAATCTGAACTTAGCTTCTTCATAAGGATCTGTCAACTCCTTAGGTGGACACCCGATGTTCCAAGTTACCATTTTCTTAACACCAGTCTTAGTTATTATGTGTAAAGAATGATTATACATTTTTCTTTGTTGTGGATTGTATTGAAATATCTTTGGTCTTAGTGTAGACTTCTTAGTCTTTTTGGACCATCCCTTACATTCAAACTTTGCATGAAATAATTTTAAAGCATTGCTATCTATATAATCTTCAAAGGGAGTAGTGAAGAAAACAATAATGTTCTGATGTCTAAAAGTACTCAATACATAATTAAGAAACTTGTTTGTTTTAGATTGCCACTCATGTCTATTAACATCAGTTTGTGCTTCATCAAAAATAACTACCTTATATTTTTTATCGTATAGCTCATCATCTAATCCAGCATTATTAAATTTATTAATAACTCTCATTAGTCCAGCGAAGTTAAAGGCAACTTGTTTTACAGAATCAAATGCTGGATCTATTTGTCTAGCAATTTCTATAGCAGACCATGATTTACCAACACCAGTTTCTCCAGTAAAGAGTGCAACAAAATTTAGATTATTTCTAATTCTCTTTTTTATCCACTTAGGCCAAGAGGGTTCATCTTTTTTATACATTATTAAATTCTTCATTCTTCTTCATCATCTTCTAAATCATCTTCTGTATATGCTGCAGCCTTTAGATAGTTAGTTCTTTTTAATAATAGATTTAATTCTCTGAATAAAATTCTAACAAGTTTTAATTTCTTTCTTATAAGTTCAGCATGATCATCATCTCCCATTCTTATTTCCTTTCCATCAAGGGCCTCCTCCAATACTTCAATGGCTTCTGAATATTCTTTAGCCTTCTTAGTCATTGGGTCATCATACTGTGGTAGAAGAATATCTGATAAGGCTTCTATTGATTGAATATATTCAGCTCTACTATCTGGAACATAATCCATATATGTAATACCACCATTCATTACTGGTTTTTTATATCCACCACGAAACTCACGAGTTCCAAGTTCTGTAACAATTTTTTTCAAAAGTTCGTGAACTATTCCAGAATGACTTATTGATTCTTTCTGAGCAGAATAGAAACCATCCATCAGTATCTTTGTCCCTCTTTAATTATTGGTAAGAAATAAATCTTTAATGCTTTTTCTATTCCCTGCACACACTCATCCAATTCATTAGCTACCTTAGATGAGAATACAGGAACATTTCTAAGCCTTCCACTTTGTGATTTTATTTCTCCTTTGATTATTTTTATATTAGAAAAGAAAGCTTCTATCTCATCAAGGTTATCCTCAAGTAGTGGAGATGACAAAACAATCAATTGCTTAACCATTTTATATTTCAAAACTATCATTTCATTAGAATCTATTTTCTGTCCAGAGATTACACCAATAGAAACCTGTGTTATATTATCTATCCATTCCCTAATAGACTTCAGAGTTTCCTTAGCCATATCAAAAGGAACTTCCTGTAAATTATCTTCTACCATAATTACCTACCAAACATCTTTCCCATCCAACCTGAACCCTGGTCTTGTTGTTGGTTGTAGTTCAGACTATCAGTCATATTTAAACTTGAGAAAATCTTCTTACTTTCCATGCCATTAATACTACGAGTGTAACATGAGAACACTGCCCTAATAACCATATTGCTTACTGATGACATACGAGCAGAATCAGGAGTGCCTTTGTTCTCATAACACTTATTAGCATGGCCAAGTCCTCTAGGAACAAAACCAAATCTTTCAAGATTACATACAAACTCTTTTCCGATATCTTCAATAACGGATTCCATTAAGTAACCTAGTTGTACTGGAGTGATAATGGCCATTGTACTATTGTTGTTCATTATTCCTGTAACATAAGATATTATAAAACCCCTACACTCATCGTTAACCAATGGGGACTCAGAAGGATTCATAACCCACAGTCCTTTTTCCTTATCATAGAACTCTCCCTTTAGGGAATGATTAAGGTTATCTACAATAGAACTTGGATCTATCTGTCCAACAATATTAGAGATAGAACCCTCTGGGGTATACATAGGCATTTGTTGTTCTTGATAATCTTGGTTAGGTTGTTCCATATTAATTAACTGACAATAGGAGCATTAGAAATTGCTGGTGCTAAAACTTCAGCAACTTGTTTTAGTGTTGCAGCTACTTCCTTTAATCCATTGTATTGAATATAAGAGGCAATAAAAACTATCATAATAAATATTGTAATCTGAATAAAATCTTTATATTTTTCCCAAAAACTATTCAGTGTAAATCTTTTTTTAGCATTCTGTTCATTATCAAACTTCCATGCAGTAGCATCTTGATTTATACATTTTAAATTAATAACTGGAACTTTCTTTGTTTCTCCATTTGCACTAGGAACTTCCGTATCTATATATCCAAAGCTCTCTGGAAGAATAGGTTCAAAATCATCCATGCCTTTTTGTAATAAGAATAGCTCACGATTATATCCAACTAAGAATCTAGATGCTGGAGGAGGAAGTTCAACAACACCAATACCCTTTCTCTTTAATCTAAAAGTTACTATACCACCAACAGCCTGAGACTTAAAGTATCCGCCAACTCCACGAATGATATCCCTTGTCTTATTATCTGAACGTGGAATAAAGATTGTAACAGGAATATTAAATGCTTGGTTTTCTTTTCTTTTCTTTGCAAAAAATAATAGACCAGCAATTACAACAACTCCTCCAACTAACCAAAAAATTAAACCAATTAAACCACTGACTGTTTCAGCTATTACCATATTTCCTACTGCCATTCAAAATTAATAGTATAGTTCAGTTTATATATATATACTAAAAAGATAACAATATATATAAAGAATAAATGTTACATCTATTGTATGGCAATTAAAAGAAATCCTGAAACTGGAAAGTATTATATTGCTCCGTCTCCACCATCTTTCTATCAACCTAAAAAACCTTCTAGTGGTTCTAGCGGTGGAGAACAATCCACTTACAACCCAGAAACTGGAGTGAATGTAGATACAGGAACAGGACAAACTTGGACAGGTGGAGGCTCAACTTCTACATACTCAGGTTCTAATCAACCAAGCCAAACTTCTGAAGTAATAAGAGAAGGTCTTCCTGTCTCAACTCAAAGAATTCAAGCTGGAGATGTTCCCATTAAAAATATTCAAAGGACTGGAAGGATAGCACCACCACCAAAGCCAACAATACAAACAGCCAACACTTTTGGGAATATAAACAGATATCAAGATAAATATATAGAATCATTAACAACAAAGACAAGTACACAACCGGAAGTAAAAGCATATGGAGGAGTAACCTTGCCTTATGGACAAAAAGATGTAACATGGTTTGAGCCTCAATTTGGAACAGTTACTCAAGAAAACCCTATGGGAATAAAAGAAGTTTCATTAATAAAAACATTAAAAGAACAAGAGATAATTAATCCAAATATTTCTAAGCCAACAGATGTATTAATAGATAAAGCATCAGATAAACTTTCCACAAAAATTATTAAAGAAGAAACAATAATCTCTCAAAAAGTAATTGATGATTCTGTTTCTAAAATTCAATCTAAGATAGACAGTGGAGAAATATCATTGAAAGAAGGAAAGGCCGCTATTAAAAGAATACAAGATACCGAGAATAAAAAATTAAATTCAAAAGTAAGATTAAGGTTTAATGAGGAAATTGGAGATGTATTATCTAGAAAAGAATTTAAAGCAAATATTGGAGCATCAGAAAAATTCAGAGATACATTCAAGACTTCATTTAGTCCAGAATTTAAAACACAAAGCAATATTGGTAAGGCTGAATTAGGTGCTGATATTATTGCAGGTGCAATTTCTGGAGTAGCACCACCAATAGGTATAGCTTACTTCGGAGGGAAAACAATTTACAAGGCAGCAAAGGGGGCTGGTAAAGATACTATTATAGTTGATGAACAATTTAGAGACATAGGGAGAATATCATCCAAAGAAACAACTGAGGCAGCTTTTAGTTCTTTATTTGCTGTAACAGGTGGGATAGGTTATACTTCAAAAATAGGATCTCAAATAACTGCATTAAGAAGGGCTGAATTAATTTCTAAACCTTGGATACTTACTTCTAAAGAATTGTCTAAGAAGGGAGATATAACTTTAGTAAGTATTAAGGGAAGCAAGGCTATTGGTGGAGCTTCTGCAGAAGCTGGAGCTACTTTTCCAATTAAAGTAGGGAAGAAGGGAGTATTCAATATATTAGGAGGAAAGGGACAAGTTGATTTAAGAGTTCTAGATTTTAATTTACAGGGAGTCGCTTCTCCTGGTAAAGATATATTAAAGAGTTCTGTTAGGTATTCATCTTTTGGAAGAGGTGCTGTTAGCGGTGGAAATTTAATAGACGATTTCGGAAATGTACTTTCTGGTAATAAATATTTTGTTACACAAGGAGAGGGATATGTAACACCAGATATGTGGCAGAATGTTAAGATTACTAAAACAAGATCTAAGTTTTGGTCTGAGATGTTAGGAAGACCTTTTGGAGATACTAATATTGAAGGTACTTTTGTAGGGGACAAAGTTTCTCTTTTCGATTTTGGTGGAGTTTCTAGAAAGGTTGGAGAAAAAACCTTATTTACTGGTGGTAGAATTACAGGAGCTAAATTGAATCTAAAGACTTTTGGTGTTTCTGGAAAGTTTACACCAGAATTTTGGGGATCAACTTTATCTAAGGGTGGAGATGATATTGCATATAAGGGATATAGTTCTTTCTCTGGCAAAGGTGGAGCTAAATCTTCTACACAATTTCTTAAAGATATGTGGACTCCATCACAAACAACTGTTTCAAAACAAGTATCAAAAACTATTCCAATTACAAAAACTATTGGTGAACAATTTGGAGGTACAACATTCGGAGCTAGTCAGAACTTAGCTGGGCAGTTATTAGAAGTAGCTCCATCA
>Ga0307929_1000708_pt1 | contig 30573 bp, 28 predicted proteins | sample AceLakmetage1330_FD_203160 | JGI IMG/M metagenome (GOLD analysis project Ga0307929, IMG submission 203160) | Saline water microbial communities from Ace Lake, Antarctica - #1330 | ecosystem: Environmental > Aquatic > Non-marine Saline and Alkaline > Saline | place: Antarctica: Ace Lake...
ACTTATTTCTATTCTAATTTTAAGTTTGTTTCCAAGAAGTGATTTAAAGTTTAAGAAATAATCATGTTTACTTATTTCTATTCTAATTTTAAGTTTGTTTCCAAAAAATAGACTTCAAATTTAAGAAATAATCATGTTTACTTATTTCTATTCTAATTTTAAGTTTGTTTCCAAGAAGTGATTTAAAGTTTAAGAAATAATCATGTTTACTTATTTCTATTCTAATTTTAAGTTTGTTTCCAAGAAGTGATTTAAAGTTTAAGAAATAATCATGTTTACTTATTTCTATTCTAATTTTAAGTTTGTTTTCAAGAAATAATATTTAAACTTCTCTTCGTCTTTGTTAATAAAATAAGAATTAAATTATTTATGTTGACGTCATTAAAGCTAATGTCATCATCCCAATAAACAACATGGCTAAGAATCCTAGTACTTTAGGGTGTACTAATGTGTGTAATACGTTTGATCCAAAGCTATCTGTTTGTGTGGATCCGCCTAATTCTACTGTATCTGAATCTGTATCTAAAGTATTGTCTACATCTGTACTATCTTCTGAAATGGTTCCATCTTGTTTGTCAAGTAATGATTGCCCAAACACGGTCGCTAAACCTGCAATTAATATGATCATTACTAAAACTATTATGTAAGGAAAAAATTGGGAATCTTTGATTAAACTTAAAGTATCTTTTTCTCCAAAGCCAAACATTCTTAATGCAAATAAACAAAAGAATATGAATAAGAATAATACAACAAACCATGAAGTAAAGAAGTTTATTAGTGCTAAGGCAATTTTTGAAATTATTAGAATAAATGATATTGATATGGCAATTAAGCCATGCATACCATTCATATCTTTTCCAAAAGGTTTGGCATATTGGAGTATCGCATAAATTATTGCGAAGATTAATATGAATATAAATACTACATTCAAATTTGCCAATAAGCCAATCTCAAGGAATGATGCCATTTATTTATTTGCCTTTTTTCCAAATATCGGATAGTCCTTCAAAGAACTTTCCTTCTTTGTCTTTTCCTGCTGGTTTATCTTCTTTTGTGATGAACCAAATGATTATTCCAAAGACTAAGATTGATACAATAATTTCCATTGTGTATGCATTGTTTATCCATTGCAACCACCATGGCATTGAACTGAAAAAACCTGCTGACCCAATGAAGATCACTATTACTGCAACGATTGAGACTAATACTGCCCATCCGCCAAGCGATTTTCCTGCAAAGTCAACTTCTCCGCCAATAATTCCTAATAGTAACATAATCATCACAAATGCAATTGCGATTAATGATACGTTTGGTAGTGCACGGTTCATGATTTCTACTATATCCCCATTTGGAGGATACATTCCAGTTACGTGTGGTATTACGACTGAAAGACCTAAAACTAATGCAACTATTACGTTGTATTTTTTACTGTCCTTACCTAAAACCAATGATTTTTGTAATGCGGCAAATACTACGACAAATACTATCATGAATGGTAGTATTACGTCTGTGATGCCCATATTATCTAGAGTCCATATAATGTTGTCAAAAATTCCCATGATTAATCACCTTTATCCTTATTTTCAGATGTGTTACCGCCACTGTTGGTTATCCACCAAACAAATGCAGCGACTAATAATAATAAAATAATTGAAGTTACTCCTTCTGAATTCCAGTATTTACTTAGGAAGTCATATACGTCTTTTAACCATCCTAACGCGTTTAAAAATATTAGTACGATTACTAAGAACAAAACAGGAAGTAAAGTTTTTTTCCACTTTTCATTTAATTCATATTCTCCTTCTTTTTGCATAATTCCAGCAAGCATTAAGAATAATATTACTAATAGTAATAATAAAAAAACTTGACTTGCGACTGTATTTATTAGTCCAACTAATTTTGATGATCCAATAACAAAGAAAGCCATAACAAATCCAACCATTGCATTAATGTTTTTCCTTGTAATGGTTTGTCCGTCGACCTTTTCAACACCAAAAATCTTAGTTTTCTCAAGAATTGCGAATACTATTGCGAACACCAATAAAAACGGTAATATTACATCATAAACACCTAAATCTGTCATGAATCCTATAGTTCCGCCTAGTACAGTGTCTGCCATAAGCAAGTTTATTGCTTGTATAGTATATAAATTTTTTGATTATTGTCCTCGATAACGATAATTATAAAAAGCAGAGAATTAATCAATATTTTGGGTGGTTTTTATGAATTTTGATGATATTTCAATTGAATGGATTATGCATGATTGTTTTAAGTTTAAAGCTTCTAAAGTTATTTACATTGACCCATTTCAAGTTCCTGATGGTCTTGAAACTGCAGACTACATCTTAGTTTCGCACGAACACTTCGATCATTGTAATCCTGAGGCTATATCTAAACTTGCAGATGAAAATACCACTATTATCACAATTAAAGCTTGCGAAGAAAAGCTTCAAGATTTAAATTTTAAAGAAATAATTATTGTAGCACCAAATAATTCTTATGATTTTGATGGTTTTAGTTTAGAAACTATTCCCGCTTACAATACTCATAGATTTAGAAGTCCTGATGTTCCTTTTCATCCAAAAGAATCTGGCATGGTTGGTTTTGTCTTACATCTTGGCGGAAAACGCATTTATCACTCAGGTGACGTTGATAAAATTCCTGAAATGGGCGATTTAAAGAATATCGACATTGCTTTAGTTCCTGTGTCTGGAAAATATGTTATGGATGCAAAGGAAGCAGTAGAAGCAATTAAGTTAATTAATCCAAAAATCGCAATTCCCATGCATTACGGAACTGATATTGTAGGTACTATTGATGACGCTAAAGAGTTTAAAGAACTTGTTGGTGATTTTTGCAGAGTTGAGATATTATAATTTTTTTAGCTTAAAAACAATAAAAAACAATATATATAAAAATAAATTTATAATTTAGTTTAGAAAAGGTGGAAAACAATGTTAAGAACACACACATGTGGAGAATTAAATAAAGATCATGCAAACACTGAAGTTACACTATCCGGTTGGGTAGACTCTATGAGAATCAGCGGTAAAATTGGATTCTTAATCCTTAGAGATCGTTATGGTAAAACTCAGTGTTTTTTAGGAAAAGATATTATTGAAAAGTTTGGTGAGATTAGACGAGAGTCTGTTGTTCAAGTTTCTGGAATGGTTAAACTTAGACCTGAGAATCAACAAAGACCACAAGAACCTACTGGTGAAATCGAACTTTCTACTTCAAACTTAAAAGTTATTTCTGATTGTGAACCTCTTCCTTTAGAAATGGATGATGATGTTGTTCAGACTAGCGAAGAATTAAGATTAAAGTATCGTTATTTAGATTTAAGACGACCTTCCATGGTTAAGAATTTAACTATGAGACATAAAGTTGTTCAAAGTCTTAGAACTAACATGGATAAGCATAATTTCTTAGAAATTACAACTCCTATTTTAACAAAGAGTAGTCCAGAAGGTGCTAGAGATTATTTAGTTCCTGCAAGACTTCATCCTGGTAAATTTTATGCTTTACCCCAAGCACCTCAGCAATATAAACAATTATTAATGGTTGGCGGTATTGATAAGTATTTTCAGATAGCTCCTTGTTTTAGAGATGAAAATGCGAGAGCTAACAGAGCTCCTGGTGAATTCTATCAGTTTGATGTTGAGATGAGTTTTGTTCATCAAGAAGATATCTTAAAACTTATAGAATCATTAATGGTTGATCTTGTTAAGGAATTATATCCAAATAAAAAAATCACTCAAGTTCCTTTCCCAAGACTAAACTATGACGATGTCATGAAAGAGTATGGCGTTGATAGTCCTGATATTAGAAAGAACAAGGAAGATCCTGATGAATTAGGTTTTTGCTTTGTAATTAACTTTCCTTTATTTGTAAAACAATCAGAAGAAGATTTCTTCCATGGCGCAGGCAAAGAATGGGGTCCATGTCATCATATGTTCACCATGCCTCATGAAGATGATTTAGAATTCCTTGAATCTGATCCTGGTAAAGTTAGAAGTTATCAACATGACCTTGTTTTAAATGGTATGGAAGTTGGCGGTGGAAGTATTAGAATTCATGATGCAAAAATCCAACAGAAAATATTTGATTTAATTGGTTTTTCAAAAGAACAAGCTGGAGAATTCTCACATATGCTTGAAGCTTTTACTTATGGTGTCCCTCCTCATGGCGGAATTGCTTTAGGTGTTGATAGATTGTTAATGTTACTTATGAATGAACCTAGCATTAGAGAAATTATCGCGTTTCCAAAAAATAAGGATGCTCGTGATGTTACTTTAGATGCACCTTCAACTGTAAGTCTAGAACAATTAGATGAATTAAACATTTCTTCTAAGAAATAATTTTTTTAATCTTTTTTTTAATTTAACAGTAGATATATTCGCATTCGCCTTTTTTTCGATATGTGCAAAAGTTACATGCTTCGCTTTTTATTTTTATTTTATTTTTATCAAAGTATTTTGAATCAATAATTTTTGTTTCTTGAAACTTTTCTTTTATTTTTCTTGTACACAGTTTTATTTTTTCATCAACTTCAATTATCGGATTTATACATTGTTGACATTTAGCATTTATTCTTTTTTGTTCTTCTCCAAAAATACATGGTGGTAATGTTTTTGTTATTGAGAATGGTATGTTTTTTTCTTCTAATAGGTTTATTAATTCATGAATCTTTTGTCCTGTTCTTTCAACTAATAACTCTTCTTTTAAATCGAATTCTAAAAATAGTTCTTCTTGATTTCCTTCTTGTTTTACATTTTTTATTAGTTGAGTTATTTTTTCTTCGAAATTATAGTTGTCTATTTTATGTTCTTGTTTTTTGAAATATCTTTTAATTTTAGTTATTTGAAGCAAATCTTCCATTAATGCTGTTCTTTCAAAAAGTTCTATTGGAGTTGGATTAAAACTGCCTTTCCATTCTACAAAGAAATCATTATATTCTTTTTGTATGAATGCTAGTTGAGGGGGTAATGTGTCATTATTACCAAGAAGTTTTATTTTGAATTCTTTTGAATCTTTCATCATTTTACTTCCTGGAAAAATTCTAAAAAATTGCGAATTTATTAAGAAAAAACCTTTTACTTCATTCATTAATTCAAATACATAATCTAAATTTTTAAAAAATAATTCTTGTGTTTCTCCAGGATATCCAAACATTATATTCATTGTCGAGCCCATTCCTATTTTGTGTGTGTCTTTTAGAATTTGCATCATTTCTTCTTTATTAGTTCCTTTATTCATGGAGTCTAATATTTCTTGATTAAAATTTTCAACTCCAAATTCTAAATCATCACAACCTGAGTCTTTAAGTTTCTGTAGTAATTCAAAACTTAAGTTTTCACATCTAAATGATCCATTCCAAATTATTTTAAGCGGAGTTACTTTATCACAAAATTCTTCTAGCCATTCTTTTGATCCATTTATTAGGCTATCACAAAAAAAGAAAAATGTTGTTTTATTTTCTTTAATTCTCTTTTCCATTTCAGCTATTACTGAATCAACATTTCTTGTTCGATAGTATTTCCATTGATTTGTTTCTGCACAAAAGTTACATTTTTTAGTGCATCCTCTGCTTGCCATTATTGGCATTATATCTTCTACATTCTGACCTAAATCTGCTAATGGAATGTTTTGTAATTTACTAATTAATTTTGTTTCAGGTTTATTTTCAATATCCTTTTTATTCCAATAAGATATGTTTGTAACTTCATTAATTGGGATCTTTCCTTCAAGAGAATTTATTAGTTTCTCAAAACTTATTTCACCTTCGCCTGTTACTACATAATCACATAAACCTAATTTTAGAAATATTCTTGCATTATCATAATTGCAAACAGGCCCTCCAAATATAACTTTAATATTCGTTTTTTCTTTTATTTTTTTAGCTAGTAATGCTGTATAAGGTACATTTGACATTATTAATGAGAAACAGACTACATCAGGTTTTTCTATCATCAATTCATCAAATCTTTTTCTAACATCTGCACTTATTTCTTTTAGAAGTTCTAAATCATCTGGTTCTATGAATGCAGGATATAAATATGATAAAACTTTTTTTAAGTTGTATGTATAAACAAGAAATTTTTCTTTAGATAAAAATCTTTTTTCACCTTCATTAAGTTTTTCAAATAATTGTTTATTCGTTTCTAATAATTGTTTATTTGCATCAAATACTTTTGATTCATGATTTAATTTATTCAGTACAGCCTTTAAGTATCCCAATCCTAATGATGGAACAGTTCCTACTTGGTACGGTGGACATAAATAAATTAGCGCTTTCATTTTATTAGTTTAAATTACTTTTATCATTTTTTTTAATTTTGTTTATATTATAAAGTTGATGTATCTTTATCATATTTTCTTCCCCTTCCCCTTTTCACACCTACCAAAACATTTTTATATGAGTTATTCTTAACCAGTGACGAAATGATAAAAACAAGAAGCCTATGGATGAAGAAACATGACTGTAGACTGTTTATTCTAACTAGATTTAATTGCTAGACTATTTCTATTTCGAGTTTAAATTAAAGATTACTATTCTTTGAGTATAGTAAATTCTCTTTTTTGTTTTCTTTTCTAAAAATAACTCATTAGAACAAAACTAAACAAAATAGTTTTGGAGGAAAATAAGATGATATACAAGATTATGGATGGTTATAAGTCTATTATGGACTTGCGTACAACAGAGAAAGCAATAAAGGAAATTAAAGATTGTTTCCAATTAGAACTTTCAAAAGAACTTTCATTACAAAGAGTTTCAGCGCCAAGATTTGTAAAAAAAGGAACTGGTGTAAACGATGATTTATCAGGAACTGAAAGGAAAGCAAGTTTTCAAATACTAGCAATTCCAGGACCTCAGTTTGAACTAGTTTTCTCACTAGCAAAGTGGAAGCGAGCAGCTCTGAAGGATTATGGTTTTGTATCTGGTGAAGGTCTTTATACAGACATGGATGCAATTCGTCCTGACGAAGAAGATTTAGATGCAATTCATTCAGTTTATGTTGATCAGTGGGATTGGGAAAAAATAATTGATTGGGACGAGCGTTCCATTGATTATTTGAAGAAAACCGTTCAAAGTATTTATTCTGTTTTAAAACAAACAGAGTTAATGGTTGAAGAAAAGTATAAAATAAAATCTTTTTTACCGGATTCGATTACTTTTATTCATGCAGAAGATGCTTTGAAAGCCTATCCTGATTTAAGTCCGAAGGAAAGAGAATTTGAACTTGCAAAGAAGTATGGTTCAGTTTTCATAATTGGAATTGGATCAAAACTTAGTGATGGAAAAGTTCATGATGTTCGAGCGCCTGATTATGATGATTGGTCCACTGAATACACTGATGGGAAATTTGGTTTAAACGGAGATATAATTGTTTGGCACCCAGTATTAAAGAGAGAATTTGAACTTTCTTCAATGGGCATTAGAGTAGATAAAAAATCTCTAATGAGACAATTAGAAATCAGCGATTCAATGGATAAGTTAGAACTTGATTGGCATAAACGCTTATTGTCAGGAGAACTTCCACAAACTATTGGTGGCGGAATTGGTCAGTCAAGACTTTGCATGTTGCTTTTAAGAAAAGCACACATTGGTGAAGTTCAAGCAAGTATTTGGCCAGAAAGTACAATGAAAGAGTGCTCTAAGAAGGGAATATCTCTTCTTTAAGCTTACTCGGAATTAAACTTAGATTTCAAAGATTGAACTTATTTTTAGTTCAATCTTTGTTATTTAAGCATTAATTTTATAAAAACCATAAAAAATAATTATGGAAGGTGAATATTATGACATACATTTCAATTCAAGAAGCAATGGATAAAGGTGAAGGTGAAGTTTCAATTAGAGGCTGGGTTTATAGAGAGCGTGGTTCAAATAAAATTAAGTTTGTTGTTCTTCGAGACTCAAGTGAAATTGTTCAATGTGTTTTCAAGAAGGATAAATTTGAAGACTTATGGGATGAACTTGATAAGATTCAAGTAGAGACAGCTATGACTATTACTGGCGCTATCAAGAAAGATGAGCGCGCACCTAGTGGTTATGAAATTTCTGCAACTGGTTTTGAAATTGTTGGGCACTGTGATACTTTTCCAATTACAAAAGATCAAAGTCCTGAATTTCTGCTTGATGTTAGACATTTAAGTATTAGAATGAGATCGCTATCTGCGATTCTTAAAGTTCGAAGTGCTTATGTTCAAGCTAGAGAAACATTTTTCCAGGAAGAAAAGTTTATTCGATTTGATGCACCAATTTTACAACCTAGTCAGTGTGAAGGTGGAAGTACTCTTTTCGAAGTAAAGTACTATCAAGATATCACTTATCTTTCGCAGTCTTGGCAACTATATTCTGAAGCAGGAATTCATGCTTTAGAAAAGATTTACAACTTTGGACCTACTTTTAGGGCTGAGAAGTCAAAAACTTCAAGACACTTATCTGAGTTTTGGATGGCTGAAATGGAAGCTGCATGGTTTGATTTAACGGAAGTTAGTGAGTTTGCAAAAAAAGAGCTAAAGTATTGCATTGCAAAAACAGCTGTTGTTTGTAAAAAAGAACTTGAACTTTTAGGTCAAGATCCAGAAAAACTTATTGAACTAACTAAGAAGGATTGGCCAACAATCAAGTATCGTGAAGCTCTAAAAATCATCAAGGAAAAAGATGGAATTGATACTCCTTTTGGAAAAGATCTTAGAACTGTTGAAGAACATGCTTTAATGCAGCACTTTGATACGCCTGTAGTAGTTACTCATTATCCTGTTGAAGCTATGGCTTTCTATAAACCTAGAGATTCTGAATTTAAAGATGAAGCTCTTTGTTTTGATATGCTTGCTCCTGGTGTTGGAACTGAAATTATTGGCGGTTCACAGCGTAGTATGGATGTTGAAGATATGAAAGCGCGTCTTGAGGCTGAAGGAGAAGATACTTCAAACTATGATTGGTACTTTGACTTAAGAAAATATGGTGGAGTTCCACACTCAGGTTATGGTGTAGGTACTGAAAGAGTCATTGCATGGATTACTGGAACTGAAAACATTAAGGATTGTATTCCTTTCCCAAGAACTATGCTTAGATTTAAGCCATAAACAGTTACATTAATTTTCTTTTAACAGAATTTTTTTATTCTGTGTGCCAGCAATTATGTTGCTGAGCATTCTTTTTTTCTTAAACCCTAAATCTTTTTAAACAAATGAGCTTTGTCTATTCTTATGGAACTTAGAAATAACATTTTTCTAAGTACATAATTTGTGGAGAACATTATGGAACTTAGAAATAACATTTTTCTAAGTACATAATTTGTGGAGAACATTATGGAACTTAGAAATAACATTTTTCTAAGTACATAATTTGTGGAGAAAATTATGGAACTTAGAAATAACATTTTTCTAAGTACATAATTTGTGGAGAAAATTATGGAACTTAGAAATAACATTTTTCTAAGTACATAATTTACGGTGAAAATTATGGAAATATTCTATCTTGATGAAAACAAAGTTGCGTCTACTGATAGTTTAGAAAATATTGACAAACGTAAAATTACTTGGATTCGTTTTTTAGATAAAGATCCTGAGAAAATTAAAGAGCTTTCTAAGTTTGCAAATATTCCTGAGGAAGAGTTCGAAGAGTTCTTCGATTTCGAGGAGCGTTCCAGACTTGAGCAAGGAAGATACTTAGAACTTACTTATCAGGTTCCATGCACTAATAATGGCGAGATTGAAACTAGTACGATTAACTTATTTGTGATAAATAATCTTTTTATTACAGTTGAACGTCAAACTACTCCAAGCATGGCAGGTATTGCTTCTCTTATGCGAAAAGGTAAACTCAAATTTTTATTCAAAGAATCTATTACAAACATGCTTTATTATTTCCTTGATAAAATTAATGATTCATTTATGCATTCAATTGATCGAATTACAAATCTTACCGATATTCTTGAAGCAAAAGGAGGTAACATTTCCGATAAACAGCTTATGGGTCTTTACAATAACAATGTAACTCTTACAAGATTTAATCAAGCTATCCTTGCAAACTTAGAAGTATTGGCCGGTCTTAGAAAATCTTATTATAAAAAATTCACAAAAGAAGACTTAGATAATTTTGCGGATCTTTATTATGAAAAACTTCAGATATTAGATACTGAAAAGATTCAACGTGAAGTCATAACTAATTTATTTAATTTTCAATCCGTTGTTTCAACTAAGAAACTTAACAATTTCATTAAACTATTAACTTCACTCACTGTTCTTATCATGGTTCCAACTTTCATTACTGGTTTATTTGGTATGAACGTTCCAGTGCCTTTAGCAAATAATCCTTACGCATTCATAATAATTCTTGCAGGGTTGATTGTTTTTAGTGGAATATTATTTTTCATATTTAAAAAAGCGGGATGGTTATAGTATGCGAATTGGCATTATTGGTCCTACTCAAGTTGGTCGCTTTTTAGATATTAATAAATTTGCAGAACATAACTATTCTCATTTTATTCATCAATTGGCAGAGTTCTTAGCGAAAACAGATGATGAATTATTAGTTGTTCCTGAGCCAACTGCAGCACCTGTTAATCTTGGTTTGATATATCGAGATCTTGGCGGAAAAAAAGTTGTAGGGTTGATGCCTGATCATGATGAAGAGCTTGGTTATAATTGGCTTGATACTAAACTAGTTGATGAAACTATTAGTTGTGGTACTTGGAGAAATCAGCCTGAGGCTTTTTGTGAGAATTCAGATGTTTTATTGATGATTGGTTTATCGCCCGGCACTATGGCTGAACTTTGTTATGCTAAATGGTTTAAAGTTAAAAAAATTATTATTTTTAAAAAGTGGATTTCTGCGCTTATTCATCCTGAAGTCACTTCTGGTTTGAATGTTGTGTATATTGAATCTATTGAAGAATTAGAAAAAGAATTGATGGAGTTGAGATAATTATGGGTTTTGATTTTCAAAAAGATACTGCTATGGTCCGTATGGCAAAAGGCGATCGTAGTGATAAGGGTTCTGTTGATAAACCAATTGAACCACTTGTAAATAAATTTAATTCAATGAAGAACTATTATACTACTAGTTCTTGTTCTGGAAGAGTTATTCTTTTAACTGTTCCTGCATCTGGTAAAAAACTTGATTCGATCTTTGTTTTTAGAACTCATGATTTGGCAAGCACAGAAGAAGTTTCTGACGCTGTTAAAAATATTGATGAGGATATTGAAGATGCTGTTTGGTTTAGACAAGAACCTGCAATTATTCATGTTGTTACAAGAGAATTAAAAGATGCTTCAAAACTTCTTAGAGCAGCTAGGGAAATTGGTTTTAAGAGAAGTGGTTTGTTTGAAATTGATACTCGTTACATAATAGAACTTATGAGTACTGAAAAAATAGATACTATTATTGCTAAGGGAGGAGAAACTTTAGTTTCTAATGAATACATTCAAACTCTTGTTATGGAGGCAAATAAACGTCTTCAAATGACTTGGGATAAAACCACTAAACTCGTTGAAGCATTGAATAAGTTCGAATAATTTCTTTATTATTTCTTTATTATTGTCTAATTTCCTATTAGCTTTTTAAATAACTTTAATTTCTTTATATCTATGGTTCGAAAAGTTAAGCCTAAATATGATTATCTTGCTTTTGATAAAGAGTATGATGATCTTAGGGCTGAACTAACATTTCTTGGCGATAGAGATAGGAAAGGCCTTATAAAACACATTCCACAATCTCACGAAAATATGGTCAGATTTCTAAATTTAGTAAAGGACAATTCTGATATGAATCTTAAAGCTCTTGAAGCTATTGAAGAATTTGATAGAACTGAGTTTTTTGATTGGGATAATAATCCACAAAATGTAAAAGATCAAAATATAACTCCCTATACTTTCGAAGAAAATATTATTGCTAATGGTAAAACTATTCCAAGCGCTCATATTGCTCTTTACACTGCTTGCTCTTTAAATTTAAAAGATGGTCAGAAGATTTTGGAGATTGGTGCAGGCTCAGCTTATAATGCAGTTATTGTTCAACATGCTGCAGGTGAAAATTCCCAAGTTTATTCAACTGAGATTGATCCTGATTTACTTGATATTGCAAGAAAGAACGTTTATTCTTTAGGTTTAGAATCTAAAGTTAAAATTCTTCCTGCTTCTTTTGATGGTTTAGGTTTAGCTGAGAATGAGCCTTTTGATAGAATTTACACTGATCTTGCCGGAACTACTACCTCTCAAGTTGAGTCTTTATTGGATCAATTAGCAATTGGTGGTTTTCTTAGACTGTCTATGGCAAAGGTTGGAAACACTCCAGATGAAGAAGAGGCAAAGTTTTGGGAACCTGGGATGAATTTAACTAGTGATGACTTGTATCTTTCTGTTCCTGAAAAAAATCTTTTTAGAGTTTCAAGTTTTGCTTTCAAGAAAGTTTCAGAAACTCAAGTTGAATATAGACGTTTATCTGTTGGTGCACAAGGTCCTTTATTTTCGTAAATTTAATTTAAAATTAATGTTCAATAATCTCGATTGTACTCTCGCTTTCTTTTTTCAATTCAAGTTTAACTGTTCCGCCAATAGGAAATGTTATCATTGGGTTTGTATGTCCAAAGTCCACATCTAGTACAACTGGTATTCGACTCATTCTAGAATTATTTTTTATAATCTTAATTAGTTTTTCTTGTTTTACTTTACATGCTGTTTCAATTCTTCCAAATACTATTGCTTTTACTGTTTCGAAATCTGTTTGTTGACTTAGTGATTCTATTTGTCTGTATATATCATCTTCAGTTGATTCGTCACATTCTTCTAAAAATAAAACGCAATTCTTTATGTCTGGCCAATATTCAGTTCCTTGTAGTAATGCTAGTGTTGATATGTTTCCGCCTATTATTTTTCCTTCAGCACTTCCTTCATTTACAATAGTCCATCCTTTATTTTCTGTAAACGTCCTATTTTTTTGATCTGCGCCCCATAAATCTTCACTAATTTTTTTTGAAGGTTTTATTTCAAACGAATCTTCATTCATTAAACATTTTTTAAAATATTCTTCATTGTATTCAAATCCTTTTTCCATTGCAAAATTAAAGAATGCTGGTCCAGAATATGTTATCATGTCTGTTTTTGCATATATTGCATTTTGTAATGCTGTAATGTCTGAATATCCGCATAAAATTTTTGGATTATTTCTAATTAATTCATAATCTATAAATTCAAGAAGCTGATTTGAATTATATCCTCCAATAACAGTCAATATTGCTTTAACATTTGGATCGCTAAATGCATCATGTAAATCATCTATTCGCATATATCTTGGACTTGAATTAAATTCATCTATTTCTTCTACGTAATCTCCAAAACTAATTTTAAAACCCATAGACTCAAGTTTTTCTTTTGCAGTTTCTATAAGTGGATGTAACCAATTCATACTTGCAGATCTTGCAGGTGTAATTATTCTTATTTCATCTCCTAGTTTTAGTTTTGGCGCTATCATTTTATATCCATAATCTTTTTTATCTCAAGTGCGATTCGTTCATTATATTCATACACTTTTTCTCCTTCGTGTTTTTCTTCTGATAACATCTTTATCATTTCACGTGCAACTTCTTCTTCTTTGTCGGAAAAGTGTACTTTAATTTGTCCTAAGTGTTCTTTTATCGCTGCTTCTTCAATTTCATTTACTGATGAACTATCTACTCTTATTTCTTCAAATTCTTGACTTGTAAGTTTTGAAGTATTCTTCATTACAAAATATGCTCCTTGAGAATATAACTTTGAAAAACTATTTTTCAAATTCACTTCACTTGGTTTTCCACTCTTTAATTTTCCTTTAATACGAACTAGTACAATTGTGTTTGTATAATCAACATCTTTTGTTGTTTGTTCTATTAGTTCTGAAATTTCTTCTGGTGTTTTATGTTCTGCATCAATTTTTATCGCTGCAATTTTTACAACTTCTATTGGTATATATTCTGGTTTTCCATGATTGTAGATATAAAACGAACCACAACCTAACTTCTCCAACTCTGAGAAACTTGCAGGAAATGTAGGGCCTGGATATACTACATGTTTGTATCCTTCAAGTGTTTCGTTTCGCACAATGTGTACATGTCCTCCTGCATAATAATCAAATCCTTTTGGTAAGAAACTTATTGGATTAGAATCCATTTTTTCAAGTTCTTTTGGTTTGAGTTCAGTTAGTGCAGTGTGAAACATGAATATTTTTGTTCCTTGTTCTGCTTCCAAATTACTTAAGTCTAAGTTTTCATAGTACTTTCGTTCAAGCATTCCTCGTCTTCCAAGAAGGCCAGTTATTTTTGCCCCTGTTTTTTTATCGATAGTAAATTTCAATCTTAGTTTATTATCAATAACATCTCCTTTCACAACATTTTCAATTAGTCCTGCTTCTTCAAGTACATCAAGCATCGTTTTTCCGCTTGGACTTTGATCATGACTTCCTGGTATGATATAAACTGGGATGTCTAATTCTTTTAACCCTTTTAATCGTCTAGTAGTTTCTTTTAGATAATCAATTCCTGGCATAGAAGTATTAAATAAATCTCCTGCAATTAAGATGAAATCAACTTTTTCCGATATTGATTTGTCAATAGCTTGATTAAATGCTTTCATACTCAAATCTTTAAGTTTAGGATCTCTCCAAGCTCCGATGTGACAATCTGCTATGTGTGAGAATTTCATCTTAAAAGATCATACTCTCCATTTTTTTCTTTAACTTTAACTTCTTTCCAAACCTTCAGTTCTTCTTCTTTACTTACTTCCCGTCCTTCTAATGCCCAAGGTTTTCTTCTTTTTATTTTTTCAATAACGCCTGAGAATATTTCTTCTGATTTGAACAGTCCTTCTTTTTCTCCTGTATATATTGCATAGATTAAATCCCAAAGAACATCTCCCATTTCATCTTTCAGTTTAGTAAGATCATCATTTTTTAATTCAACTTCTACTTCTTTTACTTCATCTAAGAATTCTTTCATTCGTTTTTTGAAATCACAGTTTTTAGCCCACTCACTACATTTGTAGTCTGCTTCTATTAAGTCATGTATTTCTTCAAAACTATTTTTCATCCTAAATTTACTCCTCCAAACCCTTGTGGAATACTTTTAGTCTTAACCAAAATCTTCTTAACTTCTTCATCAAAGAATGGAACTTTTATTGGTAATGCAAATCTTGCAAAGTTTGAACTAATAATTGCTTCTCCTTTGTCAAGTGATGCAATTGCTCTTCCATCTGCAGATAAGTCCTGACTGGCACTTTCAATTATTGCTTGTCTTTCTGTATTCATTTCTGTTCCAAGTATAATTTTTGTATTCATATTTGCAAGTATTACTCGTGGTATTAAACTTGGCATTTGTGTAATTGCAACAATTCCAATTCTAAACTTACGTCCTTCTCTTGCAATTGTAGAAAAAATATTGCTGCCTTTCTCAAGCACTTCTTTTCCTAAGACTCTTGGTGCTTCTTCAAGTACAACACTTATGACTGGTTTTGTATCAAGTTCGCCTGTAACTTTATATTTTTTATATCTTCTAAGTGCTTCACTTGTTACAAGAGATCCTATTAGTAATTCTGCTTGTCCTGAAAAGTTTGAGGTATCTACTATTACTGTTCCTCCTTTTTCAAGCTCTTCGCAAATATCGCCTATAGTTGTCTCGCCCGCACTTGTACTAAATATTCCGTTACAATAAATTTGTTCACCATCAAAATCTAAATCTAATATGCTCATCATTCTTCTTTTTAATACGCCAATAGTTGCTTCGTTAAAATCAACATTTAATGGTTGTTCATTTAACAATGATTCAATCCATTCTTGTTTATATTGTCTATAATATGCATTCATTGCATCCTTTTGTGGTCCTGAGAAATCCATGAAATTTATGTGTTCTGGCTTTACTGCATGTAAATTTATTTTTAACGTTCTTTGTCCTGGTGGAACATTTTTTGAAGTGTAATAAACAGTTTTTTTACTCGGATGGTCTTTCATTCCAACTTTGGTTCGACCATAATACTCGTCGTGAGGATCTAATACTAGCATTGATACATATTTTTTATCTATTGTATCCCAAATTAGATTGCTCATCAGAACACTTTTTCCTTTTCCTGTTGTTCCTGTTATAAGTACGTGATGACTAAATACGTTTGTTCCTGGTAAAAATAATGATATGCCTAAATCTTTTGTTCCAGATCGTAACCTTCCAACATTCATTGGATCTTTTGGTTTTGTTAAGAAACTTAAGTCTTCAGCTTTAATTTCTCTAACTTCTGTGAAAAAATCAGGTAAACTTTTTGAGCTATGGGCATGTTTTCCATTTATAGAAATTAAGTTTTTTAGCATTGCTAGTTTATAGTTTCTAAGTTTTGGTTCTAAGAAATCTAAATCTGTTTCTTCTTCTAATTTCATTCCTGAGATTAATTCTAGGTTTTGCTGTGATATTTGACTTCCATATACTAAGTCATATACTTGCATTAATACTTTGGATTCACTCAAAAGTTCTCCTTTTGGTGCAATAGTAGTTTTACTACTATTTGTTTTTGATTCTGCTATTAATAATTCTCCAAGTTCTATTTCTTGGTCTGATTTTTGTCTCGCTATTATTTCTCCAAATTTTCCTGCTATTATTTGTGCTTTTATCAATTTACTCTAGAAAAATATTTCTACCTTAAAAAAGCTTTTGTGTCTTTAACTATTACTTAGAACTTACGGGTGCATAAAATATTCTATGTCAGTCATAGAATAGGTATTCTCATTAAAGGCCCACACAGGACAACATATAGTATCAATCATTATATCAGTTGCAATTAAGTCATCTCTCACACAGTCTTCAGGAGGATTTAATACTCCAAAGTTTCCATAATTATGTGTCAACCAAGTTGCTTTTTCTGTTAAAAAATCTGCTTGACATGGTTTTGAATCAGTAAAATCATCTTTATTATAACACTCATTAAATTCAATACATGATCCGCTTGCAGGATCCCAATAAGTTCCTATTCTGCAACAATGTCTTGTATCGTTTCCATCTTCTATCATATCGTCCACAAATACAGGAAGTGGTCTTTGTCCTTCATTTTCTCCTGCACTACAAAAAAAGAATCTACATCTGAAATATGCTTCTTCTGCTGTTGTAGTTAATGGTAATGTTTCAGGGTTAGAATTTATTCCTGGTATTGCATCTATTGCTTCTTGAGGTACAACTATGTCTGATTGAGTGGTTCCAGGACCACATCCTTCTGTAACCCAAAGGCTGCTTACTTGATTAAAATATATTTTACAATTTGGATATGATGCGTCAGGTAATTCGAATCCATAAGTGTTATGTGTATCATCCCAGTAAGGATGAGAGTAGTCTGTAAAATTACAACCTGTTTCATTACATAAATCATTCATCCAACTGCAGCTTGGGTTGTGTAATAATCTATCGCTTGTTCCACATGGTTTTTCATATCCTGGTTGATTGCATATATCATCATTACAGTCAAACCATATATTTAGATTATCATCAAGATTATTTGTACAGTCTTCTGCGATGACGCAACACATAGCCCAAGTATTTTCTTTATAGCTATTTTCCTCTGTTTCATTTGTGCAGTTTGATACATGGCTTGGCTCTCCGCCTTCTTCTGGATAAAATTCATATATACATTCTTGTTTATAATTTTTACATTTATCATTTAATCCTAAAAATTTTGTTTCACATGTAGGTGCTGCTCCATAAGGACTTATTAATTCATAATGTTTAATTCCGCTTTTGATTATTTTTTCTTCAATTGAACTTCCGCCTGTTTCAGCTTCAGTATCTGATTCCATGGATAAGAATATTGCTGGCGAGTTTAGATCGCTTGTTTCTGATGTCAAAATAGTTTTTGTTTTACAACAGATTGGATAATCATAAAATTCTTTATCAGGGTCGTCTGGTCCTCTTAAATGGCTATTGTGTAGTCTAAATAATCTAACTAATTCTATTTCATCTGTTGCGCATATATCAGCATCGGTTGTACATGTAAAATTTGTTCCTATTGGTAAAACTATCTTTAGAGTAATATTTTTTGTCTCATTAATTCCGCTTGTTAAATCTGTAACTGTTAATGATACTTCGTAACTTCCATTAAGTGTGTATTCTACATTTGTTGGATCTTCCATATTTCTTTTAGCTGCATAAATTGTATTTACTGCTATATCTCCAAAGTCCCAATCATAAGTGTATGTTGCAAGAGGATCGCCTTTATATCCAATGCCGTCAAATGGAATTGATTCGTTTGCTCCCCAATAACTATTATTATTTGGATAATCTATTGCTCCAAGTCTATTAATTATAGTTATAACATCAGAAATTGAGTTCATCGTACTATCAGTTGCAACATAATTTACAGTATATTCTCCTGGTAAAGGAAATTCTACTAATCCTGGATCTTCTAGGTTTGAATTTTCAGGAACACAACCGGTGCAAAATGTCCATGCAAAGGTATAATCTGGTGTTCCTTCATCCACATATCCTTCAAAATATACACCTGCTCCAAAGTCACCATATCCCGGGTTTGTTTGAGGCCAATCTATATATGCAGTCATTGCACTCGCATAACTACTTATAATCAAAAATATAAAAGTAAATATTATTGCTTTTCGAATCATAGTAATGGGTTTTGTCCACCGTATAACGCTTTGAATTTGCCATCTTTGAATTCTAATGAGTATACATCGTTATTACAATTCGTAGCTCTCATTTTTACAACAGAAATTTCTCTAACTATATTTCTTCTAAATGGCGTTAATCTTACGTGTATTATTCCATCTGATAAGAAATCCTCTATTTCATATTCTGAGTACTTGCTTCCATCTAGTGGCATTTCTGATATTAAAAATGCTGTAAGGCCTAAGTCTCTCATAAATTCGAATATGTTATACAAATCTACTCTAGGATCATCAAATCTTGAAAGAGTGTATAGTGCTGATAATGAGTCCATTACAAATAATGAACACTGAGTTTCGGTTTTAATTTTTTTAAGTATGTTCTTAATTACATTTAACCAGCTCTTATTATTAAGCATCTTTATGTCTTTGATTTCTTTTCTAATTGTTCCAAGGTCAACCACTATTAGTGATCCTTTATCAGAATTATTTGCTGAATGTATAACTTCACCAATTCTTGTTAATTCTTTTACAGGAAGCATATTTATTTTACTCAAATCAATCCCCATATTTGCAAAGTGTTGATATAATGAATCATAGCTTTGTTCCAGTGAGATATATACTCCTGTTTTTCCAGCTCTCGCTTCATTATATAGTATATTAAATGCAACTGATGATTTCATAGAACCTGCAGGTCCACTTAATAACACTATATGGTTTTCAGGAATTCCTCCTTCCATCGCATCATCTAGTCCATCGATATATGTTTTAACTCTTTTAATTGGATCCATTTTAACCTCTTTTTTCGTAGCTCAATGTGTCTACTTCTCCTTTTTCAGTATTAATTATTATTTCTTTGTCATCATCTATGATTGCACAGCCTACAATGACTCCTTCTGTTTGGTATTGCCATATTTTTTTCCCTACTATGGCTCCTGCTTCTGATGTTGTAATGTCTGAATATGATCCTGTTTGTTGCATTATTCCTGATAATCCAGGCACATAATTTAATAAGTAATTTCCTCTTGCATCTAATACGTATAAGTTATGATCATAAGAACCTGCAATAATTTCTAATTTTCCATCATTATCTATGTCAGTTATGATTACTGGTGCTACAATCCAAAAGTCTGTCTCGTAAGTCCAGATTTCTTCTCCATAAGAATCTATTGCATATATTTTGTTATCACATGAACCAAATACTATTTCTAGTTTTCTATCATTATTTATATCTGCTAATGCTGCTTTTGAATATATTGCGCCACCTGTTTTAAATTCCCATTCAAGCTCTCCATTCATTGTGAATGCATACATGTTGTGGTCTTGTGAGCCTATTATTACAAAGTCTTGTTCATCTCCATGTATTTTTCCAATTACAGGTTGTGCTATAACTTTATCTTTTGTTTTATAGTTCCAGATTTCTCGTCCTTCTAAATTGAAACATTTAACGTTTCCATTTCTCGTTCCAAAAATTATCATTCCTTTGTATACTTCAGGTGTTGATTCAATTTCTTCCCCTACATCTATTTTATACATTAATTGTCCTTTTGCATTTAAGACATAGACATTTTTGTCTGATGATCCGAATATGACTTCCGGCTTTCCATCTCCATTTACGTCTTTAACAATAATTCCGCCTCTAACAGCATCTCCTGTTTTAAAGTTCCACATTAATTTTCCATCATGACTAAGTGCGTATACCATTCCAGTTTCACACCCAAAGAGAATTTCTTTTTTTCCGTCACCATTTAAGTCAAATACGTGTGGTGTTGATTCTATGCTATTTGCACTATCTACATCTAGAAACATTAATTCGACATCATCTACTTGTTCTTTTGCGTCAAATGTCCATTTTATATTTGATTGTCTATCTAATGAATATATTTTCCCTTGTTTTGTTCCAAATACTATATGTTTTTGTCCGTTATTTTCTAGGTCGCAAATAGTCGGTGGTGCAACTAAAGTGCTCTTAGTATCGACGCCCCATTTTTTCTTTATAGAACCGCTTTTTTCATCTCCTAGAATTTTACGAAGTCCAAACATTACTTTCATACACCTTTTTTTAGTTGTATTTGTTTAAAAAATTTGTGTATAATTACCGAGTGAAAACTCTGTAATTCTCAAAAACATGTTTTTAGGGTTTTTGTTGTATTTGCGAGTGAGAATTCTCTAATGCTCAAAAATCTTTTTTATAGATTTTTGATTGTATTACCGAGTGAAAACTCTGTAATTCTCAAAACCTTCTTTATCAATAAATTTAAATAGGGTTTTGAGTTGTATTCATACTTATGGATCAAGATCTTTTTTTAAAAACCAAGGAATTACTAGAAAACAATTATTCTGCTAGTGAGATTAGAGATATCATGTCTCGAAAAGGTCTTTTAGAATCTGATATTGATTTGATGATTCAAAAAGCTGTTCCTCAAGTTAAGAATGCTAAAGTTGATTCTCATAAGAAAATTGTTTCTATGATTAGCTTTAAGGAGATTTTTGACCGTGTTGGTTATGGTTTTGTATCTCATCCTTTCATTAACATTTTATTTTCATTCTCAGGAGCGTCATTTTTCTTAATTGGATTATTCAATGGTCTAAGAATGATTTTATCTCTTATCTTTGCTTCTTTCCTTAGTGAGTTTTCAAAGATTCAAGATTTAAAGAAGTCTTTTATTAGTAGATCTGGTATGCTTTTTGGTTTTTCTTTCTTATTCATGTCATTTGCAGTTGTATTAAAATCTCCTGCTCTATATGCAATCGCTTTCCTCGTTGGTGGAATTGGTGTGGTGGCTCATGGAGAAATTTACACTAGATTTCTATCTAAAAATACTAAGAGAGAACACACTACTAAGTTTCTTCTTAATATTTCTAAATATGGCATTTTGATTACTATTGTTGCTATGATTGCTTCAGGTTACATTATTGATTTATTCCCCATTATGGGTGAAGCTGTCACATTCTCTTTATTTGGAAATGATATTAGTGTTAAGATTTATGGTTACTTAATTTCATTTGAACTTACTGCGCTTGCATTTATTCTTTCAGGCTTAATTTTATCTTATGTTAAACAAAAAGATTTTGTAAAGTCAATATCTATGCAACAGTTTATTCCTAGATTTATTGCAGCGTCAAAAGTTCATTCTGGCTTCTTTTTTAAAAACAAAGCTGTTTTACTTTTAACGCTTGCATCTTTAATAACTGGTCTTGTTCAAATGCTTGGTAATTCTTTTTATGGTATTTTCATATTCAATCATTTCAAGGATTCTTATTTTGGTGGTTTTCTAAATGTGGCTATTGTTTTTGGAGTTGCTGCTTTATTCTCACTTATTGGTCCTTGGTTCACTCAAAAGCTTAAACATCACATTGGAGTATCTCCTATGCTTGTTTTTGGAACTTTATTGACTGCTATGCTTCCACTTTCACTTTCTTTTAATCCTAATTTCTATGTGATTATCGTGGCTTCCGCATTCTCTATTGTTGGCGCTTCTATTATGGGTATGGCTCAAGGATTCTTTGCAAAGAAACTTCTTACTCAAGAGCAAAGATCAATTTACTTTTCATTCTTAGGAGTTGTTTTAGCACTTCCACTATTAGTCTTTACATTAGCAGGTTCATACATTGCACAATTAGATTTAGTACTTTTATTCAAGATAATTCTTGGCGTAGTTGTTCTTATTGCAACTCCAATTTATTTTTTCATGGTTTTAATTTATGAGAAACAAGTAGAAACACATTTCTAATAGAATCATATTAATATTAAATTAAGAATATTTATTATTATAAGTTAAAACATAAATTAAAGAATTCACATTGTTCAAACCATATCTATGGTCTAGGTATATCTTCTCGACTTATTCTCATGCTTTTCTTTAGTTTCAAGCTCATTCTCTCTATTACGCTTGTTCCTTGTTCTCCGCTTAAGTCGATTGCATAACTGGCATTTGTTTCTTGTTCTTGATGGTACTCTATTGTTTTTAGAATGTTTTCGAGTTCTTTTATTGCACCATATATTTGGTGTTGTCTTGATAAGTCTATTTCTTCTCTGCCTACTTGTAATACGTCTGTTAAGTTGTATTTTCTTTTCTCTACAAATCGTTTTATTTCTGCTAAACTCATTTTTACATTATTTTTGACAAAAAGTATTCAAGGCAGTCTTTTGCATCGAATGTTGCTTTTTTCTTTAAATCTTTATCCCCAAAGATTAATGTCAAACCCTCTCCATCTTTAATTGCTGTGTTACAAACAGGACAAACGGTTTTAGGGTTTTTAAACTTTTCTAATGAGGCTGTTAGTTCTTTTTCTATAACTCCATCTCTTGAAAGTCTCATAAGTTCTTTTAACTCTTCTTCCTTCAAATTGTCCAGTGTTTTTTGTTCTTTTTGCATTTTATGTTTCAAAACAAAACTTTAGTTTTGTGTGTGCCAAAAAGATTTTTCTTTTTGAGCATTTTATTTAATCTTAATTTCGTCTATTCTTCTTAAGTATTCTTTTTTATCCATTAACGGCTTTATATCTTTTGTTAATTCTACGAAGTGATGTTCATTTACTTTAAGTCCTGTTTCGATTTCGTCTGTTGTGTGTGTCCAACATATTATCTTTTTCTTTTCTCCTTCTGAATTGCTTATTTCTTGATTGCTATATTTGTCTCTTATTTCTTTTAGGTGTTCTTCTTTTGTTAGTAATAATAATTCGAAACTTTCACCGTTTTCTTTGACTAATCCTATTGCTAAACATTTGTTTATTATATCATCTGTTGGCACTATGAATCTTAAGAAGAAATCATCATTTCCTTGTTTCAAATAGGCCCAACTATTTAGTATTGCTTTTTGTAGAAAGTTTAGATCAAAGTTTTTCCTTTCACATTGTGTTGGGCTAATAATTGTTGTTTCAACTATGTCTTTTGCAATTCCATAAGTTGTTCTTGGTTTGCCTGACTTATTATCGCTTATTTTTCGTTTCTTTTTTACGATTCCATAAGCTTCTAGAAGTCTTATTTGTTGGCTGATATTTGCAACGCTTGTATGTGTCTTTTTAGCAATTTCACTTGGACTTAGTTCTTTCTTAGACAATTCTTTAATTATTGCCCATCTTGAGTCTGTTAAAATAGCTGAGTACTCCATCTAGGTAGTTATTTTGTCGACGAGTATATAAACTTTCCCATTATCTAATTTACTAAACAACTTAATTAACTTTGATTGTTAATTACTTAATTAACTAATTGACTATCTATAGCAAGTTATATAAATATATGACGACAAACATGTTATGTCTGGGGTTTGAAATATCATAATTTTTTCCCCGGGAAAAAGAGGTTTGAGATGAAAGTATTAATGCTTGGCTGGGAGTTTCCACCAGTATTTTCAGGGGGATTAGGCACTGCTTGTTATGGTCTGACTAAAGGTCTAAATCATAACCATGTTGATGTTACATTTGTAATGCCGACAGGCCCAAAAGGTATGAAAGGGGAGTATGTTAACTTACTAGTTGCAGACAAACTTTTTGATAAAGAATCATTCAGAATTAAAACTGTTGATTCAATATTAACACCTTATATGGATTCAAAAGCTTACAATAAAGCTCGTAAAGATTATACTACTAAATCATCTGAAAAAGATGATGATTCATCAAGTGCAAAAGACCTTTATGGTGGCAATGTATATGAAGAAGTTTTACGATTTGCAGAACGTGTAAAACTAATTGCTGCTGAAGGAGATTTTGACATAATTCACGCTCATGACTGGATGACTTATCAAGCAGGAATTGAAGCAAAAAAGATTTCAGGAAAACCTCTTGTTGTTCACATTCACGCAACTTCATTTGACCGTTCTGGCGGAAATGGAGTTAATCAATATGTATATGACCTTGAACGTCATGGTTTTAATGAAGCTGACAAAATAGCTGCTGTTAGTAACTATACAAAAGGCATGCTTACAAAACATTATGGCATTTCACCTGATAAGATTCAAGTTGTACATAACGCAGTAGAATTTCAAAAAACAAAGAAATTCAAGATTAGTTCGCATGATAAGGTTGTACTTTTCCTTGGAAGAGTTACACTTCAAAAAGGACCTGAATATTTCATGAAAGCTGCAAAAATTGTTATTGACCATGATCCTGATGTTAAAATCATATTTGCAGGTAGCGGCGATATGGATGGTCAAATTGTAGAATTAGCTGCAGAACTTGGCATTGCAAACAAAGTCCTTTTCGCAGGTTTCCTTCGAGGAGATGATGTAAGTCGTGCTTATCAAATGGCTGATGTTTATGTTATGCCATCTGTAAGTGAACCATTTGGAATTACTCCACTTGAATCAATGAAAGTTGGAACTCCAGTTATTATTTCAAGACAATCAGGTGTTAGTGAAGTTATTAATCATGTCTTAAAAGTTGATTTTTGGGATGTTGAAGATTTAGCTAACAAAATTTATTCAGTCATAAATTATCGATCACTTCATCATGAACTTAAACACCATGGTTCTATGGAAGTTAACAAATTCAATTGGGATATTCCAGCTGAAAAATGCGTAAAAATATATGAGGAGCTCCTCAATTAGGTATACAAAATGGATCTATGTTTTTATTTTCAAGTTCATCAACCCTTTCGAATGAGACGGTACGGTCTTTTTGATATTGGTAAACGATCAGATTACTTTGATGACAAGAAGAATAAGGAAGTTATGCAGAAAGTTGCAAAAAAATGTTATATTCCAACTAACATTCTTCTTTTAGATTTAATCAAACGTCATAATGGCAATTTTAAAGTTGCATTTAGTATTACTGGAACTGCAATTGAACAATTCGAAAAGTATGCTCCAGAAGTGCTTGATTTATTCAAAGAGTTAGCAGCGACTGGTTGTGTTGAATTCTTATCTGAAACTTATTATCATTCTTTATCTTATATTTATTCAAAAGACGAGTTTAAACATCAAGTTCAAATGCATAAGGACAAAATGAAAGAACTATTTGATGTTGAACCAACAGTCTTTAGAAATACTGAACTTATATTCAATAATGAACTTGCAAATAATGTTGAAGGTATGGGTTTTAAAGGAATTATTTCAGAAGGTGCAGACCACATTCTTGGTTGGAGATCACCAAATTATCTTTACAGTCCAAAAACAACAAATAATATCAAACTTTTAATGAAGAATTACAAGTTAAGTGATGATATTGCTTTTAGATTCAGTCAACAATCATGGGAAGATTATCCTTTAACTACTGAGAAATTCTTAAACTGGGTTCAGGAAAGTCCTGGAGAAACAGTTAATTTGTTCATGGATTATGAAACTTTTGGAGAGCATCAATGGGAAGATACTGGTATTTTCAAGTTTTTAGATAAGCTTCCAGAAGTTATGCTTTCAAACAATATTGGTTTTGTAACTCCTTCGCAAGCTCTTAATAGAGAAGTTAAAGATGAAGTTGACGTTCATAATTTTATGTCTTGGGCTGATGTTGAGCGTGATTTAAGTGCTTGGGTTGGTAATAAGATTCAAGATTCAGCTATTGACGAACTTTACAAGTTTGAGGGTAAAGTTATGGCTTCTGGCGATGAAAAGTTAAAAGAAGATTGGAGAAAACTTACAACTTCAGATCATTTTTATTATATGTGTACAAAGTGGTTTAGCGACGGTGACGTGCATAAGTATTTCAATCCTTATGAGACTCCTTATGAGGCATTTATCAATTTCATGAATATCTTAAATGATATGACTGGCAGGCTTAATAATATTTCTTCAAAATCAACTCAAGAAAATATTTTGGAAGAAAAACCACTTGCTCAAGCAACTGCAATTGAAAATCCTAGTAGTCGATTAATTTCATGATAATACAATTTCATAATTTAATAATTTAATTTATTAATTTTATATTTATTTTGCTTAGGGGCAAAAAATAGAGGTGGGTAAAAAATTAGACTTCCTAAGAATAAACGCTTTTACGCTGCAAACGGTATGGCTGCAGAAAATATTACTGACTTAGGTAGATTAATTTCTCTTCTTTCTGATGATGATTTTAGTTACCATATCGCAGGTGGCAATCATTTTGCAAATTGGGTTAGAGATATTCTTCATCAAGAAGATTTAGCAAATGAAATGCGAAAAGCAGTTTCAAAACAAGATTTATTAGATACTTTAAAGGACAATATAGAGGAGGAAAATGAGCAATCATTCATGGGTGATTTCAAGAGACTTTTAGCTCGAGATTTTATTTATGGTTTGGTTTTAGGTTTAATTATTGGAATAATTATTCACTTGCTCTTATCTTAACATGAAAGCTAACGCTAATTATTTATTTGAAAGTTCGTGGGAAATTTGTAATAAAGTCGGCGGTATTTATACTGTTGTTAGAAGTAAAGCTCCATTTATGGTTAAGAACTATGAAAACTTCTTTATGATTGGTCCTTATTTTGCTGATAGAGCAAAACTTGAACTTTCAAAAAAAGCTCCACCTCAAGAATTAGCACTAGCATTTACAGAGTTAGAAAAACATGGTATTACTTGTCATTATGGAACTTGGAATATTGATAGCTCACCAAATACTATTTTAATTGATTTCAAAGGGCTTGTTCCTCAAAAAGACGATATTAAAAAACAGTTATGGGAAGGATTTGGTATTGATTCCTTACATTCTAGATGGGATTTTGAAGAACCTATTCTTTGGTCTTGGGCTGTTGGTATGCTTTTATCTGAAGTTGAAAAACATATTGACGGAAAACCTGCTGTTGCACAATTTCATGAGTGGCTAGCTGGCTTTGGCATTCTGAAGTTAAAACTTGACAATTCTAAGATTAAAACTGTATTTACAACTCATGCAACCATGCTTGGTAGAAGTATTGCAGGCCATGGTGAAGACTTATACAATATGCTTGATGATCTTGATCCTGGAGCTAAGGCTTATGAATTAGATGTTCAAGATAAATATTTAGCTGAACGTGCATCTGCTCAAGAGGCTGATGTGTTTACAACTGTTTCAGAAATTACTGCTATTGAAGCAGAAACTATTCTTGGAAGAAAACCTGATGTCATTTTAAATAACGGTCTTACTATCAAAAATTTCCCAACTATTGAAGAAACTTCAATTAAACATGTTCTTTCAAAAGAAATAATTAATGAATTTTTATCTTTCTACTTTACGCCTTATTATAAATTTAATACTGAGAATAATCTAAATTTTTTTATTGCTGGCAGGTATGAATACAAGAATAAAGGTCTTGATGTTATGATTAAGGCTCTTGGAAAGTTAAACGCTACTTTGAAAGAATCTGGTTCAAAAAAGACTATTTCTGTTTTCTTTTGGATTCCTATGGCTATTAACAATATTAATTTAGAGGTTCTTGAGAACAAAAATTATTTCAAGCACATTAAAACCTATGTTCAGTCTAATTCAAATTCTATTCTCAATAGAATTGTAACTGACATTATTAGCGGAAAACCTCTTTCTGCAAAGAACATTTTCACTAAAGATTTCATGAAAAATCTTGATAGGGATATGTCTGTTTTCAAAAGACAAGGTAATCCTCCTATTAGCACTCATGATTTATTTGATCCACACACTGATTTTGTTATGAAAGAATTAAGAAATCAAGGTTTAGATAATAAAGAAGATGACCCTGTTAAAGCTATTCTTAATCCAGTTTATTTGACTGGTGCTGATGGTATGCTTAATCTTCCTTATTATGATGCTCTTGCAGGAAGTCATCTGGGAATTTTTCCTAGTTATTATGAACCTTGGGGTTATACTCCTGTTGAAGCTGCAGCTTTAGGTGTATCTGCAATAACAACTGATTTGGCTGGTTTTGGAAGATTTATTGAACCTAGGTGCCCAGTTGAAGGACTTAAAGGAATTGAAGTCTTAAAGCGGTTTAATAGAACTGAAGAACAAATCGTAGATGATCTCTTTAAAATGATGTTTAAATTTGCAAATCTTTCACATAGTGATAGAGTTAAAAATAAACTTGTTGCTAAGAATTTAGCAGATCTTACTGATTGGAGCAACTTTATCGGTAATTACATCAAAGCACATAATTTAGCTTTAGAAAGATAATTCTATTTCTTTTTTTGAATAGTTTTTTAAATTAATAATTTATACATTGATTATGCTTTGGAATCCTCCTTATTTTAATATTAAGAAAATCTCCATCTATATAATTATTTTAGCATTATTATATAAGTTCAAGTCTTTTGTTGAAAACAGGCTTGATATGGTTTTTTATACTAAATTTTTCTATACCATGGAACCTTATGCGCTTTTAATTGGATTTGTTATTCTTCTTTTTACATTCTTTAAATTCTTCAAACTAAGAGATTTTTTCAAATCTATTTCAAGAAAAACAAAACTATTTTTGATAGGGATATTATTTTTACAATTAATACTTCTTTTATTATTCTCTCCTTTCCATGATCCTGTAAGAAGTGGTGGTACTGAATATATGGCTTCATCAAAATCTATGTTCATGGAGTTTGATTATGCTACTTGTGTTATTGGAAGTTTTAATGATTGTTTATTTGAAAGTGCACCCTTTCATGTTGGTGCTTATCCATTCTCATTACAAATTCCTTTCTTAGCTTTTGGTTTAGAACCTGATTTAGTTATAGCATTCAATTTTATTCTCACATTTTTATTGACAATTATAGTATTTCTTATTGCTCAAAATATATTTAATAACGAGAAAATATCGATTTTAGCTTCACTCTTAGTAATATTTATCAGACCTTTAATCGCTTATTCAACAACTGCCGAAGTTGCCATATTCAATATTTTTATCATTGCTTTAACGTTTCTCTTTATGACTAAATATCTTGGAGACAGACAAAATAAATATTTGTTCTTATTTGTTCCAACAATTTGTTTTGCAGCAATGGCTAAGTCTGAAAATATTGTTTTATTCATAGTTTTTGCAATTAGTGTTATAATTTACAATAAACCTTTTCCAAAACTTTTATCTTTAAAAAAACTAATAATTCCTTTATCTATTTTCATAATTTTAGTTCTTTGTGTAAGTACAGGCTTCATATACAAATTAGGTGAAGTTAATGATCCTTTATTAGTTACAGGTTCAACTTTTGATATTGATTATGCTATAGAAGATATCCCAAATTTAATTCATGAGTTTGCAGCAGGTCCGATATTTTTACTTATTGGTCTTATATTTGCAATCATTTATTTATTTAAAACAAACAAATTTGATAAATTTGATAAATTAAATTTATTCTCAACAAAATATTCTGGTTTATTATCTTTATTAGTTTATTCAACTTTAATGATTACTTTTCATTTATTATTTTTCCAGAAAGATATGCAACGTTACATTTTACCTTCAATGGTAATTATTTCTATTGTTGCAGCTTTTGGTTTATTTCAATTATATATTTTAGTTAAAAAACATCTATCAACTAAACATTTAGTTGCAATTTTAATTATTGCATCTTTTATTTACTTAATATTAATGCCTAAAACACCTATGAACTCTCCGAATGATTTATCTTTTGCTTATGATATAGGACCTGATGATTGGCTTATTGTGCCAAATTGGAATGATATCCAAATGATTAATTTTGTATCACCTGATATTCAAGTTGTTGCATTATTTAATTTTGGTTCTAATGAAGGTATGTCTTTCCTGGCAGATTTAATTGAAGATCCTAAAGTAGATGTTTATTTTATGGAGTCAAGTTCTTGCGGTCTTACTATAGGTATTACTTGTGATTTCGTACTTGATACTTTTTACATGAAAGTAATCAACACTTCTAATAATGAAAGATTTTACAAGATTATAAGTTTCAATACATAATAATTAGAACTAATTCTTAACATATTTAGAAATTATTAATTTATATCTTAATGAATCAACTGGTTTCTGTTTTATTGAAAATTGTTTTTATTTTCAATGATCAAAAACGAGTCTACTCATAGCGAAGCGAGTCAACAGGCTTTTGTTTTATTGAAAATTGTTTTTA
>Ga0307929_1000709_pt1 | contig 30550 bp, 27 predicted proteins | sample AceLakmetage1330_FD_203160 | JGI IMG/M metagenome (GOLD analysis project Ga0307929, IMG submission 203160) | Saline water microbial communities from Ace Lake, Antarctica - #1330 | ecosystem: Environmental > Aquatic > Non-marine Saline and Alkaline > Saline | place: Antarctica: Ace Lake...
CGGGATTAAATAATTTTTAGCTGATACATCCCATTAAGATAATTATATTATTTTCCAATTAACCGATTCGGCTTGATTTTTGCATATAAAGAAGGATGGCAGGAGGCAGTTACGGCTCGATCAGACTATCTGATGTATAAATCAATGGTGACGGCTTCGTAAAAAGTCCAATTTCTGCGTTGTGCTTCATTTCGTGTTCACTGCGGCGTACATAAGTACGCCTCATTCCACGAAATTCGCGACGCCTTGAACTTGAACCTTTTACTTTGCCGTCTCAATTTTGACTTTTTACGAGTTCATCAATGGTAACTTGTCATTAACTTACTATTTTTTAAAAAGTTATGGAAATTGCGAAACGTTCGATTATGTATCAAGCCCCTAAAATAACTGAAAAGAATCTATATAAAATTTTTATCTCTATTGTTTTGGGGTTAATTGGGTTTTGTCTGAACATACGTCCATTTGTTTTTTTATTTCCACCTCACGAGATTAAGTTCATGGCGGGTCTGGTATGTCCAATGATCGTATCTCTTAGGTGGGGATGGAGATATGGGTTGCTTTCCGCTATATTCTGTTTGGCCTTTAATACCATGTGGATTCAAGGTGGACGGATATCTGATGTTACGTTTTTGATGTTTCTACTCTGGATTATATGGCACGGATGGTGTTCAAAAAAATTCGGCAACACCGGAGGTACAAAATGGAATCCCTATTTAGTTGAGATTCCGTTTCGGTTATTTAATATCCTAATATTATATACAATATTTAGATGGGTCTTTCAATTTAACCTCCCTGCGTGGGTGCCTAAAATTCCCGCACCATCAGCTTCTTTAACCTTTGTAAATATTACCGCCATACAAGCTGTGGTTAATGGTTATCTCATCCTGTTGCTTTCGGATGTTTTGATAATTTTCGGACCTATTCGAAAAATACTCGGTCTAAAACAGATTACATACCAAAAGAGATCCAATTACCTTCTTGGTGCTGCTGTTTTAATCGGTTGTGTTTTTTGGGTGATTGATGGTGCTTTTAGTTTAATGTTCCGGGATTTTTCTTATTCCATACCTCCCCGGGGGACTGAAACTCTTCTTGATTCAATCATTTTTAAAGTTCCGCCATATGCCCTGTTTGAGCGACTTTCTTTTTTCATTGCCCTGTTAACGGGAGTGATATTATCGACAAGATATATAAGCAGATATACATCATCTGAAAAACTTCTTCAAAAGATGGTGAAGCTTTCGCCTTACCCCATAACCGTAGTGGATTCCGGCGGGCGTGTTGAGTCTATAAATCCCGAATTTGTTGAAAGTTTTGGCTACAAGCTTGAAGATATCCCCACGGTTACCGATTGGTATAATAAAATTTTCCCCAATATTTTTGACCGGCGAGATTTTATTGCCCACTGGAAAGACGATATGCAGAAGGCAAAACAATTAAACAGGGAACCTCGTATGTTCAATGTAACAAACAAGAACGGAAATATAGAGAATATCATCTTCAGGCAGGTTATTCTTGATGAAGACAAGGAATATATCATTTGTGAAAATGTTAGTGAACGCACACGCGCAGAGGAAAAATTCCGCAAACTTAATGAAGAACTCGAACAGCGAGTTAAGAAGCGGACCGCACAACTTGAAGCTACGAATCGGGAGCTGGAAGCATTCTCTTATTCGGTTTCACACGACCTAAGGGCGCCGCTTCGCAGTATAGACGGATTTAGTTTGGCCTTGCTGGAAGAGTATAACGATCAACTGGATGCAGAAGGAAAAGATTATCTGAACCGGGTGCGTTCTGCGAGCCAGCGAATGGGGCAAATTATTGACGATCTGCTTTCTCTCTCAAGGATATCGCGTCGTGAACTGAAAAAAGAAAACGTCAATTTAAGTGAAATGGCGGAAAGCATAGTGATCAAGCTTGAAGAAGGGGATCCGGATCGCAAGGTAGATATTGTTATTGGCCATAAGGTGACCGCGGTTTGCGATCCCAACTTGATCGAAGTTGTGCTTGAGAACCTGCTGAGCAATGCATGGAAGTTCACGTCAAAGCAGGAAAAAGCGTGGATTGTGTTTGATACGGTTTTGCAGGATGGTGAGCTTGCCTATTGCGTTCGAGACAATGGCGTGGGATTTGACATGGCTTATGCCGGCAAATTGTTTGGCGCTTTTCAGCGCTTGCATAAAGATGCCGATTTTGAAGGGTTCGGCATTGGCCTTGCTACGGTTATGCGCATTATTAACCGTCATGAAGGCCGTATCTGGGCCGAAGGTTATGTAAATCGCGGCGCAACTTTTTATTTTGCAATTTAATAATTTGAAAGGTCGATATGAATAAAAAGATAATCCTATTGGTTGAAGACAACCCCGACGATGAACTACTGGCTATTCGCGCTCTTGAAAAAAATAATATTATGAACGAGGTGGTGGTTGCAAGGGACGGCACCGAAGCGCTGGACTATCTGTTTGGCGCCGGAGCCTACGCCGGCCGTGACATGAGCGTGATGCCCCAGATCATACTGCTTGATTTGAAACTCCCTAAAATAGACGGTCTGGAAGTGTTGAGGCGTCTTCGTAATGATGAACGGACCAAACTGCTTCCCGTGGTTGTTCTCACTTCATCCAAAGAGGAGCGGGATTTAACTGAGAGTTACAGTTTGGGGGCTAACAGCTATATTCGTAAACCGGTTAACTTTGCCCAGTTTAGCGAAGCTATCCGGCAGCTCGGTTTGTACTGGCTGGTTTTAAACGAATCCCCGCCCACATAAGGAGTATATTATGGATAAACCCATACGGGTATTGATCGTTGATGACTCCGAGGACGACGGATTGCTGCTTGTGAGGAATTTGAAAAATGGAGGTTTTAGCCCCAGTTACGAGCAGGTAGATACGGCTGAAGCTATGAGCAAGGCTTTAGATAACCAGACGTGGGACGTCATCTTGTGTGATAATTCCATGCCGACTCTTGATGCGGCTTCCGCCCTGGAACTTTATAAATATAAAGGACTCGATCTGCCCTTTATCATTGTATCCGGCGCTATCGCAGATGAAACCGCTGTTGCGGCCATGAAGGCCGGCGCACATGATTACATCATGAAAGGCAATCTTGCGCGACTGAGTTCCGCTATTGACCGGGAATTACGCGAGGCCAAAAATCGTCAGGAACGCAGAATCACCGAAATCCAATTAAGAAAGAGTGAAGAGAAATATCGTGCCCTGTTTGAAGACTCCAGAGATGCGATTTATCTTAACAATCAAGAAGGTGAGTTAATTGATTTTAACCTGTCGACACTGGAGCTCTTCGGGTATTCCAGAGAAGAGATGTTAGGGATTAATACAAAGTCCGTTTTTGTAAACCCTGATAAATATGAAAGGCTTAAGGATGAAATAGCACAAAAAGGATCTGTCAGGGAGTTTAAGGCAAAGCTTCGTAAAAAGGACGGCACTGAAATGGACTGTTTGATTACCTCCACGGTTCGGCAGGCAAAAGATAAAAGTAAATTAGGATACCAGGGCATGATTCGAGATATCAGTGAGCTGGTGTCAAGCCGTAAACAAATTGAAAAGACCCTGAATGACTTGAGAAAAGCATTGGGGGGGACTATTGAAGCCATGGCATTGACGGTCGAGACCAGAGATCCTTATACCGCCGGCCACCAGCGTCGTGTCGCCAATCTTGCCCGAAGCATAGCCTCAGAAATGGGCGTTTCGAAAGCACAGATTCAAGGGGTCCGCATGGCGGGAGTCATCCACGACATCGGTAAAATATCGGTGCCCGGAGAGATTCTCAGCAAACCGGGTAATATCAGTCAAAATGAATTAGGGATAATTAAAGAACATCCCCAGGTGGGGTATAATATATTGAAGACCGTGGATTTCCCATGGCCCATTGCCCAGATTGTACTACAGCATCACGAGAGAATGGATGGCTCCGGATATCCGAATGGTATCTCAGGTGAAAATATTTTGCTCGAAGCAAGAATACTGGCAGTGGCAGATGTTGTTGAGGCAATGGCTTCTCACCGGCCTTACCGGGCAGCACTTGGAATCAATCTTGCGTTAAATGAAATTTCAAAGAACTGCGGTTCCTCTTATGATTCCAAAGTAGTCGATGCCTGCCTGAGATTGTTTAACGAGAAAGGGTATCGTTTATAGTTGACGGTCTCGTAAAAAGTCCAACTTCTGCGTTGTGCTGCATTTCGCAATCATTCAACGTACGAAAAGTACGCCTCATGATTACAAAATTTGCACGCCTTTTTATCCCGAGAGATTTATTCGGGGGAATTTGAACTTTTTACGAAACCGTCTAAATCGGATTTTTTACTGTGTTCCGGTTTGAATTTCTTCAAGGGTCTTTTGATAAACAGCAGTTAACGGACCACCAAGAGAAACCGCTTTTTTGGCAGCTTCCAGTGCTTCCTGATTTCGCCTCTGTTCAAAAAGAATTTGTGCCAGGTTGTTTAAAGCGGAACCTTCCTTGGGATGTAACCGCACAGTTTCTCTGAAGGCCGACTCGGCATCTTTTAATTCTCCGAGTGCATAATGACAGTTGCCAATACCCATAAGGGCGGTCAGGTTTTTTGGCCAGCGTGTCAGCGCTGTTTTATATCCATGGATCGCGGTGCGGAACCGGCGGGCCTTTTCAAGTCCCAGCACCGCTTCCAGAAACGGGCCCTTTTCGGCTATGGCAGGAAGTTGATCCGGTCGTAGAATTAAAAGCCCCCAGTAATGGCTGCGAGCCCAGGTGTTTTCAAAAACCCGGGAAGCCATAATCTTTCGGGCGGTGGTGCCGGAGCGAAGAATAACAAACTTTTTCGGTATATTATACCCAACAACAACCGAATAGTGCCAGACAGGATACCAGGAAAGCCCGAGGTTTTGTAAAATGATTACCGGATGACCGGCAGCCACTTCCGAGAAGATCACGTCCATTCCGGTGGATACATAAGCGATTCTACCGTGACGGCGGGCGGCGCTTATGAGTGCTGTCTGCAGGCTTCCTTTTCGTAGGGGGGTGAACACCTCATCTGTCAGTTCTTCAGGAGAAACAGGTAATCCACTCCAGTTAAGTGCCGTTGCAAGGGACGCAGGCCCGCATTGGTAGGCCTTTTGAGGAAAAAACGGTACGGTTTTAAGCTCAAAGCGGGGTGGCAACTTCCCCGCTTTTTGCAGCATTTCCCATTTTTTAAGACCGGCACAGCCGGTCAGGCATATCAGCAACACCCCGCCACACAATAGCAGAAAGATACGGCGGATTGCTATATTATTTTTGGTGTTTAACAAATGGGAAGACGTCGGTATAACCCGCAATGTCTGTAAAAAGGAGTACCAGAAAGACGATCAAGGCAGCGCCTATCAAGAAGCCGAGCCCATCGCCTCCGGCAGGAAGCTGATCCATCTTTTTTGCAATTCGCATGACCTCGGCATCAGAAAGACTGCTAACACGGGCTTTGGCTTCGAGGGAATTAATGCCCTGGGCTGTCATTGCGGCCTCTACATCCTCACGTTCAAGAAACCCGATAAGATTTTCACGCGCAGTTTGTGTCTGTGTCGTCGTAAACACCGTTTCGGTGCCGACCATTGCTGCACAAACCGTTTGAAGAGGGATGGTCATAAATACCATAGTCAATGTCATAAAAAAACTTACATACCTGGCAGAACACCTTATCCGATGCATCTTACACCTCCAATAATCAACCTTTAAGAAATTCAATCAGTTATAGAAAAATTATACCATTCGCATGCAAGAATGGAATATTGGAATGCTGGTCCCGCTTTGAGCGAGATTAGAAGCATGTAATTCATCCGGTTAATTCCTGTCAAGAGGAATTTTACGGTAACCCGGGGCAAAGCCATTTGAATCCCAATACAGGGAGAACGCTCCACAACGGCGTGTATTTCTTTCCAACCGACTGAAACTTGTGCTTAAGCACCCGTAAGCCCGAGCCGCGCCAGAAGTATTAAGAACAATTCGTCGCTAAATTATCCCATTGATTTTTTAAGTCATAATTTCATTCGGCTCAGGCTAACGCGTGCTAACGCCCTTCAAACAGTCAGTCGGTTTCCAAGAGAAACACGCCAGTGGCTACGCTGCGCCGAAATCAAATACGTTTACCCTGTATGGCAACCTATTATTCCAATTTCAGGGCTACTAACCTAGTGCAAATTCAGATTCAACATATTTTAATGAAAAATCAACACCTTGAAGGCATATAAAAGATGAACATCGAACATCGAACATCGAACGTTGAACATCGAATAATGTATTCTGCCATTTATAATAAAAACAAAGCGAAGCGCCTTCCACATTCGACGTTCGACGTTGAACGTTCGATGTTCGATGTTCAAATTATTGCATCTGAAATTACGACGAAACCTTCATACCACGTTGAAATTATGTGTACAGGTCAGGAGTTCTGAATTGAGGCAAAGCCTTATTCAGCCTGCCAATACAAGCCTGATATCCATTACATTTGTATGGGTTGGACCGGTCATGAGAAGATCTTTTGTTTTTTCAAAAAAGTGATACGCATCGTTTCTGTTCAGAAACTCGTGCGCCTCCATGCCGGCATCTTTTCCTCGTGTTACCGTGAACGGATCTACCAGAGCGCCTGCTGCGTCTGTGGGACCGTCATTTCCGTCCGTTCCGCCGCTCAGTATGACAACCCGAGGCGGAAGCTCTACAAGGTCCAGGCATGCAGCCAGACAGAACTCCTGATTCCTTCCGCCAAGACCATCCCCTCGGATCGTTACAGTGGTTTCGCCTCCTGAAATAATACATGCCGGCGCAGGTATGGGCCGGCCGGTTTTAACAATTTCCTTGGCTATGGCGGTGTGAACCCGCGCGACTTCTTTTGTTTCTCCTTCCACCATGGAGGATAAAATAACTGTCTCATATCCAAGGGTTTTGGCCTTTTTACTTGCCGCTTCCAGGGCTAAAATATTGCTCCCAACGATAAAATTGAAGACGCGGTCGAATATCCTGTCATTTTCTTTGGGTGTTTCAGGAATTTGTCCGTCCAGGCCCGCCTTCATATGTTTATGGATGACAGCGGGGATATTCTTCAAATCATATTTTTTGAAGATTCCCCAAACATCTTTAAATGTAGAGGTGTCAGGCACAAAAGGTCCTGAGGCGATCACGTCCATTTTGTCTCCCACCACGTCCGAGAGCATCAAGTTAATAATTGTGGCCGGAAAGGCGGCCCTTGCCATCTGCCCTCCTTTAGAGGAAGACATGTGCTTTCTGACAGCATTTATCTCAGTAATACTTGCGCCACACGCGAGCAGTTGCCGGGTAATTTCCTGCTTGTCCGAAAGAGTGATATTTCCCACAGGGTAGGGAAGAAGGGCGGATCCCCCTCCGGATATGAGAGAAAAGATCAGGTCCTTCTCACCGGCCTTTTGCAAAAAATCAAGGATTTTTCCGGTTCCCTTTATCCCGTTTTCATCCGGTACGGGATGGCCGGCCTCGGTGATTTCAGTCACCGCGAGCTCTTTTGTAAAACCGTATTTGACGTTGATCAATCCTTTCCGGATTCTTTCTTTGAACATATCTTCAATGGCCTTGGCCATGGGGGCGGTGGCCTTGCCCGCACCAACGAGGGAGATGCGATCGAATTTACTTGGGTTAAGTTCGGTTTCAGGTCCTCCTTGCATTCCCACCAGCAGTCTGTTCCCGTCAAGGTGTACAAAACGTTTTACCGCCTTAAACGGGTCTACAGCCGAAAGGCAGCCCGCAAATATCTCTTTGGCATCAGAACGTATGGTTTCTAAGTCTTTGTGTTGTTTGTTCATATTGTCCGGCTCCTTGGGCGAGATTGTGTTTGACAGGATTTACAAGATATTAAGTTATGGACACGGGCAAATAAGAAAATCACCCCGGATAAACAAATTTCCGGTTTAACCGGCAGACTGGGTAATTATGATGGGTTTGAAGAGGTTTGTTACAATTTAAACGGTTTATTTCCAATATTACAGCATTCCATTCTGACGGCATAAACTGATAGCCGTTAAATGACTTGCGATTTCGATAAGTTGAAAAAAATCAGAGGCATTCAATTATTTATGGTGCCGAAGGGGAGACTCGAACTCCCACGGAGAATCCCCCACTAGACCCTGAACCTAGCGCGTCTACCAATTCCGCCACTTCGGCATTTGAAACCTGTAATATAAAAAAGATTGATTTAAAAAGCAAGTTGTTTTATATTAATTTTTTTTTAATTGTGTCAAGATCATTAACGGGTTGAATTTGTAAAAACTTGAATTCGGCTATCATAATTGACAGGGAAAGGTTAGAATGGATCTCGTTGAACATATTGATAAGATTGAAAAACCTTATAATAATGCTGTGATTACCATTGGCAATTTCGATGGTGTTCACATCGGACATCAAGCGCTGTTTCATGAGGTGATAGAAAAAGCCGACGCCATTGACGGCACATCAATCGTCATGACTTTTGAACCCCACCCGGTACGGGTATTAAGACAAAACGGCCATCCGCCATTGATAACTCTGTATGAACAGAAAGTCGAGCTTATTGAAAGCTCAGGAATAGATGTTCTTATTTGTATTCCCTTTACTTTGGAATTTGCGGCCATATCGGCAGAAGAATTTGTTAAGGACATACTGTTGACACGTATCGGCATGAAAGCCATTGTCGTGGGAGAAGATTATACTTTTGGTAAAAATCGTAAAGGGGATATCAAGCTGTTACAAACCTATGCTAAGAATTATGGATTTGAAGTCATCGTGGCCGATTGGATACTGGCGTTAAATAAAAGTTCTGATAGAATCAGCAGCACCCAGACGCGCGAACTTGTAATCGAGGGCAGGGTGGCTGAATCCCAAAAACTGTTGGGGCGTTACTACCAGATCAGGGGGGTTGTCACAACCGGACGCAACCGGGGAGGGAGGCTTTTAGGGTTCCCTACGGCAAATATTATCCTTCATGATGAACTATGCCCAAAAACCGGGGTGTATGCCGTGACCGTGGAATTCGGAAGTAAAACACATAAAGGAGTTGCCAATATCGGCTACAGTCCCACCTTCGACGACCATGTATTTTCCGTGGAAGTCCATCTTCTGGACTTTAATGAAAATATATACGACCGGAAAATTCGTGTTAACTTCATACAACGAATCAGAGATGAAAGAAAATTTTCAAATATTTCCGAATTGTCTGATCAGATTAAAAAAGATATCGTAAAGGCACGCAAAATCCTGTCTTGATACTCCTCAAGCTTTCTTATTTTGGCCAGGTCTTTTATATCTCTTATGAAAAAAAACATAACCATTTCTCTGATTATAGGGATGACCATATCCGCCCTGGCACTTTACCTGACATTCAGAAACGTGCCGGTGGCCGATCTTTGGGTTTATCTTATTTCAATCAATTATTTCTGGATATTTCCGGCTGTTTTGGTTCTTTTAACAAGTTTTGTTTTAAGAGTATTTCGATGGCAGGTCATACTGGAATCGGCAGGCAACGTAAGTTTCTGGCAGGCATTTCATCCGTTGATGATCGGTTTTATGATAAACTGTATCCTTCCGGGCAGGGTCGGAGAAATTGCAAGACCGGCGGTTCTCCAGAAGAAGGAAAATATACCCTTTTCAACAGGACTTGCAACGGTTGCCGCCGAACGGGTGTTTGATGTCAGCATCCTGCTGATACTTTTTTCCATACTGCTTGCAACGGTACCCATAGATCCAGACCTTGATATTGTTTTTGGCAAGTATCATCTCAACAGAGAAACTCTTGTTACAGTAGGTGGGGGGACCTTCAAGCTGCTTATACTTCTCATGGTTGGGATTCTCATGGTCAGTTTCGACAGAACAAGAACGGCAATAAACCGCTCAATCATGCTGATTCCGTATCTGTTTTTTTTTTCCAAGCCCGAATTTAAAAAAAAAATACAGAAAAAATTTTGCGAGCCTATTGTGAATGTTGTCGAAAACTTTACGTCCGGTTTTGCTCTGGTTAAGTATCCGTCTAAGATATTTATTTGTTTTGGGCTGTCTATCTTTATTTGGGCGCTTGCCGCTTTTTCATATTATATAACGGCTCAAGGGTGCCCGGGCATAGAACTGTCGTTTACTGAAATCTCCGCGCACATGATCATCATCTGTTTTTTTATAGCGCTTCCTTCCGTACCCGGCTATTGGGGAATTTGGGAGGCAGGCGGTGTCTTTGCCCTGGTCCTTTTCGGGGTTTCTTCAAAAGATGCTGCCGGCTATACGCTGGCAAATCATGCAATCCAGATCTTTCCCGTTATGATTGTCGGTCTTGTTTCAGCTATGGTCACAAGTGTAAATATATTGCAGGTCTCCTATGAAAAAAGGGAAAAAACCGTAAATAATCCGGGTGATCCGAAACCAAGCGGATAAGTTACAACTAAAGAAATAAAAGAGGTCATAATATGGAACCACTGAACATACTGACATATCCGGACAAATTTTTGAGTGAGCCTACGAAACCGGTTGAAAATATCGACGAAAAGATTCAGAATTTAATTAAAGACATGGCGTCCATTATGTACCAGGCACCGGGCATTGGCCTGGCTGCAATACAGGTGGGGATTAATAAAAGTCTTCTGGTTTATGATGTTTCGCCGAGAGACGAAGAACGATCGTTACAGGTCCTGATTAATCCCAGGATCGTAGAAAGTGAAGGGACGACAATTTCTGAAGACGAGGGGTGCCTGAGCGTCCCTGATTTTAGGGCAAATGTTAAACGATCGGCCTCTGTTCTTGTTGAAGGTGTTGACAGTAAAGAAAAACCGTTGCGTATAGAAGCGGAAGGATTATTAGCGGTGTTGCTGCAGCATGAGATTGACCACTTAAACGGTATCTTGTTTATCGACCGAATAAGTTCTCTAAAAAGAGAAATTTATAAAAGACGGGTAAAAAAGAATTTGAAAAACAAATGAAGAAAAAGGCCAAGATAATCTTCATGGGCACCCCGGAATTTGCAGTGCCCGCATTAAAATCTCTATATAAAAACAACCGAAACGTGGCGTTGGTGGTGACCCAGCCCGACCGGCCAAAAGGGCGGGGTCGCAAAATCATTCCTCCCCCTGTAAAGAAAGCTGCCATAAGCCTGGGATGTGAAGTCGATCAGCCGGCATCTGTCCGAACCGTAGAGTTCGAAAACCGGATAGCAAATCACAAACCTGACATCATTGTTGTGGTTGCATTTGGTCACATTATTCCAAAAAACATCCTTGAAATACCCAAAATAGCCGCCATAAATATCCATGCATCGCTCTTGCCCAAATATCGCGGACCCGCACCAATTCAGTGGGCGATTATCAATGGAGAAACAGAGACGGGTGTTACGACGATGTTAATGGATGAAGGCTTGGATACCGGTGACATTCTCCTGACTTCAAAAATTAAAATTTTTTCTGATGATACGTCAGGGACCCTTCATGACCGCCTGGCCAACCTTTCGGCAGATGTTTTGATACAGACCATAGAACGTATTGAAAGCGGTGACATAACCCCTATTTCACAGGACCATGCCCAAGCCACCTACGCACCACTGCTTAAAAAAAATGACGGTCATATGAACTGGGAAATGCCGGCTCGAACGTTAGAGGCATTTGTTCGCGGAATGACGCCATGGCCCGGCGCATTTACATTCCATGGTAAAAAACGTCTCAAGATTTTCAAGGCCATGCCCATGATCATTGATACTGTTGAACCTCCGGGAACCGTGATTAAAAGATTTCCCGATGAATTATGCGTTGCAGCCGGAAAAGGCGCCCTGTCCGTGATCGAAATTCAGGGTGAGTCGGGAAAACGTCTTTTGATCAAGGAGTTTCTGCAAGGATATAAAATTGTTCCCGGAACAATTTTAAGTTGATATCCGACCCGGACAAGCTGGAACAAAAAGGGATTGAAAATATTCAATTATTCACAATAAAGAAATTATACTGATTAAAAATTTTTGCCATAAAAAGCACAAAATTTACAACCCAGGACCTAAAGACTTAAACCCATGGCGGATGAAGTCCGTAAAACGGCTCTGTATATATTGAATGCTCTTGATAAAGATGACAAGACTCTGGACAGGCTTTTAGAAGATGTTTTCCGGGAAAAGACTTGTTTTTCAAAAAAGGATCGGGCCTTACTTCAAGCTCTGGTATATGGCGTCTTGAGGTGGCGAGGCCGGCTCGATCGGATCATAGACTATTTTTCTAAAACCCGCCTGAACAAAATCAATTCCAAAGTTTTGAATATTCTGCGACTCGGGCTTTTTCAGATAATATATTTAGACAGAATACCTGTGTCCGCTGCAGTAAACACATCGGTTGAAATGACAAAGGCTGTTGCTGCGCCCTGGATTGTGGGATATGTAAACGGTCTTATGAGAAATGCCTCCAGAAAATATGGAGACGTTGTTTTTCCTGATGTCGGCAAAGACCCGGTAAAAGCATTGGCAACAAAAAAGTCATTCCCACCATGGCTTATTAAAAGATGGCTGGATCGGTTCGGATTGAAAGAAACCGGATTGCTTTGTGACGCAATCAACACCATCCCTCCCATAACCGTTCGCTGCAATACCCTTAAGACAAGCCGGGAAAAACTGGTGAAAGCGCTTGAGGAATCTGCCGAAAAGATTGGGATCACAAATTATGCGCCGGACGGCGTCTTTTTTTTTAATCCAAAAAGATCTATTCCAAGTATAGAAGCGTTTAGAGATGGTCTGTTTCAGGTCCAGGATGAGGCCGCCCAACTGGTTACCCTTGTTTTAAACCCCCAGCCCGGCGAAGCTATTTTAGATGCATGTGCAGGTCTGGGCGGGAAAACCGGTCATATTGCTCAGATTATGAAAAACCGCGGAAGGCTTGTTGCCATGGACAAAGATGGAAACAAGCTTCTGCGGCTAGAATCCCAAATGCATCGACTTGGCGTTTCCAATGTGACAACCTGCATTCATGATTTGAGCATCCCCTTAAACCGGGAGCACTTTGGAGAGTTTGACCGCATTCTTCTGGATGCACCCTGTTCGGGCCTTGGTGTTTTAAGAAGGAATCCGGATGCAAAATGGCGTGTGTCACAGCAAACCCCGTCAAATTGCCAGAAAAGACAGGCTCTGTTTCTGGATAACCTTGCGCACCTTGTCAAACCCTCCGGTATTTTGGTGTATGCGGTTTGCAGCACGGAACCCGAGGAAAATGAATCGGTAATAAAAGATTTTTTAAATAAACATGATGAATTTGCCATAGAAAAAGAAACCACAGGATTATCTTTTGATGCCGGTTCCCTTATAACTCATAACGGATATTTAAAAACCTTTCCTCATCTCAACAACATGGACGGTTTTTTTTCGGTCTGTATGAAACGGAAAAAGTGATCTCACGAATATTAAAATTTGGCTCCCTGTTTTTTCTATTTGTCCTGATCGTTGGTGCCAGTGCCTATCTTACGCTTACGCTTATGATAAAGAGCGAAGATACGGTGGTGGTTCCTGATCTTTCCGGGAAAAATATAGTCTATGTTCTTGAGTTATTGACGGATTTGGGGCTTAATACAAAGGTTAAAGGATCGGAATACAGTGCCGATGTTCCTGAAAACAACGTTATTTTCCAGGAACCGGAACCCGGAGCGGAAATAAAAAAAGGTCGTGATGTCAGAATAATAATTTCAAAAGGGGCAAAGTCTATTCTGATGCCGAATCTTAGAGGGCTTTCCCTGCGACAGGCTCAGATTATCCTGGAAGAAAACAGCTTGCGCAGGGGCGAAATATCGAGTACGTACAGCAAGATAAGAAAAGACGAGATTATTGCCCAGGTTCCTTGTCAGGGAACCATGATAACAAGGGGCGAATGTGTGAACCTGCTTGTGAGTATGGGGATCAGACCCCGGGCCTACAAGATGCCTGATCTTATCGGGCTGACTCTCAACAGTGCGATTACTATGATTGAGAGTATAGATCTGGTTCTCGGAGAGATAAAAACCCAATTTCACAAAGGCAAGCCCTTAAATACCGTTGTGGCCCAGGAACTGCTCTCCGGCTGTTGCGTAACCCAAGGCAGGGCGGTCAATATTGTTATAAATAGAAAATTTGTCAAAAAAGGCCATAACTATTTAAATGAATCCCAAGGGCCCGGCCTTTTTAGATACCGGCTAAAAGACGGGTTTTTAAAAAGACATATCAGGGTGCGTGTAAACAGCTTTGGGATTTCGGCAGATCTTTTCGACGATTTCATGAAGCCGGGAGAAGAAATCTGGCTGTTAATACCCGGACAAAATGATGCCACTGTTTTTCTTTATGAAGATGGTGAATTGTTAAAAACTTTGGTTTATGACGCAGATTAGGCGCTTATAAGAGCTAAATCGACAACTTTCTGTCGGTGTTTGTAGTGTTTTGTATTTATTGATTGTAATTCTTCCGGCTTGTCCGGTTTAGGTAACGACAATGATATCCGATGATCCTCAACATTATGTCCAGGGCGTGCTGGAGTGCAACCGGCGGGTGCTTGCAAAGACAATTACATTGATCGAAAGCTCGCTTTCTTCTCATCAGGAACGGGCTAGAATCATTATCGATTTGCTGCTTTCGTACACGGGCAAGGCGGTACGCCTTGGAATTACAGGCGTGCCGGGTGTGGGTAAAAGTACGTTTATTGAGAGCCTCGGAACACTGCTCGTGGAAAAGGGACATCGGGTGGCCGTACTTGCCGTTGACCCCAGTAGCAAGAGAAGTGGCGGGAGCGTACTGGCAGATAAAACTCGTATGGAAAAGCTGGCTGTTGAGGAGAGAGCCTTTATCCGGCCGTCACCTTCAGGCGGTACCCTGGGCGGCGTTGCAAAAAAAACCCGGGAAACAATGATTGTTTGCGAAGCCGCGGGTTTTGATGTTATGATTATTGAAACCGTGGGTGTGGGCCAGTCCGAAACGACCGTGGCATCCATGGTCGATTTTTTTCTGGTGCTGATGATTGCGGGTGCGGGGGACGAACTGCAGGGGTTAAAAAAGGGAATCCTGGAACTGGCGGATGCCGTTGCCGTTAACAAGGCGGACGGGGATAATATCGAAAAGGCAGAACTTGCAAGAAAGCAGTATGAGACCGCCTTGCACTTTTTAACGCCATCGTCGCTTAGCTGGAGACCGCCGGTCTTGAGCTGCAGTGCTCTGGAGATGACCGGGATCGATGTAATCTGGGAAACTGTTTTAGACCATCGAAAAAGATTAACCAGCACCGGAGAACTCGAAGCCAACCGGAAAAGACAGGCCGTTGACTGGATGTGGTCTCTTGTAAAGGAGGGGTTACAAGAAAGGTTCTATAAAAATCCCGAGGTTAAAAAGATGTTACCCGGGATCTTAAAAGAGGTTGAAAACGGCACCACCGCATCCACAATAGCGGCAAGCCGGTTGCTTTTTTTGCTTGACAATAACCCTTGTATATAGAATCAAAAGAGACGGTTTTGTAAAAAGTTCAACTTCTGCGTTGTGCTGCATTTCGTAATCATTCAACGTACGAAAAGTACGCCTCATGATTACACAATTTGCACGCCTTGAATTTGAACTTTTTACGAAACCGTCTAACTCGGACTTTTTACGAGTTCATATAGGTAAATGTTCAACGGTTTTGGCTTGTTACTAAAATCTAAGTGTTCACTTGTTTGCGCAACCATCAAAGAAAGGAGCATGGTAACATGGCAGTAAAAATAATCATTAAACGAATCGTACCGGAAAACAAGGCGGAAGCGCTAAAGCCTCTTCTTCAAAAGCTCAGGAATTTAGCCATGCAACAACCGGGTTACATTTCCGGGGAAACATTTAAGAGGATCGATCGACCCGGTGAGAGCTTGGTGGTTAGTACCTGGCAGTCCATGGAGAACTGGAGGGAATGGGTTGTTAACGACATAAGAAAAGGAACACAGGAAAAAATTGATCATTTGCTCGGAGAAAAGACCGGGTACGAAATTTATTCATATGATTAAGCCATACACACTTTTAAAAAAAATAGGGGGGTTGCCCCAATTGGCCTCCGGCTCGTAATGCCTTCGCCCCGCAGGGAATAATGGAATTACAGGTTTGAAGGTGTTTTTTGACCTGATCCGGCAATTGGTATTTATCCATAGGCCAGGTTCATCCGGAGAGATGAAAGGAATTTGATAATGGGTATTATTGAAGATAAAATAAAGGATCTAAAAGAACGGGAAGCCAAGGTCCTTCAGATGGGCGGCGAAAAAGCGGTTGCCAAACAGAAAGAAAAAGGCAAACTCACCGCCCGGGAGCGCCTCGATATTTTTTTCGATCCCGGCACATTTCGGGAACTCGACATGTTCGTCACTCACCGGTGTGTGAATTTTGGCATGGAAAAGGTTGATATTACATCAGACGGTGTCGTCACCGGCCATGGTCTTGTGGACGGAAGACCGGTATTTGCCTTTGCCCAGGATTTTACGGCCAGAGCCGGCAGTCTTGGCGAGATGCATTCAAAAAAGATTTGCAAGATCATGGATATGGCACTGAAAGCGGGCGTGCCGTTTGTGGGTATGAACGATTCCGGCGGGGCCAGGATTCAGGAAGGGGTTGATTCGCTTTCCGGATACGGGCAGATTTTTTACCGCAACTCCATGTCTTCCGGTGTTATTCCCCAGATTTCAGCGATAATGGGACCTACGGCAGGGGGGGCGGTGTATTCGCCGGCCATGACGGACTGGATTTTTATGGTAAAAAATACCAGCTACATGTTTATTACCGGTCCGGATGTTATTAAATCGGTTACCGGTGAGAAGATCACTTTTGAGGAGCTTGGCGGCGCCATGACCCACAACGAAAAGAGCGGGGTGGCGCATTTTGCCTGTGAAACCGATGAAGACGCCATCAACCGGATCAAAAAACTATTATCTTATCTACCGTCTAACAACATGGAAGATCCGCCGGTGGTGAATACCGGTGATGATCCCCGGCGCACGGATCCTGCCCTTGACGCCATTATTCCGGACAATCCCAACCAAGCTTATGACATGAAGGACGTTATTCGTTTAATTGTGGACAACGGAGATATTTTCGAACCTCATGAATACTTTGCCCGGAATATTATCGTCTGTTTTGCCAGATTGAACGGAAGAAGTATCGGCATTATTGCCAATCAGCCCCAGGTCATGGCCGGATGTCTGGACATTGACGCTTCGGACAAGGCAACCCGGTTTATCCGTTTTTGTGATGCCTTTAACATTCCCATGCTGACCATAGCAGATGTGCCCGGCTATCTTCCCGGCAGCCATCAGGAGTGGGGCGGCATTATCCGCCACGGCGCAAAACTGTTGTGGTGCTATTCGGAAGCAACAGTCCCAAAAATACTTCTGGTTACCCGCAAGGACTACGGAGGGTCTTATCTTGCCATGTGTTCAAAAGACCTGGGCGCTGACATGGCGTTTGCCTGGCCATGTTCGGAAATTGCGGTTATGGGTGCTGCGGGGGCATGCAATGTGATTCATCGAAGAGAGATCAAAGCGGCTGACGATCCTGAAGCCAAGCGCAAGGAAAAAGTAAAAGAATATGAGGATCTGTTTTCAAATCCGTACTGTGCGGCCAGCCGGGGTTTTGTAGATGCAGTCATTGTTCCGAGTGAGACCCGGCCGCGTCTTATTGACGCTTTGGAAGTCATGTGCAGCAAGCGAGAGGTGAGTCCTCCCAAGAAACACGGTAATATACCCATGTAAGGGTTTTAAGATTTAAGTTTTAGGTGTTAAGTGGATCTAACTTTTTTTATGCGTAAAACTTGACACCTAAAACTTAAAACATTTTTCTAAATGGTGAACCAATGGAAGACAAAAACAAGACAGCCGCTGCAATATCTGCGGTGATGAACTATATCCGGACAGAAGAAGAGGCGATCTGTATACAGTCTCTGGCTGTGCCTGAATTTGAGCCGGTTCAAGCGGCCCGTGCTGCGGCTATGGGGCCAGTGAAACTGTGGGGAATGAGCGGCCGGCAGGCCCAGATGCAGATGAGAAATATGATGCAGATGAGAACCTTTAAATAATTGAAAATTGAAAAATTGAAGATTGAAGTTCCAATACTCCATCTTCAATTAAAAAGAGGAGACCATTAAAATGAGTGATCATAATCAGGTGAAAATGACGGCCATGGATTACAGCAAGAACCGGCCGGCGGCGGAAAACCCTGTTAAGATAGTAGACCTGAGTCTGCGCGATGGTCATCAGTCCCTGTTTGCCACCCGTGGACGGACCGAAGACATGATTCCGGTAGCCGAGAAGATGGACCATGTGGGGTTCTGGGCCATGGAAACATGGGGGGGCGCCACCTTTGATACCATGCACCGTTTTTTGAATGAAGATCCGTGGGAAAGGATCCGGACATTAAAACGGTACATTACCAAAACACCGTTTTCCATGCTTTTGAGAGCTCAGAATCTTGTGGGATACAGAAATTATTCCGATGATGTTGCCCGGGCATTTGTGGATCGAGCGGCGGCAAACGGCATGGACATTTTCCGGACATTTGATGCCTTGAACGACTACCGTAATTTTGAAACGGTTGCTTCCGTTATCAAAGAATGCGGGAAACATTTCCAGGGCTGTATCTGTTACAGTATGACCGAAGCTCGGATGGGCGGAGAGGTGTATAATATTGACTATTATGTTAAGAAGGCCAAGGATCTTGAGAATATGGGTGCCGACAGTATCTGTCTCAAGGATATGGCGGGCCTGATTGCACCCTATGATGCATATGAAATTATAAAGGCTTTAAAAGCGGCAGTGAAACCCCCCATCCACCTGCACAGCCATTTCACTTCCGGGATGTCTCCCATGAGCCATTTGAAGGCGATCGAGGCCGGTGTTGATATCATAGACACCTGCATGTCGCCGTATGCCTACCGGACGTCCCATGCGGCCGTAGAACCAATTGTAATGACCCTTTTAGGGACCAACCGCGATACAGGATTCGATATCCGGCAACTGGCGGAGATCAACGAAATACTGGAAAAGAAAGTCATGCCCAAATATAAGCACCTGCTGGATGATTCCAAGGTGTCGATTATCGATATCAGTGTTTTGTTGCACCAGACTCCCGGAGGCATGCTATCCAACCTAGTGAACCAGTTAAAGGAAATGGATGCGTTGCATAAGATCGATGAGGTTTACAAAGAACTTCCCAGGGTCAGAAAAGAATTGGGACAAATTCCGCTGGTCACGCCCACTAGTCAGATTGTTGGAATACAGACGGTCAACAATGTTCTTTTTGACGATAAAGATGAGCGCTATAAGATGATTACCGACCAAGTCAAGGATTTGTGCTACGGTTTATATGGTAAAACCGCTATCCCCATAGATCCTGAGCTACAAAAGAAAGCGCTTAAAAACTATTCCAGGGGAGAAGAGCCCATTACCTGCCGTCCGGCCGAGGTTCTAGAGCCCGAACTTGATCAGGCCAAGAAAGATACCGAAGGGCTTGCACAGGATCTGGACGATGTTCTTGTCTATGCGCTTTATCCCATTACCGGGAAGCGGTTTTTAAAATGGAAATACGGCAAGGAAAATCCGCCTCCGGAAGTCAAGCCCAGGACCTTAGAAGAGATTGAAGCAGAAGACGAGCTGGTTAAACTGGCCAAGCTCGGTCTGTTGGTTAGAAAAGCAGAAAAGAAAGCTCCGCCCAAGACCGATGCGCTTCGCACATTTAACGTATTTGTGGATAGTGAATATTTTGAGGTTGGGGTTGAAGAGCCCGGAGGATCTCCGGTGATCAGCTATGTCCAGCAATTGCCGGTTCAAGCGCAGGCTTCAGCTCCGGCACCGGTCACACCGGAACCATCCAAACCCAAACCGGCGGAACCTGCACCCCCCAAACCCAAGCCTGCAAAACCGGAACCGTCTCCTGTGGCTGCCTGTGTTGAAGGCACTTCACTCAAAGCACCCATGCCCGGCATGATTGTCAGATATTCAAAACAGGTGGGAGATGCGGTATGCAAGGGGGACACGCTGGTCATCCTGGAGGCCATGAAGATGGAAAACGCGCTTCCGGCTCCTGCTGATGGTACAGTTACGGCGATTAATTTTTCCATCGGCGATACGGTAGCCAAAGACGATGTCCTGTGCGTTATCGGCTGAACTAATTGAAAATTGAATAATTGTTGACATTAATTTTCAATCTTCAATCAAAAATATTCAATTCAGAAAGAGAGGATCAGGATTATGAAGATCCACGAGTATCAGGCAAAAGAATTGTTCAAGAAATACAATATTCCTATTCCTGATGGCGGCGTTGCGTTTAATCCTGATGAAGCCAAACAGGTTGCCGAAAATTTAGGCCAATTTCCGGTTGTGGTTAAAGCTCAGATCCATGCGGGAGGCCGGGGTAAAGGCGGCGGGGTAAAGCTTGCCGGATCAATTGATGAAGCTGTCGGTATTACCGAAGAGATCATCGGGATGAATCTGGTTACCCACCAAACCGGGCCTCAAGGGAAGAGGGTCAGCAAAGTGCTGGTTGAGCAAGGACTCAACATTGCAACGGAGCTTTATTTGAGTATGATTCCGGACAGAGCAACCGCTAAGATTGTTATTATGGCCAGCCAGGCCGGAGGAATGGATATTGAAGAAGTGGCGGCCTCAACCCCTGAAAAAATCATCAAGGTTTTCATTGATCCTCTTATGGGTATCCAACCCTTTCACTGCCGTCAGGTTGCTTTTGGATTAAATCTGTCATCTTCGGTGATGAGGCCGTTTGTTTCCATGCTTGCAAGCCTGTACAGACTGTTCATCGATTACGATTGCTCGTTGGTGGAGATTAACCCTCTTGTCATCACCGCCGAGGATGCGGTGATTGCCCTGGATGCCAAGATGGATTTCGATGACAACGCCCTGTATCGGCACAAAGACATCATTGAATATCGCGATACTGATGAAGAGGACCCTCTGGAGGTTGAAGCCTCCAAGTTTCATCTTAATTATATCAAACTGGACGGCAATATTGGAAATATGGTCAATGGAGCCGGTCTGGCAATGGCGACCATGGATATCATTAAACTGGCCGGCGCCGAACCGGCCAACTTTCTGGATGTGGGGGGCGGCGCCAGTGCGGAGATGGTTGAGAACGGTTTCAGGATCATGCTCGGAGATAAGAATGTCAAGGGGATTCTGATTAACATTTTCGGTGGGATATTACGGTGTGATGTGCTGGCAGAGGGAGTTGTCCATGCAGCAGAAAAAACAGGCATAAATGTTCCTGTAGTGATCCGGATGGAGGGGACCAATGTAGAACAGGGTCGAAAAATTCTGGCTGAATCCGGTTTTAGCCTTATTACTGCTTCAGATATGAAGGATGCGGCGGAAAAGGTCGCACAGTTGGTCGCCGGCTGACGGCAGAACACGGAAGGCAGGGGACGGAAGACAAAAAGCGAGGAATGAAAAGTGAGCATATTTGTTGACAATAATACACGGCTGTTGGTTCAGGGGATTACCGGCAAAGAGGGACAGTTCCACACCCGCCAGTGCGCAGCATACGGGACCCAGGTGGTTGCCGGTGTGACTCCGGGCAAAGGCGGTCAGAAGATGGATGATATACCGGTATTTAACACGGTTACAGAGGCCGTGGCGCAGACCGGCGCCAACTGCAGCATGATTTTCGTACCGCCTGCATTTGCGGCCGATGCCATTATGGAAGCCGCAGACGCGGGTGTGGATATTATCGTTGCCATAACCGAAGGGATTCCGGTTATGGATATGATGAAAGTCAAGAATTGCATAGAGGGAGCAAATTCGCGCCTCATCGGTCCGAATTGCCCGGGTATCATAACGCCCGGCCAGTGCAAGATCGGTATCATGCCGGATGCGATCCACAAACCCGGCGGGCCGGTGGGGGTTGTATCCCGTTCCGGAACGTTGACGTACGAGGTGGTTCACCAGTTAACCCTGCAGGGAATCGGGCAGACCACCTGCCTGGGTATTGGCGGAGATCCCGTAAACGGCACCAACTTTATAGATTGCCTTGATGCCTTTGAGAATGACCCGCAGACCACGGGTATCGTTATGGTCGGCGAAATCGGTGGAACTGCCGAAGAGGAGGCATCCGAATTTATAAAACAGCATGTGACAAAACCGGTGGTGGGATTTATTGCGGGACTGACCGCGCCTCCGGGTCGGCGTATGGGGCATGCCGGTGCAATCATAAGTGGTGGCAGCGGTACGGCTCAGGCAAAGATTGAGGCCATGAAAGCAAGCGGGATTCATATTTGTGAGAATCTCGGTATGTTTGGGGAATTGTGTTCCGAGGTTTTTTTATAAATTCTTATTTTTGATTGATTACAAAATCAGCGAGTTCCGGTTTGTAATCGTAAGATCAAAATTTGAAAACCGCTCTACGTTCAAAATCAATCGGGAGCCTAAATCCCTTTTTATCTCTACGGTCTAAGTCTTTCCTTCTTTCTTTTTCCGATCTTCGCTCCGGGATATGAATGGTGTATGAAAATACCCGTCTTTCAATTCCTGAACGCCTGCCTGCATTATCTTTAACAAATATCACCATAGAATTCTTATCGTCAGCATTCTCTTACAAACTTTCGGGACAGAGCTAAGTTGGCTTAATATGTCCTTGTAACGTTTTTATGTCAAGTGTAATTATATATAATTCTTTTGAATTAGAATATATTGTATTCTATTAATCTAAATTGCTATATATTGTGCATATACAAATCAAGGTGTTGATAACAATTTAAATTTTCTAACAAGACGAATTCCATGGGGACTTCAGACGCTACATACTGACGTTAAAACGTAATGTTACGGGTTGTTCTTTAAACGGCTGTGTTTAATTTTTTCCAGAGGCGTTTTGGAGGACGTTTAATCCAAAGTAAATATAGTGAAGTCCGGAAGTTATCGTTAACCCGGCCGTAATCCAGAACAGCGATGATTTAATGGTATGGGCGCCTGGAATTTGCGGATCAAGAAGAGTTAAAAAGATAGTGGACAGCTGGGCAACCGTAGTGCATTTACTGACAAGACTCGGTTTCATTTCAATATGGACATCCGTAATTGCAAAAATGGAGATTCCGGTCACAATCAAGATGTCACGGCTGATTACAATAACCGTCAGCCAGGGGGGGATGATTTTAAGAACGGCCAAACTTACAAAAGCAGACACTAGCAACAGCTTATCCGCAATGGGATCAAGATAGGCGCCTAATACGCTATATTGGTTAAAATACCTTGCCAGCAGGCCATCCAATGCGTCACTGATTGCTGCAATACTAAAAACCAGAAGTGCAAATGAAAACATACCTCTTAGAAGGAAAATTACAAAAAGAGGGGTAAGTAATATCCTGATAACGGTTAAAATATTGGGAATATTTATGCTCAATGATTTATTTCTCCATTAACCAGGTAACGGTTTAATCTCGAAAAAATTGTTAAGAGATGAACACTATTAAGGGTTAACCGGGCGTCAGCTCAATTCTTAAGCGATCCCGAGATACTTCGTAAATCTTAATACCCATGGATTCAAAGGTGTTGAGCATCAAGGCATCCGCAAGCTCTTTGGCAATTCCCTGAAAATCGACCAGGATGGTTGCTTCATCGGGCTTCAATTCCTTTATTTGAAGATTTTTTACCCCCGATATATTATTGATAAAACGACGCAGCTTTTCAAAATTTGCAATATCGCCGGTACCTTTAATTATGATTTCAAGAAGATTGGATTGTTCCTCATGTTTCTGCCAGGCAGCAAGTATTTGAGCGGCAAGGTCTTCACCTGCAAGAGATCCGGCCCTTGAAAGTACGTCCCGGACCCCGGCAATTTCATCAGTGTTCGTTATTATGGAAGTCTTCATGGTGGTTGCGATTTCTGAGCCCGTATCTGTCCGAATTGCCCGTGCGGATACAACTCCTTTAAAAGACCTTATGCGTTTACCCATAATATTAGGGCCGCTACTTGCAACCGACTTTCCGACAATTACCACCTCTGCCTGTAAGCTGAGGCCGAGGTTAACCGCTTCAGTATGGTTAAGATCAGGTGTGTCATATATGGGATCAACCCGGGTATTTTGAATGATAATATGGGGATCGATGATCGGGAATCCTTTTGTTTTAATGGGTTCAACCAGAGCGGTTATCGAGGAAGATTCTGAAATATATTTCTCCTGTCCCCACCAGTATTTTGGCAGACGGTCGCTTAGATTCTGATCTGAAATTAAAACCAAAATTTTGGGCAGGGGTTTTTCTTCAAGTAAAATTCCGGCGCTTGACATGAGTTTCTTCAAGGTGTTGATTGAGACGGTTGCTTCCACCATTACTCTGTAGTTGTTTACAGATGGAACCTCCGCCAGCACTTTGTAATCTTGGATGAATTTATCGGTATTACCATAAATCATTTTGTTGAATGCCTGAAAGTTTCGAACCAGTGATTCTAAAGGAAAAAGTTCCACTGCCACTCGATTTACTGCTGAAACAAGGCTGTCGGCGATTGCCTCTTCTCTTGCCCTGGCAGAGTCTTTTTGATGTATTTTACCTGTGCCCGTCACCACAACAGTTTTTGTCAAAATTTGGTTTTCAGCCTGAACAACACCAGGCGGATAAAGCACAACTAAACAGAAAAATACTGCAAAAACAAATGGGATGACGGCTTTAGAAAATGCAGACATATGTTTTTCATTTCCTCCAAAGATGTTTAAGCATAATTACAGGTTGCGTGTCAGAGTATAATCGGCAATCATTAAAAGAATCTCTTTGGTTTTTGAATGGTTAAAGACCCTCAGCGCGTCCTTTGACTTTTTGACATATTCTCTTGCCAGATTTTCAGTATGTTTCTGCCCGCCGTATTTTTTCATCAAAGCGATTAATGTTTCAAAATCCTCAACAGAGAACGCTCTATTTTTTATTATTTTTTCCATCTGGATCCGGTCCGTTGTATTCGCAGCCTTGAGGGAATATATGACCGGAAGCGTAAGTTTTCCTTCTTTGAGATCTGCTCCAACCTCTTTTCCAAGAATGTTGGGATCCAGAGTGTAGTCGAGAAGATCATCGACCATCTGAAAAGCGATTCCAAGGTTGAAACCGTAATCCGATAGAGCGGTTTCCTTTTCCTTTGGGGCGCTTGAGATCAGGGCGCTTACACGGCATGTTCCCTGAAAAAGAACAGCGGTCTTTCGCCGTATGACTTCCATGTACTCTTCTTCGGTGAGGTCTAAACTTCCTTTTCTCATCAGTTGATGAATTTCGCCTTGTGACATGTTTTCTGTAATTTCTGCGACGATTCGGATAACATCAGGCAATTCTGTCTCAGCGGCAATGCAAAGCGAGCGGGCGAGGAGAAAATCTCCAACAAGGACGGCGCCGGCATTGCCCCATATTGAATGGGCCACGGGATTGCCTCTCCGCAATGTTGCTTGATCCACAAGGTCATCGTGCAACAGGGTGGCGGCATGCAAGTATTCAAAAATAGTCGAGAATGTTTTGTCATAGTTTCCGTTATACCCGCAAATCCTGGCTGAAAGGACCATAAGCAAAGGTCTTAAGCGCTTGCCTCCGCTGAACAATATATGTCTGGCGATTTGGGACACCAGGTCTAAATGTGGATTTAAATTTTCCTCCAGGGCGGTTTCAATTGCGGCAAGGTCATCTTTAACCAAAGCAAGGATCTGATGCTTTAGGTCGCTCATACAATTTCTCCTGTAAGATCATATTCAAGTGCGTCTGCAACTCTTACCCCGACAAATGAGCCGATTTCCAACTGCTCGGAATGAATATAGGTAATGCCGTCCACGTCCGGGGCCTGAAAAAATGTGCGGCCGTTGAAAAGATTTTCTTCCGTGGTATTTTCCACGAGAACATCATAAATTCTACCGATATGCTTTTGGTTATTGTCTAAGGATATTTTCGACTGGCAGGACATGAGTGTGTCCTGCCGATCCTTGGCCACAGGTTCCGGAATATGATCGGGGAGGGTGTGAGAACTGAGATCTTTGAAATCAGAATATATGAAGACTCCCAGGTGATCGAAACATATGTCCTTCACAAAAGATAAGAGTTCTTCAAAATCTTTATCCGTTTCTCCCGGAAAACCAACGATTGCGGTTGTCCTTAAGGCGGCATCAGAGACAGATGACCTGATTTTATCAAAAAGTCTGCGAAGATTGGCAGATGTATAATTGCGTCCCATCTTTTTTAAAACACCGTCGCTTGAATGCTGAATCGGAATGTCAAAATAAGAACATATGTTTGGGTGCATGGAAATAGTTTTGATAACGGAATTTTCTATAGATTCCGGATGCCCATACAACAGTCTGATCCATATTCTTTCGGATATTTCGGAAAGATTTTCGAGCAACCGGCTGAAAGAAACGCGCGGGCAAAGATCCATACCATAAGAGGTGGTATCCTGTGCAACCAAAACGAGTTCCTTTACGCCTGATGAGATCAAGTAACGTGCTTCAGCAATAATATCTTCAAGGGATCGGCTTTTTTGCTTTCCGCGAAGCTTTGGGATAATACAATAGGTACAGTGCCGGCTGCATCCCTCGGCAATTTTTAGATAAGCCATATGAGAAGAACTATGTATTCTTGGGACGTCCTGCTGTTGAACGCCTGCCAGGTTGGGATCCGGCAAAAAGCAGGTGACATCATTCAAAGATCCATCCACCGCTTCTACGATTTTATCAAATGCGCCGGTTCCCAAAAACAAGTCAACTTCGGGAATGGCAGTGAGGATTTCTTCCCTGAAACGTTCAGGCAGGCATCCGGTCACGATAAGACGATGGCAGAACCCATTATGTTTATACGTTGCCAGATTAAGAATGGTGTCGATAGATTCGTTTATGGCAGATTCGATAAAGCTGCATGTATTGACGATGATGATATCGGCTTCTTCGGGGTCCCGGGTGCTGGTCCAGCCGGCGTTTACGAGCCGACCCAGCATGATTTCGCTGTCAACAAGATTTTTAGCACAGCCTAAGCTTACCAGGTGCAGTTTCATTAGAATCGTATACCGAATATTGTCATTAATTTGGTTAAACGTCAAAAGGCTCCCGGAGGTGTTCGGCAGCCTTTAAGCGCATAAAAATAAATTTTTTGCTCGGGTGATACATTTATTTTTTAGACCCGGATCCGGAACCGGAGATATTGTTGGATTCAGCCTTTTAATTTTTTTATTTCCTCTGCAATTAACGGCACAATTTCAAAAAGATCGCCCTCAATGCCGTAATCAGCCTTGGAAAAAATAGGCGCTTCCGGGTCCTTGTTTATGGCCACAACAACTTTGGATGAAGACATTCCGGCAAGGTGTTGAATGGCACCGGATATCCCGCAGGCAATGTAAAGATTTGGGGAAACAACTTTCCCGGTTTGCCCAACCTGGTCTGAAGTGGGCCGCCAGCCTTCATCTACCGCAGATCGTGATGCCCCCACAGCACCATCGAGTAGTTGAGCCAGTTCTTCTATGACCGTAAAGTCGGCCCCTCCCATTCCCCTGCCGCCGGATATCACCGTATCCGCTTCAGTAAGTTCGACCTTGCCGGTGTCGAGTGTTTTTTCAATAAATTGCAGCACTGTGTTACCGGTATCCGTATCAAGCTTTTCCATGGATCCGGCTCGTTCAACCTTTGAAATGGTCATTGCATTGGGTCGAATTGCCAAAATCTGCGGACTTCCGTCAAGGGCCACGTCTGCCAGAATTTTGCCGCCATACATGGGACGTGTTGCTATGAGATTCTTTTCCTCGAAACGAATCGTCACACAATCCATAACAAGAGGGGCATTCAACCGAGCGCTAAGACGTGCAGACAAGTCCTTGCCCTGCGTGGATGCACCCAGGATAACTACAGCCGGATTTTCTTTGGTTATGCAATTCGCAATTACAGTGGTATACGCATCGGTCAGGTATTCGGAAAGGGCAGGGCTTTGGGCGACAATAATTTTATCGGCGCCGTATTGATTAAGCTCTTTTGAAATATTTTTTATTTCTGCCCCTAAAACCAGGGCGGTAAGATCACAATTTAAACGGTCAGCGATGCGTCTGCCCTCGCTTAATGCTTCGTAAGTGACTTTTCTGAAAACTCCCTCTACCTGTTCTGCTATTGCCAGTACACCTTGTGACATCGTTATCTCCTTATTAAATGACCTTAGCCTCTTCATGCAAGATTCTGACAAGTTCCACAGCTTTTGCCCGCGCAGAGTCACCGGCTATCATACTTCCGCCTTTTCGCTCCGGAGGCGTTTTCATTGCCACGATTCTTGTCAGCGGTTTCCCGATCCGGTTAGCGTCAAGTCCGATGTCTGCGATTGTTTTAATATCGATGGGTTTCTTTTTTGCTTTCATGATTCCCGGAAGAGAAGCATAGCGAGGCTCGTTCAGTCCGCGTTGGGTAGTAAAAAGAACGGGCAGCGGTGCTTCCAGGATGACGGTCCCCCCGTCAATTGTCCCCTGGCATCTGATCTTAGAGTCAACGATTTCTTGTTTCATAACCATGGAAATATTGGGGATGCCTAAAAATTCTGCTACGGCGGGCCCTACCTGAAAATTATCATCATCAACAGCCCGCTGACCGGCGATTATCAGGTCAAAAGGGGTTTCCTTCAACACCGCCGCCAGAATTCGTGCGGTGCTTAAACCATCGCAACGCGCAGCGGCCGGATCATTGATTAGTATCCCCTTGTCGGCGCCCATTGCAAGGGCGGTTCTTATGGCTTCGGTCGTTTTTTCCGGTCCCACGGAAATGATGGTAACCGAACCGCCGTGAGCCCCCTTTATTTGAAGTGCTTCTTCAACCGCAAATTCGTCATAAGGGTTAATGACCCACTTAATGTCATCAGTCTTTATGGATACTCCGTCGTCGGCGATCCGGATTAACGATTCTGTTGCCGGAACCTGTTTTAACAATACTACAATTTCCACACGATTCACCTTTCTATTTGAAATAATAATATTTTTTTTAACTATCCAACGGGGTAAAAAGTCAACAAAAAAGCATGGTAACCCCTTATAAAAATTGGATTACACTTTTTTAGAAGAAAAAGTACAGTACCCGTATTTTTATGTCAATACATTTCCGAGCTATGAATTATCCATTGCTTTGCGATATAAACCCTTTTGAATAGTGATCGGTCAAGGTTCCGTCATCTGCTTGAACAACGATTAAACCTTCCGTGTTGTCGAGGGTGTTCACTACTTCAAGACCTTTTTTATGACCCAGAACCATAACCGCAGTGGCCAGCCCGTCTGCAACTGTGCAAGTATCCGCAACAATTGAAACACTTACAACTCCATTGTCTATCGGATATCCATTTCTCGGATCAAGTATGTGGGAAAAGCGTTTTCCTTCACATTCGAAATAATTCCTGTAATCTCCGCTTGTTGCAAAGCCTTTGTCTTGTAAGTACAAAACCTTATACACCTGATCAAAAGGCGCATTTATCTTGGGTCTGTTGATACCGATTTTCCAGTTTTTGCCGTCTTTTCGGAAACCTGCCGCAAAAACTTCGCCCCCGATTTCCACTAGAAAATTCTTTATTCCATTTATTCTGATGAGTGTCGCCACCTGATCAACGCCGTAACCTTTTGCAATTGAAGCAAGATCGAGCGATATGGACGCTGCTTTTTTGATAAGATGGTGGCTGGTTAAAATCTCAATATTATTGAATCCGATATTCGGTAAAAGCGTTTCTATTTCTGTTTTTGAAGGGATTCTATTTTTATTTTCAGAATCGCCGAATCCCCAAAGATTTTCAAGCGGCTTGACAGTGCCGTCCCATGCTCCGCCTGTCAGTGTATACACGGTTTTCGCAACCGTCATGACATTAAAAAAATCGTCCGATATGTAAAACTTTTTTCCGGCTTGCTTTAATGAATTAAACCGGCTTATTTCACTGTCTTTTCTGTAGGTGGACATACTGTTGTTGATCTGGTCAAGCCTCATGTCAATCTTATCTTTGAGTGTTTTTGTGTTTTTTAAAAACCCGGTCACAACGGAAATATGATAGGTTGTGCCCATGGTTTTCCCCGATAAGGAGACTTGTTTTTGGAAACCGCATCCGGCTAAAAAAATGAAAACCATCAAAAGAGTTATGTTGCTATATTTTTTCATGAACAAATCCTCGGGAGTTGATTTCTTGTTACAATCATAAGGCGCACATGTTTTTTTTAAAAATCCTAATTTTTGGCGGGCAGAAGATCAAACCCTTTATCAATAGCTATTCCCAATGCATTGGTGATTCTTACAGCCAGCCCAGGGTTTTCTATTTCCGATATTTTGATCAGGTTTGACGGAGTTTTAATAAACGATTCAGGAACGATAAGATAACCGCCCACACCAACTTTGAGCTTAGGGTTCAGACTTGCATCGGTAAAGAGAGAACGGTTGTTCATTAAGAAAAGGATTTACGGTTCAGACGCATATTTCCTTCACCCGCCCAACTTTGCCGCTTTCCAAACGGACTTTAATGCCGTGGGAGTGATGGGGAGATTTTGTCAAAATGTCTTTCACAATACCTTTAGTGAGATTTCCCGATCGTTGGTCTTTCTTTAATACAATCAAAACCAACAACCCAGATTTTATATTCATACGATTTGTACCATTCATAATTTTTT
>Ga0307929_1000710_pt1 | contig 30517 bp, 14 predicted proteins | sample AceLakmetage1330_FD_203160 | JGI IMG/M metagenome (GOLD analysis project Ga0307929, IMG submission 203160) | Saline water microbial communities from Ace Lake, Antarctica - #1330 | ecosystem: Environmental > Aquatic > Non-marine Saline and Alkaline > Saline | place: Antarctica: Ace Lake...
GATGTCAACCATAGTCATTATTATGAGATGGATTCTGATGGAAATGGTTTTACACATTATATTTATAGTACTGAACCTATACTATCTAAAAACTTTCATTATCACACCATATTGACTAGTACTGTAGCGGGTGAAACTGTTACATCTTTAACATTGGTTGGAAGTAGCGATGTTGTCCCCCACACTCATACGGTTAACAAAACTAGCGATATTGAAAATTTTGATGATATTGTTGTTAGAATAAATAATAAGGTCATTAATGCAAAATATTATAAAACTTTTGTGAAAAATGGGGTTTCTTTTGTAGTTCTTAAAAATAATCTTTCTAGTTTCAAAAATGGCCAATACATATCAGAATTTGGGCTTATAGATAATAGCACATATTCGTTCCAAAAAGAAAGTAATAATATTGCTCGTTTCGTTTATGACATGATGGCTGATTTTAATAATAAATTCCAACATGAAACTTCTTATACATCTCTGGATGGGACAAGCAAAAAAATAACAATTAGAACGCCATTTACTTTCCAAACAAATACAACTTCAGCAAATCTAGAAAACGGCGAAAGTAACTATATTTTAGCAGACCCAACCCCAGTCAATGTATGGCCAGCTGGAGCAAACGGGTCTGTATTTAAATTTTTAAGTGCTAAAACTGATTTATTTATACAGTCAATTGTTGTTACAAGAAACCTAACCAGCAATGATAATGAAGCAATGTTTTTCCCCAATGTAGCTAGATTTACCACCGTTACAGCATTAGAAGCCACTAAATCTGAAGAAGTAAAAATAGAAATATTAAAAAATGTAGAAGTTACAAAATGGTTAAGTTCAAAAAATATTTTCTTTATTGACGCTGAAAATTTTAAAAAGGGAATGTTTTTGCCAGAATACATACCTTTTATAAATCATATAGAGTATTTTTCTAGAAACTTTGCCCTATATCAATTTAATACATTTAGCAACGACAGCTCTGACTTTAGAATTGTTCCAATATTGGCTTCATCAAATAAAGACCATTACCATAAAGTTTGGGTAGATAAATATGGCAATGGAAAAACAAGCGGAACATATATTGATGACCAAATAGTTGTATCAGAAACAGTCCAAATTACAGTTGACACAGTAGTAACAGAAGAAACTGTTTTGGTGGAACATATTCACGAAATTAAAAACGGAATCGTAATGGGGGCAGTAAGTGCTGGGCTAAATCAATATAATAGCGATGTGGCATCATTATCTCACAACCATCATCTCATTAAAACCCCAAACAATAATTCCACATCTGTTTTTTATGTGGGGGATGATAAAAATGGTAATATATTTCTTGGAACATCAAATGGCTTATTAAACAAACCAACAAATAAAGGTTATGAAATTACTATAGAAGGAAATGCGTATTATTATGAAGTTGGTGATTTGCAAATTTCTTTGTTAAAAGCTACTTACCAAAACTTTTTATGCACACAAAGATACGCCTTATTTTCTTCCGCTTTCGTACAAGCACTCCCCACTATAGTTGTTGGAAGTGAAGTGGCAATTCCAGCAATCTTTGTTTTTTCAGAAGAAGAAGCCACATTAAATACAGACGGAACAACAACAATAAAAGATTCAAAGGTATCAATAGAGTCCAACATTATAGTGAAAATTGTTGATATATTTCCAACATCTGATTTTAATAGAATAAAGTCGTCTACTTACGAAATGTATGATGCAGAAGATGAAGAAATTTTATACGAAAAGGCAGACGAAACAATCACAACGAAAGTGGATTTTCATAAACAATCAATATGGAGTGGTTGTTTGTTGGATGATGGCAGTAAATTTTTCATAAGCCAAAAGAAAATAATTAGAAGCGTAGTTAACGAACAAGGAGAATATTGGGAAGAAATTATCATAACTACAAACCCATTTAACATTGCTAGAAAAATAATAAAAAATGGAAATTATTTTTTGGTTTGTGGGGATAATGGAGTAAAAACATCCACCATAATTAATCCTTCTTCTTTTGTTGATACTAGTTTAGACCTTGATGCTTATGATATGATTCAATCTTCGTCTAATGTTGTTTTAGCTACTACAAAAAATGGGTTATACAAAACTAGTGACAATGGTTTTACTTGGGATGTAGTTTTAACAACAGCCAATTTAAAGGAAATAACAAGAGATTATGCTTTGGATAAAACAACTATAGAAGATGGTCATTTCCACTACTTAATGACAGATGTTAATGGTGATGGATATACTTCAGATCCCTATTTGGAAAGCGGAAGTCCATATCCAATCCAACACATTCACGAAGTTAGTAGCTGGACAATAAAGAACAACCTAGACCACAACCACGACATTATAAGTACTTTGTTTTTTAGAACAGATGCCAATAAGATATTTAAAAGTATAGATTCGGGTAGCAATTGGGTTGATATAACTGATATTCCTTCTCAATATAGTGTTGAAACAATTTTTACTGCTTTTGGCTATCTTTTTGTTGGAACATTTGATAAATTAATATATTATGACGGAACCGAATGGATAGAAACTAGTGTAATAAATAGAGTTTTTTCTTTTAACTGGCTTCATAATTTGAATGGATTTTATATTGGATGTGATAATAAGGTTTATGTATCTTATGACGGAATTGTTATAACAGAGCATATTTCCTTTGATGAAGATTTGTTGCCAATATGCTTTGTTGACCAGCAGGAAACCAATAATGGATTTGTCTATAATAATTTAAACCAATCTATCAATTTCAAAAATATTCTTTCCATATCAGCGCTTGTTACCACTTCCCAAAACTATGATTTATTATTATCAAAGAAATTAGACGCTTCTGTTCCATATAATATAGTCATTAACAACTCTACAGTATTGTCGACTAAAGACGATATAGATAATAGGGAAGCTTCTGGTTTTAATTTCGACTTCAACACAAAGACGGGGCTAATTGATTTTGGTGCTAAAACTACACTTTCTTCCAATATTAATTACGGTGACGAAGAAATTAATATTGAATCAAGTGTTGGGTTTGAAGTTGGAAAAGAAATAATAATTTATAAGACTGAAGAATTTAAACTTACAGGATTGGTTGGCACAACAGAGAAATATTTTTGGCAAAAAGAAATTAAAAGAAAAATAACTTCTGTTTCTACTGGCACAATAACTACGGATATCCCAATCTATGATAATATAGATGTGGCTTCCAATGTTAGACAAATATATAAATTAATAGAAGAACCAGATGTTGTTGCTGTCTATTATGAAACTGCTCAAATAATAAATATAGGGGTAAAAACTCACGAAGAAATAGAAGATTCGCTTTCTAACAAGAGTATAGATATGCCATTTAAGCTTTCTGAAGTTTTGTTAAACAACTTTAATCAACTATCTTTATATACAAAATACGGACTTCCAGCAATAGATGATAACTTCAAAAATTGGCAATCCTTCTTTATGAGATATGATAGGGGTTTAACAGACGAAAACTACATAGGCAAGTTTTTTGACATAACACAAAGTAATCTGCAAAATTCATCTATTTTAACGGGAATTTTTAACCCATTATTGTCGTCTTCTATCAACAAGGTTTATTTTGGAAGAAACGATTATAAAGAAATGGTTTTCGCTGGAACAAATAACGGGTTATATGCAACTATACCCAACGATAATTTTAATAATAACTGGTTCCTTGTCCCAAGCAATGTATTTGGCTCTATTTATGACATTATGAGCCTAAATAATTACAATGTTCTCGTTTTGTCTGAAAAAGGAGCTTTTGTTAATCAAGATAGTGCAATGACAGATTGGCAACCATTATCAGATGCAATAAGTGGAAGTGCATTTTTTATAAAATATAGATGGATAAACTATGGAGATACAGAAAGCAACGATTGGTGGTCGCAATGGTTTTATGAAGAAAATATAAAAGATATAGATTTAACAAACTCATTCATATTGGGTGGTAAAAATTTTGTTGCGATCTCCAACAATAATGGCGACTCCTGGACGACATCGTTGCTAAAAGACAATAATGGTAAATATTTTACAAATTATAATGCCACTACATTCCTGTCCCTATCTATTGGTTCTGCCTTATTAGTACTAAATAATGTCTCTCAAGAAGGTTGTTCATTAAGAAATTCAATATTGGAAACAAACGGCATTGGGGACGAATGGAATAATGAAATTTTTAGTTTCCCAGGATATGTTTTGGTCATAACTAAAGTAGAAACTACAGAACAGAACAACACAAAAATTACATATGATTTAAAGACAAAAATATTCATATCGGAAAATAGTTTGGTGGGTCTGTCTGTCTTTGTTGGCAATCAAAAAACTTCCATTGTTTCTAACTCTTGGGACAACATTGTATTAAGAGGCACAGGTATTTCCTTAAAAGAAAATGACGAAATTAAAATAAACCCAAATAGAATTAATAGCTTAGTGGAAACAAAGGATGATGCACTCATAATGGGAACTGAAAGCGGTCTGTTTTACGACAAAAATACTTATACGAATAGAGACCAAATTGTTGGAACAATTAACGGAGCTGGAAAAGAAGCTATGGTTATGGCAATAGATGTTAGCGGTTTTATTGCATCTGTTTCCGAAAGTAGTGCCTTTACGGAAAGAACAGCCCAAGAAATATCAACCACAAATATAGTATGTATCTTGGACAAAAATGTAGATACTAATGAATTGGTTGGTAAAAAGTTCCAGTTTCTAAATGAAATAGTTCCAGTAATATCCATAGTTTCCCCATTGCCAAACGCTTCTATTGCATCAACTACTGTTACTATAAACCTCAGCATTTCAATGTTTGATGTTAAAAGTTCTGGATTTGTAGCTATGCAATTAGATGGTGGCACTATTCAATATTCTAATAGCACTAGTTTTACTGTTGATAATCTTGCCTATGGAAAACATAAAGTAACCGTATTTTTAACAGATATTAATAAAAACAAACTAACTAATGCTTTTAGCGAAAGAAGTATTTATTTTACAAACAAAACTAGCGGTCAAGAGCCATATATTGTTGTTGAGTACCCAACAAGCCAGGCTATAATTAAATCGGCTTCGTTTTATGCTAAAATAAAAATTTATAATTTCAATACGTTTTTTGAGGGGTCTCTCGCATATTCAGTAGATGATGGAGATATAGTAGTTGAACCATACCAGTCTGGCAATACATATAACATTTTATTTGACACGCTTGACGTTGGCGACCATAGCATAGAATTTATGTTGCTGGACACAAACGAAGAAGAAATTGGAGCCAACCAAACAATTAAATTTTCTTTGTCTAGTAATTACCCTTCTATATTCATATCGTCGCCTACCAATAACTCTTTAATCACGTTTAAAGATATAAATTTAACATATAACATTACTAATTTTTATGTTCCTTCGAATGGTCAAGTTAAAATAACATTAACTAATACTACCACCAAACAAACTTATTATTCTACGGATTCGTTGTCTTATCAATTGATAGGGTTAATAGACGGAAGCAACAAAATCACGGTACAATTGGTTGATAATGATTTAAAAGATATTGTTGGAGACTTTACTTCGTGTACTTTCATTATTAATGTGAATACAGCATTAATATCCACTCCATCTTTGGCTATTTTCACTCCGTCAGATGGAAGTATTATTAAAACTGGAACAGCAACCCCAATATATTTTACTATCGCTAATTTTGACATTCCTGCTGAAGGAGGGGTATTGATTTACATTAATGATGCTATACAGACATTTTGGGCTAAAACAGACCCATACTTGTTTACTCCCGTTGCGGACGGAAACTATGTAATTCGTGCTATTTTGGCAAAATCTTCAACAGAAAAACTAACAAATTCTCAAGCTACTGCCCAAATAACTCTTGTGTCGCAAGATATTACTGTGGTTACTGTAGATAGTAGTGCAACAGAGACAACAATACCAGCCACAACGCCTACAACACCCACTACAACCGCTACGCCATCAGAAGCAGAAGCAGCAACTCCAGAACAAACGGCATATACGGGAACTATATCATATTTCACAATTATTTCCAACTCTGCATCTTCTGCATCTGGTTTAACCCTAATGAAAATTGGTGGTAATGTTGGACAGGATTATGTTAATATGTACTTTAAGATATTTGGAGATTCTTCTACTTTATATGTTGAATATATGGCACAGGTTAAAGACCATGAATTTGATGGTGGTAGGGCATATGTGGCAGGAAGTCAGCAAAATAATGTTTATAATAACTATACTATTAAATCTCAAGTTGGCAATAAGATAGAACTTGTTGAAACTATAGATATTAATGCTACCCAAACAAAATTAGATGTTACCCCTAGCCAAACTATCTTACTTATACCTAGTGGTAACGAAATGAACTTGTGGATGAATTTGGATAAGAGTTATGGACAGAATGAGTTTGCCAATTTACTAGTCTATTTTGATGGTGTTCCAGAAGTACCAATGAGGGTAGTTAATAACACTCAACGGTCAATAGCACTCGACACAAACATTGACCCGTCTCGGATTGAACAAGGAACTGCGTTAAGATTGGGTAGTGTAAATTTTTCTCCACTGAAAACTTTTAACAATAGGGGAACTGGGAGCGAAAATAATCATTATCACAAAGTTAAGTTGATAGACGGATTTTTAAGCGGAAGTATAGAGAGTATAAATAAATTAAATACGGGATATATAGTTGCTTATGTGAAAAATACTGTTGGTTTTGATAATCCAATCATTGCGACTAATCCAGATTTGTTAAAGGGGGCTGTTATTACTTTTTATCCTAGCTCAAATTCAATAACTACTCTATATGATGTGGTTGATTCCGTATATGTTGACAGAATAATTATCAAAACCGAAAACCCAGATATTTATAATATTGACCATGCGAAACCTTTTGGGGTAGATGCCACATATTTGTTCAACATAAACGCTAAATACTACGGCGAAACAACTATTACTTATTTTGAAGATTTTTCTACATATAAAACACAAATAACACAAGATGCCTTGTCTCAACAAAGCTATGTTAGTGTTGATGATTCCGATATGTTTAAAGAAAATGACCAAATTAGAATTTTGAACAATAAGGAAATAGTTTTTTACAGCACAATAAAAAGCATTGTTGATGGGAAAACATTAGAGTTGGGTGACAACCTAAATTATTCATTTTTAGTTGTTGACGATTCTTGTATTGTTATTTATGAAACTGGAGCAAGTGGAGAAGAATATAATAGTGAAACAAGTAGTGAAACAAGTAGTGAAAGTAGTGCTGGGAGACTTGACGCTTTTGACCACACCCATTTGGTCAGGAATTGCGAGATTTCCTTAACAACAATTGATGCATTTGACCAAGTGGGATATCCTAGAACTCATGACCACGGATTAAGTAATTTAATTGGTAGTGTAAAAAATATTATAAAACAAAGTGACAACGGTAGGTTAATGGTTGGTGGAACTGATGATATTGTGTGGTTCTCGGATGATTCTGGTGATAGTTGGAATGAATTAATAAATGTAAAAGATTACATAAGTGAAGATGTTTTTGGTGACAATATTTATATAACTAGTTTGGATATTGATTCAGACAAAGACCTTGTTATTGGTACAAATGTGGGAGTGATTGTAAGACAGGGATTAGATACTATTCCAGACATGGCACTGCTTTCATACCCCTTCACGGATCAGTATCTGCCCAGCAGCTCCAGCTCAAGTAGTTCTTCATCGGAAAGTTCTTATAGCTCAGAATCTACAAGTAGCTCTATAAGTTCTTTTAGTACATCAACTAGTTCGGAAATTCGTTCGAGTAGCAGTTCTATAAGCCCCTAATAGGTTTTTGCGACATTTTTTAAGAAACAGAGTATAATTATAATATGAACAATCCAATAGCTAATTTAATAGAGAAAAAGACTTGTACAAAATGCAGACAAGAAAAAAGTGTAGGTGAATTTTATAAATGCAATCGTACTAAAGATGGCTTTGGTTGCCAGTGTAAAACTTGTCAAGAAAAAAGCATAAAAGAAAGCCGTTTAAAAAATAGAGAAAGACTTTTTCAAGAACGTTTAAAATATCAGTTGGAAAATCCTATAGTAGAAAAACCATGCACTTGTTGCAAAATAGTAAAATCTATAGAAGAATTTTATAAAAATAAAAATAATAAAGATGGCTTAAGTAATTGGTGTAAAAGTTGCTCTAGTCAATCTGTTGGTAAAAATTCAGAAAATCTTCTCCAAAAACATAAACAATATCAACAAAAAAACCCTATAGTAGAAAAACCATGCACTTGTTGTAAAATAGTAAAATCTATAGAAGAGTTTTATAAAAATAAAAATAATAAAGATGGCTTATATCATTGGTGTAAAAGTTGTACTTGCAAAAATAGAGAAAGACTTTTTCAAGAATGTTTAAAATATCAGTTGGAAAATCCTATAGTAGAAAAACCATGCACTTGTTGCAAAATAGTAAAATCTATAGAAGAATTTTATAAAAATAAAAATAACAAAGACGGTTTTAACGGACAATGTAAAATTTGTTGTAGCCTTTATAATAAAAAACGATATTTACAAAATCCAGAAAAAGTCAAGGAAAAATCCAAGCAATGGTGTTCAAAAAATCCCGAAACAGATAAAGAGACGCACAAACGATGGCGAAGGAATAATCCTGAAAAATGCAAAGAAAATAGTCAACGATGGCGAAGGAATAATCCTGAAAAATGCAAAGAAAATAATCAACGATGGCGAAGGAATAATCCTGAAAAATTTAAGAAAGGTGTAATAAAAACACGAAAAAAAATAAGGTCTACCTTTATGGGAAAATTAAATGACAGAATGAGTAGTGGCATTAGACAGTCTCTTAAAGGCAATAAAAAGGGAAAGCACTGGGAAACTCTCGTAAAATATACTTTAGAGGAATTGAAAGTAAGTCTTAAATCCAAATTTACTCCTTATATGAATTGGGAAAATATTGGTAATTGGGATATTGACCACGATTTTTGTAAATCGCGTCTTATATTTGATAGTGCAGAAGACCCGACGTTTTTATACTTATGGTCGCTAGACAATCTTCAACCTTTATGGCACTCAGACAATTTATTAAAAGGTGATATGACTCCTTGGGAATGGAAAGAGTTTAAGAAGAAGTATCCCGAAAGACTTTTTAATCCAGAAAAATTCTACAAACTTCCTACAACAGAATAAAAAAAATGAGTTCATCATCATCTAAATCAAGCAGTTCTTCAGTAAGTTCTATATCTTCTACTACTTCCAGATCTTCTCGGTCAAGTATCTCTTCTAGTACATTGTTAAGAAGTACAAGTTCCCAAACCGAAAGCACTTCATCAAGTAGATCTTCTTTAAGTTCTTTGTCTTCCACTTCTAGTAGTGAAATTAAAGCAACTCAATTACCGTTTAGTTTTCGTGGAACAAAGTGGAGTGCCAGCAAACTAATCTGTAGTGGTATCCCTTCAATTAAAAATGCTTTAGAATCAAATTTGCAAAGTCAAGCAATTATGATTCCGTTCACAACATATACAATTAAATATGTTTCTTTATTTTTAGGCAAATTTAATAAAGATGTTACTTCCTATGACTTGGTATTAGAAGTATATGAAACAGATGAAGATGGGGTACCTACAGGAACGGCTATAGCATCTAAATCTATATCGTCAGATATCGTGAGCGTCCCTGGCTGGTATTCCTTTGATTTTGGGTCTGATTTAACAGATAAAACAACTCCAGCAAATCAATTGTTAGCACTTGTTTTTTATCAGATTAATGGAAACGAACAAAATTTCGTTAACTTTTATTATTCTTTAGACCTAAATTGGGATACTAAAGCTTATGTTTCTAAAGATGAAGGTGCTATCTGGACAGAGCAACCAAATATGACTCGTGCTATAGTTATTTCAGACATCTTTGACATATTCCAAGATGCCTATGTGGATAGCGAAAACCATAGATTGACTTTCCCTGCGGGGCAGGAAGCTAAAAAAAATCTTACTGGAAGTGACTATCTTGGCTTGGGAGAATTTACAAATACAAAACTGTCCAGTGATGCAGTTGAAATAAATTACAATCCTGCCGTACTTTCTATCGTAGTAGACTCATCGGGGTCAATGGGGTACAATGACCGTTACCAAGATAGAATCGCCGCAATTAGAAATCTAATCAATAAATTAAAAGCAGAATATCCCGACGAAATATTATTTGATATTATTTCTTTTGGCAGTTATAGAATAGGTTCTCTTGATTTTGAATCTTCGGAAACATATTTAACAACCAAGCTAGATATTAATAGCCCAACTAGTTATACTCTAAATAGTGACGGTACTGTTCCTTCTATTGGTGACGGTTTGTTGGCATGGGGTCTCAAAGATTTGGTAGAAGGACATGAGTATATCATTTCCTCAATAAATTTAGCCCCTTCAAAAACAATGGTGGAAGATGGGCTCGGTGCAATAATCCCAGAAGAAAACATCCTTACCCCCGTCAACTATGAAAATGTCGGAAGCCAAAATAACTCCATAAAATATTCCATTAGCAAAAGTGGTACTGGTTCTGAAAAATCAGAAGACAAGGCAAAAAATGCCATAGTTTGCAAAGTTCCTCTAAACAACACCAGCACTATTAGAAAGCCCTTCACATCTTATAGACAACTTAATACTGCCTTTATTACTAAAGACATTGCAAAAGGTGACACTAAAATTTATGTAGATGGTTTTGATAACTTCAATATCAATAGTCTCATAGATATATTTGACAAAGATAATATAGATGTCGCCTTAAGAATAACTCTAAAGGAACAAATTGACGGGGAAAACATTATAACATTAGAAAGAGCAATTGGTTTTGATTTTGAAAATTCTTTTGGTACAAATGGATGTTTGTTGCAGGAATCTTCTATTAGTAGTGTTTTAAATGTAGACGCAAACGATACAATGGTTGAGTTGTTAATTAAAGATGCCCAAGTAACAAAGGCTAGCACTTTTTATTTGCAAACACAAAAGGGCGGTATGTTGGAGTGGGAATTTACTCCCTTTACAGATTGGGAAGCCCTATTATTATTTTATGCTGGAGATGCTGCTTTATTGGGGATGCAGGCTTATAATACTGAAGGAGAACCATTGCCAGACTTGACTCGGATTGATCTATATGTTGATGAATTACCAAAAGTTATTACAGATTCTACAACAGACGGTTTTAAAACATTAAAAACGCCCATAAAAACAGGAGATAATTCTTTTACGGTTTACAAAAACGATGAAACAACTACTGATATTTACGGTGTTTCAATTGGCGACTCTATAATACTTAAAGGCATTGTTGGCGATAGTGTCTTTTTAGAAAAATGCAAAGTCATAAACATTGAAGAAGTGGTAGAAGTAGATTCTATAAACCCAACTGGCAAGGTTACTCAAAAAATAATAACATTTTCTCCTGTTCATTTGGGAGATTGGGACGCTACTGAAATAATGTTGGATAGTAAAGAAGCTTTGGATTCGTCTTTAAAAATAGATATGCCTATTTCAGCAGTAGATATTACTCCCCAGTTAGCTGGAGAAAAATTAGATCCGCAATATTTAGACCCAGTTATAGACCCTCCACAAGTAGAGCCATCTTCTGCTCCAAACGATTTTAACTTTCCTAATGATTTTAATTTAGCGAGAGAAAGGAAAAGGGATAACGCAATAGATATTCCGTTAAATAATGGCGTAGGAAGAGTGAGGGTACTTCCGATTACAGAAGATGTTATTGAAACAACGGAAGAAAAAAATCAAAATGCGTTTAGTTTTTATGATGATGATTCTTTAACAGATGCAGAAAAAATAGAAAAAGAAAAATTAGAAGAAGAATATTTAGCTAAAACTTCAAAAACAAAAAAAGAGTTACAAGATGAAGTTTCTCCACCAGAAGAAGAAACAATTATAACATCTACTGAATGGACTATTGAATCGCCAGTATATTTAAAGAGTGGTGAAGCTTCAAGTCATATGACGGCTGTTGCTAGAACAATGGAATTACAGAGTTTTGGCAACTATAATATTGATTTTATAGACGATTCTTCAACAAGAATACTTACTGACAAATCATATTCTACTGGTGGAGTGTTGGCAAAAAAACACACCGTTTATCCGCTTATAACCATTAAAACAGACAAAAAAACCGTTATGCAACAAATGCAGCCCAAAGTTGTGTTTTTTCAAAACCCAATACAAATGTCATCTTGTACTATGGGGAATCTTAAAAGATATTGCACAAAGGAAATTGGCAAAGACGGTTACATAAGAATTAGAGAAATAGAAATACCTTTTGTTTATTCCCTTTCTGCTAATTCTGTTGAAATAAATTTCAATGTGTTTTATAAAGAAATATTCTTAAAAAGTGGTCAAATGCGTGTAAAAATATTTGATATTGACAGAAATGCCATAGATATGTTGGAACCATCTGAAAAATATGTGGACTTGCAATTTAAAGCGTCACAATACATTCCTCATGTAGTTGAAGGTAAATTAGTATCAACCCCCTTATTTGAACAGATTAATTATTACCATAAAGATGCAGATGATTTATACATTAACACTATTGGGTTAAAAAATAATTGGCAAGAAGCAACTTATTTGCCAGGATATGAAGAAGGTGGATATACGGTTAATATTGAAAACGGTAGAGCAATTTTAAAAATAAGTTCTGATGCCAATCTTAATTTTGCGGCACATCTTAAAGTTGTTGCAGAAGTCGTATCCCCTAACGACAATAAAAGATCTACAATATTAACTAACACTATGTTTGTTGCTCTCCCGCTTGAAATAATACCTATAGTAAATGGTGGTAATTTACCTGGTGCAAATTCTAAATATAATTGGATTTGGGGTAGCCTTTATTGCCCAGGAGATGATAGAATAATGTTGCAAGGAGACAAAAAAACAAAATATAACTTTGGTGCTAAAATATATTGGATGGGGGAACCAGCACCAGATAACACGCTTGTGGAATTTAAATCTCAAGGAGAACATATTAAACACGGTGGTACTGGCATAAAACCAGAAATAGGACTAGCGTCTTCAGTTTTTGGCACCGCAATAGGTATGTGGCCCGCTACAAAAGTTAGCCCTAGCGTGAGTAAAACCATTAATGGAATTGCTCAAGACATATATGTTGGAGCTCATGATACCGTTATCCCTTATTGGACTAAAGTTGGAGGAGTTGAACCAGTTTTAGTAGAAATGGGCGACCAAGAAAATTTCATTATTAGTTCTTCTTTAAATGGGGTTCAATGTAAATTTGTTGTTAGGGCAATGTGGATGGGGCAAGAAGAGTATGCTGTTGAGAAAAAACCATTATATGTAAGTGCATTAATATATAGAAATAGTAGCGTTGCTCAAGACAACAGTTTGTGGGCTGACGGGTGGGAACATTTGCTGATTTTATTGGATTTATCTGTTTCTTATGTTGGTAATTATCCTAACATTGAAAAATCAGCTCCTTATTTGCTTGGAGAAGTTAAAACAGGAAACGAGTATTCCAAACCAGTTGTTGTTAGTTTTAGCGGAACTCCTCCCCAAAAATCTGCTACTGAACAGGCAATGGACTTGGCACTTGGCATAAATGCTCAACCAGAAGTAGATAATTTTGGGTCTGGAATTTTTACAAGAAACAAACCTGTTGACCCCATAACTAACCAGCCATTAAATTTATTAGTTGCAGAAACAACAAACATACCTTATGGGTGGGCTGTTTCGCCTGCAATTAGAAAATCATTTGTAGTGCCAGAACCAACTAAACCAGACCCAGAAAATCCACAATGTCAAGAATGTTATCCTAGCGTGTGTGATAAGATTACCGTTAGTTCTCCAACTAGTATTGGCACATATTCTGGGGTACTTGGTTGTTGGAGTACTACTTTTGGAGATTGCCAATGTATAGACCCAGAAACGGGCAAGCCAACAGATTATCATAAGCCATTAATATTCTGGAAAGAACCATTAAAGAGTACTGTATCTCTCATTTCGGACGAATCTCCATACATTTATGACAAGATTATAATGGATGGTAGAGACAGAACAAGGGTGAATGTTGATGTTTCTTTTTCTGGCAAAGCAATACCAATTATTGCCAAACAACGAGGAGTAGTTAAGTTTTGGACAGAAGCAGTAGCATCAACAACAATAGCTAGAAGTTTTGCTGAACAGTTAAGTGCTATGGGTGGGGGTACTATGAGTTCTGTTGGTTGGAACGCAGCAGGTAGAGCGGCACAAGGCAATCAAGATTTGATTGATTTAAATGACGCATGGTATAATTATTACATTAGTATTCTTCAAGATTTTAAGCAAAACCAACAGACCCAAGGTAATTTGGCATTAATTAAATACAAATCAAAAAATACTGTTGCATGGAAAGATTATTTCCCAACTATTCGGTTTGAAATATGGATGGGGTTTGCTATATGGAGTGACGATGAAATTCCTAAACTTCTTAGATACGAAAAAACCAGAGATGTTCCTGCCTTGTCATTAACCCAAAATGAAGTATTGCTTTCTATTCAATATACATCTGAAGATATTTATGAAAGCAATGAAGAATCTTCTTCTAGTATAAAACCTGATAGTTCTAGCTCTAATGTAGAAATGACAAAACATTTTCACGAATGTAATATAGATGAGTTAGGAAATGGAAAAACATTTAAAACATTAAAGAAAAACACATATGAAGAAATAGCAAGTGTATATAATCATGAACACAATATATCTAATTTTGTTGTTCAAGATGCAATTTGCGAAAGTATTATTCACTATCACGAACTTAAATCAACTGCTTCTGCCTATATAAACCCATTTACTCTTGATTCTCTTGGATATATACAATCTAAAACATCTATAAACCAATACGGAGAAGAAAGTACAGAAAACGAATTGGTAGTTCTTCATATTTGGACAGAATATGATGCGTCTAGAGATTTTACCGAAAGGAAAGTAGATTTGTGGAAAGCATTTGATCCATTTACGGATTCAAGCACTCCTATACCAAAAGAACAAATATGGGACTTAAAACTAAAAACCGCTACTGCATTTGTTCAAGAATCAACAACTAATGATTATGATGGTTTTAGTGTGGATGTTGCTTTAAAAAGAAGAGACGGGTTATTACCTCCGGACGGCACCAGAGTTCAAATAGAAATGCAACCATATGCTCTTAAGAAAACTGGAGCGACTGGCACTGAAGTTTCTAAAGACAGCACTAATCCATATATGAACATTACGTTTAGTGCCAAGGTTAGTATTGAAAATCAAAAAATAATGAGCGCTAAAGAAGATGGCAAAAGTATGGTATTTACGGATTTTCAATGGTTGCCAACAATTAAAAAATTAGTCCCAGAAATTACAAATGATGAATTATACATAGAAAAAGCTCTTTCCAAAATAGAAAGTATAGGAAGTAGTCAACTAAATGATGCAATAGTAGAGGCATCCAGTAGAATTAAAAAATATTATTTAGATAATCCCGATCAAAGTACTTCCTATAGTATTATGACATTTAGTGATGGTGGGGAAAACTTTTCTGACCATAGTTTTAATTATGTAATAAAAACATTAGCTATAGGATTTGACACTCCTATTTATTCTATTGGTTTAGGTAATATGGATGCTATTGATAAAAATCTATTAAACGCCTATGCCATTAAAACAGGTGGGGCTTTTATTCCTCTTGGGGCTAATAGTATTGAACAAATAGACGAACAGATTATTAACATCATAAAGAATCAACAAACCAATTGTGGTATATATTCCAACATAGTAGAACTGCCAGATTCTTTTTATATTAAAAAAGTAATACCTTTAGCTACATTGGTTGAAGGTTCAAAAATGTATATATCTTTCCAAGTGGGCAATTTTATAAATAATTTAAGTTCTTGGTCTGATGAGTTTTTAATTGTAGAAAATCAACCAATAAATCTAGAAAGTTTTGTTGACCAAACAAAAAATAAATATATAAAATACAAAGTTGTAATGACTGGTGACGAAAACTTTCAATCTCCATTATTCTTGGGTTGTTCGTCAATGTATACTCAACCAAGAAGTTGTAAAATATTTTCCCAACCCATAGAAACAAGTGCTGGTATAAACGACACTATATCTGAAATAACAGTTACGCATAAAACAACAAATGATGAATTGGTAGAAATACAATATGGTATTTGCCCATTAGATTCTGTAAAAGAAACCAATTATTATAATAATTATATTTTGCCATTTAAGTCTGGGGAAAGATATGTTGTATTGTCTCGTTCTAATGAAACTATGACTACTGAAGATAATGTAACATATTCGGCCATAAATGGTCTTTGGGATGAAAGTTTAGAAATTAATGTATTTTTAGCATCTTCATCCACATCTCTTTATAAGGCAGTTAATTCAGATGAGTATGTGGCTTATCCATTAGAAGGTAAAATATCTTTTATTATCCCTAGACAAACAAATGATGTAATAATATTTTCAATTATGTTTCCTGCTAAATTTAGGATATTGTGCAAGGTTCAAAACCATTCTCTTGAAAACGCTTATATTGACCATATAGGATTGGTTTATGGACTTGCGACAAATGTACCTGGGGAATCTGTTGTAAACTATATTGACTTGTTTGAGTCTTCTTCGTCTGAATCTTCTGTTGAGGAAATGAACTCTTCTTCTTCAACTTCTTCTGCAGAATAAAAGGTAACAGTGTCTATTTTTTTGAATTATACAACATGAAAAGACGATATGATTTAACTAAGTCTGACAATTACCCAAAAACGGATATTTTTACTACCGTTGTATCTGGTAGTGGAACCTTTAAGGTATTAACTGGTTTTCCAACTTCTTCTGCAATTATAACTAATACTAAGACTTATTCTAATCCTGGTTCCGCTAATATGTCTTTATTTTCTAAGGAGTATGTTTTAGATGATGCACCAATGAATTTTTCGTTTTTGCCTCAGTCTACGGTTTTTCTGGATCAAATTGAGTTAACTTTTAGTAGACATAGCAGCACATTAAGGGATTTTTATGTTAAAGGCATTATACAAGAACAAAACATTACATTGATTGAGGAAATTGATTCGTTAACAAGAAGAGTTTTACTTGCTGAACAATTTGTGCTGAATTCACCAGACACACTGAATTTTTTTGCGGACCATGCGGAAACCACTAAAAGTTCATCATCATCTTCCGTATCATCGTCTTCTGTGTCATCGTCTTCCACATCTAGCTTATCTTCTGCATCTTCGTCTTCTTCTTCGTTTAGCTCTTTGAGTTCATTGAGTTCGGTTTCATCCATTAATAGTAGTTCTAGCACGCTTTCTACTTCTTCAAGTTTGTCAAGTTTAAGTTCTAGGTCGGTTCCGTCGAGCAGTTCGGTTTCGTCTAGTAGTTTGTCGAGTATTAATTCTAGCATGTCAAGCGAAACAAGTTCTATATCGTCTCTGTCTAGTCAAAGTTCTTCTAGCGGATCGAGTTCTTCAGTTTCTTCCGTTAGTTCGTCTTCTTCTACAGTTCGTTTTTCTTCTACATCTACAACATCAAGATCTTCAAGGTCTTCTTCGTCTTTTTCAACACAATCTTCCTTATCATCCTTTTCAAGTTCTAGTAAAAGTTCCTTAAGCACCACATCTTCACTAGATTCAAGTTCTTCGTCAACCAGTTCGCTAAATTCAAGTTCTTCATCTAGCACTTCTTTAAACTCTTCTTTGTCTAGCTCAAGCACATCTAGTTCAAGTAGTTCTTTGTCGAGCTTATCTCTATCGTCGTTATCAAGCGAGTCTAGTTCTTTGAGTTCATCAGTTTCTAGTGCTAGTTCAACTGGGGGTTTTAGGGTTTTGTGCAAAATATATTACACCCCAACTTCTCTCTTACAGGAATCCACAATTTTCGAAACAATAAGCAATCCTGTTAAACTTTATGTTTCTTCTTATACTACCGACGGATTTATGGTTACGTACCAAAATTTCCCAAGTTCAACAATAACAGAAATATATTATTATGCTTTGTAAATTTGTGTTTTTTTTGTATAATATAACAAGTAATACAATGTAGTAATTAATTAGGAGTAATAATTATGTGGTTAAAAAAAGAACTATATAGTCTATACGACCTTAGAAAAAACAAAAATATGGCTTGGTCTAGTATTGCAAAGGCACTTAAAAAAACAGGAAGCTCTTGCAGAAATAGATATAGAAGAACTGACTGGAAATTATTTAATATAAATTCAGAATCTGCTATCCTACCTCAAAAAGAATGGACTAAAGAACAACTAGTTATGCTCTATTCCTTGAGGACAGAGGCAAAAATGCCCTATGAAAAAATAGCATCAAGGTTAGGAAGGACACCTGGTTCGTGCGAAACAAAATTTCTTCGCCACGATTGGAATGAAGGCAATACGAAATTAATAAACGAAGCTATAGAACACAAAAAAAAGGGAAAACAAATAATTGCTAATGAATCTGCCAATGCATTAGCTGCTCATATGGTTAATTTGTCTCGTCACAATGTTGATAAATTAGAAGAAATGAGTAAGGCTTACTTTCTTGGTAAAAACAATTTAAAAGAAAATGAACTTCCTATACCATTTAGAGATATAAAGGAAATTGCAAAACAATTACTTCAACAAATGGGGCTGTGTTATGATTCTCAAATGAGTTTAGGAAAGGGAACCTATATTATAGTTGGGGACAGTCATGGGAAACACACCCGAAAACACATTATTAATATGGTTAAAAATTTAAGTTCTTTTTTGAAAGCAAAAAACATAATACATATTGGGCATATGTTGGATGACGATAATGAAACTAGTTACTGTTGGGAAGATGTTAAAAACTTAATTCTTTTAGCTAAAAGAGAAGAATTGCAAACCCTAAGTTCGCTTGAATATAAATATAACATAGTCAGAAATGAAATATTTTTAGGTAATTTGTCTGTTTGTAATCAAGATGAGATCAGTGATTATACTAATACATATATAGGGTCAATTAAAAAACAAGTATTTCCAAACACAACAGTATTAAATTTACACAGACACGAACTAGATACAAGAACAAGTGTTGAGGGAGAGCCATCACAACTTGTAAGCCCAGGATGTCTATGTGAACCCCATATTGTAAGAACTATTAAACAAATTAACTGGGAAAGCGAAAATGTACAAGTAAAATTGGCTTACTCAGATGGGTTTAGTAAATATAGAAGAATGAGACACAGATATATATTTTGGGAACAGGGAGTGCTGGTTGTTCATGTGGATGAAAATAATAATTTTGATATAATTCCCTGTAAAATACGTAAGACTTCTAAAGGGTACACCACTTCTTATTATGACAAAATTATAACGGAAAATGGAATTTTTGATCCTCAAGAAAAAATATTTTTTAATGGAGACGCTCATGTTAGGTCTCATGACGAAAATGTTCTATCTTTACAGGAACAATTTTGTAAAGATTATAAACCTAATATAGCAGTAAATATAGGCGATATATCTGATAATAGAGCTTTGAACCATCACGAAATGGAAAAAAATGGATGGGCAAGAAGTGGAAGTGTTTTAGACGAATATGCTGGGGTTTATTACGTCTTGAAAAGAATGAGAAAGTGGGCAAATGATTTTCATTTACTTTTTGGAAATCATGAAAGGTTCGCAAAAGACTTTGTTGCTAAACTTCCACAACTCAAAGACTTGCTAGAATTTTCGTTTTTAACCAATCTTGAATCTATAGGAATAAAATTAACCAAACATAAAGAAATACTAAGACTTGGTAAACTAAAGTTTATTCACGGCGATATGAAGATGTATGGAGCAAGGGGTGGAAGTAAATTAGAAAAAATTTCTCAAGGCATTGGAGATAATACAATACTTGGAGATATTCATTATCCTTCTATGAGATTTGGTTGTTATTCTGTAGGTTTGAGTGGAAAAATGAACCAAGAATACAACGAAACATCAGTTACAAGATGGATGCACGGTTTTGGTTATTGTAATGTTTTTGAGGGGCAGCATTTTATTTCCTTAATTAGTATACGTAAATATAAATTTAGTATTAATAATAAAGTATATACTCCACAGAATCCTTCTGTGTGGCAAATACCACTCTATAAAGCGTCTATTAATTATAATTTTGATTGATTGCTTACTAATAGGTATTTTCTATTTTTTATAAGAACCATAATGTATTGTGAAATTAATAAAATTATCCCAATTTAAAAAACAAATTAATCATATTGCTAATTATTTTGTGTTGGATTATGGTGAAGGACAGGAACCAGATATTTCTCCTTATAACTTTTTTGTTAGTTCTGAAACGTTTAGGAATCAATTAAATAAGCAAAATATTGAGCAAAAACTTCCATCGTTTAATGGCAAAATAATACATGTTTGCTATGATATGTCTTCGAATAAATTGTATTTTCCAGAATTTAATTCCGTTAAAGAACTTAGTGAAATTAGAAAAAACGGCATCCTTGAACAAATAAAGATGGCTATTTCTTTTTTCAACTCGTCTGTGTCTGCACTGAATATTGGGGGGGAAGTTGCTGGTAATCCTAATCAAACATTCAGAATACGCAAAGTTGGTAATTTCTTTTCTGCCGCTTCTTATATTAAGAAAAACATTTATGGTCATAACGAATATGGAAAAGAGATATCAAACAAGGTTCCGTTTAACCCAGAACTTCTAGTGGTAGAAGCTAATTTGAGCGACATGCCAAAAACCGCTTCGTATTTAGGTGTTAATCAAAAGGAGGAATCTTTTTTTGAGCCAGAAAGCAAAAGAGTTATTGCTTTTATAAAAACTATTGGTAATAACGACCAAATATTATATACCTTAAAAGGCCCTTTTATACTAATTAATACTTCCCGTGGGGCACAAATATCTGGAGCAGAAAAGGAAAGGTTAGTGGTGGAAAATTATAATAAATATATTGAGTCAAAAAAATCAATAATAAGACTAAAAATTTTTAGTGATGAACAAAAGGAATATTTTACAGAAAATGGCTACCCAACCGAAAAAATTAACAAAATAGAATCTTCAATAAATTTTGAAATTAATAGAACAGAGTATTTACTTTCGTTAGGATGGTCAGTTGAGGATATGTGTAAATTAATGATTAATCCTAAATCTGTAACAAAGTGTAAAGACTTGTTAGGAGTGGGTGGTGTCGGACACATTATAGACGCTGCTTGTAAGGAAATAGAAAAAAAAGGATACCCAAATCCACTAAAAAACTATTATTATTACATTGTTAAAAGAAGTAAAACTTTTCCGTTTAAGGTTGACGAACCTAATGCTGGTTTACTTCTTCAGGTAGTGGGATATGACCCGCAAGAAGATTTAGTTACGTTGAGAAGTAAATTGTATATTAAGGAAGATGTTTGTAAGCAAATATTATCTACGGACAATGTAACTATCGTATCTTATTTAACTGAAAATACATTATTTAGATCCACAAAAAATATCAAGGATGATAAAAAAATTATAAATTCTGCCAAATTAATGATTGGTGATGTTAAAAAAAACCTTAGTTTTGACGAAAAAAAGAAGTTTGATTTTGAACAAATAGTTCATTTACCCCAACGCTTATGTAAATTTGACTTTAAGAAAAGGAAAATAAGTGATTTTTACCAAGCTGCTGAAAAAATAAAAACCAACTGTAAAAGAACCCAAAAAATAACTGGCAAACAGGTTGATTTTGAAGATTTAACTGTTTATGTTGGTCCGCTTGGATTGATTGAGAAAGGAATGAAAGGTGGGTATATCCCCCCTGGCGGTAAAACAAGGCCAGACGGATCTGTCGATGTAATACCTGGAGTATTACAAGATATGAAATTTTTCCCACGTAACATACTTATAGACACCCTTACAAGCCCATCTGTTGCTGATCAATATGACGCTATTATTCACGAATACCAACACGATATTAATAGAAGGGTAGGTATCCCTGAACCAAAATATGAAATGCCAGGTGGGGATATAGTTAAAATGTTGAAATATCTTAATGATCCTGATGAAAGGGAATCTCATATTACACAATCTATGATTTTAGCTGATAGTGGGTTATCTAAAGACCAAATAATTCAGAGATTTTTGGGCGAACAAATACCAAATAATAAAAACTTGGTTATAGCAAAAAAATATGATGAATTTGTTGAAGAAGCTAGTAAAAGATTAGAAATGTTTTATGAACAAGAAACTAAAGAAGATCAAAAAAAACAAGTATTAGACGAGCTAGAGAATGAAACACAAGAAGAAAGAGTTATGCGGCTAAGAAAAAAAATAAAATAATTATTAAATATAAAAATATATTGTATAATATATTTTGAAATTAAAACCAGACGTGTTTATTAATATTATTATGAATCCTGTAATTATACAACATACATTAGATATAATTGAAGATTTAGATAACACTATAAAAAATGTTGTTTCTATTGATATTTTATTAAGAAGTGGAAATATTGTTTCTGCCTATAGACAAGCTGTTCAAACTATTGAGTTAATTAAGGATTCTGAAAAAAGAAAAAGAATGGCTAGAGCTTTATTAAGAATGCGCAAGGGCGAGCAAATTGATGCACTTAATGATATTAAAAGTTTACACGATCTGTTTAAAAACGAAAAAAAGAAAATTCTAATATCTGCTTTGGAAAACAAAGATTATGTGTAATAAAAATATAAATTTTAAAGATGTAACTATACCACACGAAAAACTAATAAGTAGCTTTAATTTACCTAAATGGATTTTAAAACAAAATTGCTCAAAATGTGAAAAACCTTTGGGTTATTTATCCTTAAGATCCGTTGGATTAAAATTAAATGCCCAACACATAGGTAATGTCGTTATAGAGGTTTGTTGCCAACATTGTAATTATAGTTATGACCTTCATATAATAAACGGTTGTAAAAATATAAAAGGTTTAATTGATTTATTAACAAATGATAATTTAAATCCAAAAATGGAACCAGGATATTTAATGTCTGGTAGTAAAAATAATTTAGTCAAAGATATTATTAAAGGAGAGCAAAATGGCGATAAAAAAACACAGTAAAATAAGTGATGTAATTATATTTAGTTATATATACACTTGCCCAGCTTGTAATAACACTTGTATTTCTCATAAGGAGCTAAAAAACAAAAAATGCCCCAAATGTAAAGAAATTATGGTGTTAAGTAGTACCACTACTGAATAATTATTTTTAGTATTTTATTTATTTCGTTCTAAAGATGAATACCATTATTATAGATAATATTTACTCTAAAATTATTGGAGATAGATTTCCAAATACTGTTATAGACCAATTAAATGATCAACTCTCTTATTCCCTTCAAAATGCCTATTTTATTGTAAAAAGTATGAACGCTAAAATGGGTCTAAATTACCACCCGAAAAAAGAATGGGATGGTAAAGTTAAGCTTTTTTGGAACGGTGATAAGGGTTGCACATTTTATACTGGAATGGCTTCAGAAGTAATAAAAATACTTAAAATTAATAATATAGCCTATGGTATAGAAGATAATAGAATTAAACCCCCTCAAAATTGCCCTCAGTTGGCTCTAAAACCTCTTAAAGACGCTGAAGACAGACCTTACCAAGACTGGACAGTAGATATCTGCTACAAGGCTTCTAGGGGCATTATAGAGGCTGCAACAGGTGCGGGAAAAACCTGGATTGTAACGAATCTCATCAGTAAAATAAAAACCACCCCTTTTTTATTCATTGTTCTTTCCACTGATTTGTTAGATCAAGCCCAAGAAGTTTTATCTGATTACTTAAACGTTCCAATAGGTAAAATTGGAGACGGTGTGGTAGATATACAAGGAATTAATGTGATTACTGTTCAAACTGCCATTCGTGCTATCCATTTGAACGATAAAAAATTTAAAATTAAAGAATATAAATATGATGAAGAAGATAACTGGGATGATGACACTATTAAAAAAACAAATAAGGGGTTAGAAATACAAAATCTTATTAAAGAATGTAAAGGAATTTATTTTGATGAGTGCCACCATTCTAGTGCAAAAACCACTAAGGAAGTTCTAAGATTTGCTAAACAAGCTTATTGGAAATATGGAGGTTCAGCTACGCCATATAGGGAAGACGGACAAGAAATGATGATACAGGCTTTATTTGGAAAAAAACTAGTTTCTATTTCGGCTTCTTATTTAATAAAACATAATTTTTTAGTTAAACCGTTTATTTTTGATGTTCATATGGATAAAACTCCAGGTTTGGAAGAGTTTAATAGTTATTCTAATATTTATTCACAAAGTATAGTTAATAATGAGGCTATGAATAAATTAATCATAGAACTTACTAACCATTTTGAGAAAAATAACATAACAACTCTTATTTTAGTTCAACAATATGCTCACGGAGAAAACTTAAAAATAATAAAACCGAACCTAGTCTTTATTAAAGGAAATCAACCAAAAAAACAAAGAAAGCAGGCTATTAAGGACTTAAAAGATGGAACAATAAAGGCAGCTATAGCAACTACGTTGGCAGACGAAGGGTTAGATATTAAAAGACTAGGTGCTGTCATTGTTGCTGGTGGTGGTAAATCAATTACTAGAGTGTATCAGCGAGTTGGTAGAAGTTTGAGAAAATTTCCAGATAAGAACAGAGCTATTGTTATTTTGTTCCGCCATAAATGTAAGTTTTTAGAAAAGCACGGTAAGAGAGTGTGTAATTTGTTAAAAAAAGAAAAGGAATTTGTAGTTAAACAATCAAATCCAAAAAATATATTTGATGATATTAAAAATATAATTGTATAATTGTATAAATAATGCGGCACAATGCAACAACGATGGTTAGAATAATGCAAGACAATATTACATTTAAAGAAAATATCCAAAAACTTAAAGAAAGTACTTCGATTAAAAAATGGTTTAAAAAAACAAACCCAAATGTAAAACTCTGTTTATTAGTTCTTCCAAAAAGGTTACAACAGCCTATTAATTTTATTTTAGCATCTGTAGAAAAGGATATTTTTTATCAAAAAAATCTTCGTTCAGATATATGGTCTAAAAAATCAATATCTGCTTATGATATAATGTCTTTTTGTAGTAATAAATTTCATTCAGAAACGACATCTTATTATTATAATGAAATAATAAGAGAGCTTATCGACTTAAATGTTATTTATGAATATAGATATTGTTATTCTAAAAAGTATAATATAACAATTAGGCTCTTTACGATGGAACAAAAAATTTATCAATGGAAAAAATGGGACCCTTTGACTCCAATTTTACCAACAACAGCCATTAGAATAATAAGGAGCAACCACGAAGTTTGTAAAAAAACATGCTGCATAATCAGGCAAATAAATAAAAATTTTACTATTGAAAAATCTATGCTTCATTTCGCTAATTATGTCTATAAAAAATTCATTACTAAAATGTCTTGTGATATTTTTAGTGTTATAAAACCATTTAAAGAATTAAAAAAAGAAATGAATATATACGAATATTTAAACTCATATTTATTAAACGAGCTTCGTAAGTTTGATAAATTTTATGGTATTAAAGATGATATTTTTTCAAAAATAAATGAAGAAAATCCTGAATTAATTAACAAAATACTTGATTTAAATAAGTCAGTAAGACTTGCTAAAGCGAAGGAGCGTCATACTGAAAAAACGCTTGTAGCTCATGAAAAAGAAGTTATTTCTATTAACGAAAATAGTGCTAGCTACAAGCGACATTCCGCTTGTAGCTCAATTCAAAAAAATGCAGTTAACGTATTAAATACTAACGAGTTAGAAAAAACAGCACCATTTGGTACAGATATAAGAGATTATTCTTATAAAGATTCTTTAAATAATAATAAGAATAATAATAATAAAGAGTATAATGATAACGTGAAGAAAAAAGAAAAACATAACCTAAATGGTAAAAAGGCAGATAACCTTTCGACCAATAAAAAACAAGGTCTTAAAAAAATGAAAAGTATGTCAATAAAAGATATTAAGCCTAAAAACGAATCTCTAAAAAAACAGAAGAAAAATCGCAAAATAAAAATCAGCAGCGGGGAAAAGAAATATAGAAGCCACAAAGACGGATGGATTTTTAATGGGCTAACAGGAAAAATTTTAGGGAGCAGAAAAGATTTCGTTACAACCTTTAAAAAAATTATAAAAAAATATCACGAAGAAATTGTGTTTAATAACTATTGTTCAGGTTTTATTCCAAGAGAGATGTCTAGTGCCGGCTTAGTAATGGATGATTTAGTTAAAAGAGATTGCAATGATGATGCTATTGTTTTGGAGTGGATGGAATGGTATGCACAAGTATATTTAAACAATAAAAGGCTGAAAGATTCAAGGTTTTTATCAATAGAGTTTATGCGAAAAACCTGGGATATGTTTAATGAAGTCAGAAGAAAGGATGTTTTAATTACTAGTCCATCTAAAAATATCATAATGGATGAAAACTCAATATCTTTTAGAATTGACAGAATTTTAAATAATGACTATAGTGACGAAAGCATATTAAAAGCGTTAAGATTTTTTGGTGTGCTTGTTGTTTCTAATTATTTACAAAGTAAGTTTGGCGAGAGTTATAACGTGGTTACAAAAATAGATTCCGTGTTTAGAAAAATCGGAGAACAAACAGATAACGAATCCGTAATAGTAAGTATATTTAACTCAACCTGCAAATTTTTATGTGACTTTACAAATACTAAAAATACAATATTAACAAATTGGATTGAAAAATATAGTAAATTTTGGAAGCTTGGAAAATGTAATTTTACTTATTATCAAAACAATAATATTTTAATAGGGTTGGAAAAAATTATTGCGGAAGAATTTTTTAGGAAAATATATGACACTATGGGAACAAAATAATAGTTCTTTAGTTAAGCAAAAAGAACTCAATAGGCTGCTTCGTATGGCTCAGGATGAGTACGGCATAAGAGACAAAGCTATAGCCGTTCCTTTTAGTAAAATAGAAGAGTTTTTAAATCAAGCATATTATGAGGTAAAAGAAATAACTTCTTCGGACATTGCTAAATTTATCTATAAAGCAAAACCAAATTGGTCTAATAAAGGTATTGTGCTTTTAATAGAAACGACAGAACCAAAAGAAGAAAATAAGAAAAATTATTCACTCTCAAATGCGGCAGATTTTAGAGAATTTTTTATTGAAATTTGTATGTTTAGATTTTTAGTTTATAACGCTTCTTTATTTGAAAAAGCAATAGTTAGTTATAGAATGTCGGAAATAATAACAAAACTTTCCACGTTTGACCAATCTAGATTTTACTTAGCGGAAGAGTTAGCTAATACTCCGTGTTTATTCGTAAGAGAAGTGGACTTAAAAGACAAAATCAGGGATACCAATGATTGTATTTCCTTGTTAGATTCGGCATTTTTTAATAGGGTTAGATTTAATAAGCCAACTATCATTTCATTAACTACGCCAGCAGAAAAATTTCCAACACCAGAAAAATTTGGTAAGTTTTTTTCTAGTGTTATCCAAATGACAGATAAGAATAGTGTTTTTAAAGTAAGGTTAAAATAAATGTTACAGAATTTAAAAAAAGAAAAAAATGTCAAAATGATTCGTGGTGCGGAATCAATTTGGTGTATGGCAAGTAATGCAAAAGCAAAAGAAACAGCATTAAGGGAAGAAAAGTCTTTTATGAATCTTTTGTTTCGTGACAAAAATTTAGTTTCGGAAGCGTTGAGTTCTGGAGTGCAATATTCTTTTTTTTGGTGGAATGATACTTCTGAATTGTTTAAAATTATAGCTAAATATTTTGATCAATATAAGGCTATTCTAACAAGAGAACAATTTAGAAATGAAATAATAAAAATTTACAAAAACGAAGAAGAACAAACTTATTTCAGAAGTTTATATGATGAAATATCTAGTCTAGATATATCAACGGAAGACTTTCTCGCTTTAAAAAATGGCATTAAAAACAGAAACCTGTCTCGGCAAGTTGTTGACATTATAAACAAGCACCATGAAAAGATTTTCGAAATAGGAAGTAATAATTCTAAAGATGTGGAGATGTTTATACAAGACGTTTTAACTATTAAGGGAACAGGAAATGAAGAATATGCTCAAACTATTGCTTTTAATGATTCTTTAAAAGAAGTTTGGGAGCAAATAGAAGATAGACAAAAACACCCTGAAAATTATTATGGATTAATGAGTGGTTTTAAGTGTCTTGATAAAAGATTTAGTGGGTTTTTATCTGGTAAATATCTTGTTTTTACTGGTATGCCTAACGGTGGCAAAACTACAGTAATGTTTAATATCGCAATGAATATGGCTATAAAAAACCAACATAATGTCGTTTATGTTACTATTGAGTCTGAACATATGCGAGCAACCCAGAGAATGTTGTGTATATATGCTGGTGTTGATGAAAATAAGATATTAAGAGGCGGTAGTGGCAACGAGGGACTGAACGAAGATGTAATGAAAACCTTAAAACAAGGTAAGGTAGAATTATCAAATATGGAAAACTTTTCTTGGATACAGGTTGCTTCTGGTACGCCAGCAAGAAAAATAATAGAAATGGTTGAGAGAAAAAGATCTTTTGGTCCTATTGATGTTTTATTTATAGATTATTTAGACATTGTTGGAAGAGATAAGAGTTATCCAAATAGACCAGATTTAGAATTAGCTGATGTCTCCTCTGTTTTCCAGTCTTATGGTAAAATAAAGAATACACTTGTTATAACTGCCCAGCAACTTAAGGCGGATAGCGTTAAGAAACTTCAAAAAGCAAAAGATACCTTTAATGCAGTTAGTGATGTGGGTGTTGGGGACGTAAGTGGCTCTCAGAAAATAGTTGCTGCGGCAGACTATGTTTTTGGAGTTGCCATAGACCAAAAAACAAAGGATAGAATATACCTACGATCAACCAAGGCTAGGTTTAATAGATCATTAGACAGTTATACCCTTTCTTTCGACACAAACTCTGGTAGGTTGGCTGACCTTCCTGGTTTAGACGATTATGAAAGCATAGTACAAAAGATAGAAAACGAGCCAGATAAAAAAATTGCACTTCAAAAGTCTAAAGAAGAAAAAGAAGAAAAAGAAGAAAACCTTCTTGATGTTTCAGAACCAAGTTTTGTTACAGATTTAACCCCCGAAAGTCTAGCAGCAGCAGAAGAAATTCTTCCAAATGAGAGTGACGCTGGCTTTAACTTTGGAGGCCCCTAATGGATGAGGCTAACTTTAATAAACAACAACTTAATGTTTTGTATGACCAGTTTAAAAAAATTAATCTCGCAGAATTTATAGAGAAGGAAACAGGAAAAACTCTTAAAAAGAACAAAGATAGGTATTCTTGTTTATGCCCGATGAAAAACCATAAAGATTCTAAGCCTTCTTTTAATGTTTATAAAGATGAAGATTCGGGTTGTTGGTTCTATAATTGTTTTGGATGTAATAGCAGTGGGACAATTATAGATTTTTGTATAGATTATAATAGTCTTAATTCGCCACATGAGGCCGTCCTTTATCTTGTTGGAAAACTGGAAATTAAGAATGGGTACGATGTTATAATTAAGGCAATAAAAAATGCAAAAATCAATATTAATTTTAAAAAAATATTAGATTCTGAACATTTTTTAGCCTCTAAAAGATGTTTTCAATTGTTAAAAAAACATAATGACGAAAAGAAAAAAGAATGGGTGTTTAGTACATATAGGGAAATGAATCATATGTTATCTAAAGAAGATATTCATGGAATAGAAAAAGTATCCAGCAAAGCACTAAAATTTTTTCGTTTATAAGGTAATAAAATGGGTACAAACGGATATTTTGTCAAAATTATTTTCAAGACATTCAAACCTCGTAAACTTGTTATAAGTGATAAAACTCTTTTAATAGCATTAGAAAATTATTTTTTTCCAGAAATCATTCCAGATAAATATTTGAAGAAATTTAGGTCTTTTAGTTCTCAATTTTATACGCAATTATCATACTATGGTTTATTAACATTAAGAGGAAGATTTATTCCAGAAAAAGCCTTTAGTCAGTGGAAAATAGATAATGAAAAGCTTATCAAAGATTTCGATAATTACAAAAAGGATTTAATTTCATCTTATAATACCCTTGAGCAATTTATCAAAGAAGCAAATAAAGATATGATTAATAATGTTTGGAACACACTTTATGAAGACGCAGGTAACCCAACGGAAAATTTTATTATTGAAACAAACAAAAAAATAATTGATTTATTACCCAGCAAAGAAGACCTGTACAATTCTATTAGTTGTAGAATAATGGTTTTCCCAGTTACTAAATTAGAATTAAATTCTGAAGATAGTGGAGATAAGTTTTTAATACAAGAAATTAAAGGAGTTTTAACAAGTATTATTTCTAATGCTTTTGATAAAATTATTGATTTTTATAATATAGAAAAGCAAATAAGAAACAATATGCTAGAATCTTTTAAAAAAGAAATTAACAGAATATTTTTATTATATTTTTTTGAGGATATTAGTGGTGTTGTGCAAAAGA
>Ga0307929_1000713_pt1 | contig 30394 bp, 26 predicted proteins | sample AceLakmetage1330_FD_203160 | JGI IMG/M metagenome (GOLD analysis project Ga0307929, IMG submission 203160) | Saline water microbial communities from Ace Lake, Antarctica - #1330 | ecosystem: Environmental > Aquatic > Non-marine Saline and Alkaline > Saline | place: Antarctica: Ace Lake...
AACACCACGCGATCCATGGGGCCTTCATTAACATCAATGACTTCCGCCTGACCGATGGCGGTCTCCAATTCGTTGATTTTGCCGGCGATAAACCCCTGCTTTTCCTTGGCAGCGTGATACTCGGCGTTTTCGCTGAGGTCTCCGTGGGCGCGAGCTTCTGCGATCGCTTTGATGTTGTTGGGTTTTTCTGTTTTCTGCAGATAGAGCAGCTCTGCTTTGAGTTTTTCCAGCCCATCTTTTGTGATCGGCATTTTTTCCATGTTTACTGACTCCGTTTCATCTTCACCAGACAGTTTTTGCGATTATTGTTCCGTACCGGGAACTGAGGGAACTTCCAAAAAATATTCTACGCATCCTGCTTGCCCTTTTGCCCGTCTTCTACGTTGTGACAACAGGCACATAGCTCACTATGCACCTGCTATCACGCCTTGAATACGAACAAAAGTTCTGCGCGATATGCGTATATTATTTTCTTCCAGTTCCCTGAAAATTATCCGCCGAGGCCTAAAAATACCCCGCCCTGGCGGATTATGAGCGACACCCCGTAAGCGACCAGCAGGTTGAAGAAAATGGAAAAAGCGGCCCATTTCCAGGAACTTTCTTTTCGGATACTCACCACTGTTGCCACGCAGGGGACGTAAAGCATAATAAAAATAATCAATGTAAATGCCTGAAGTGGGTCCCAGGCCGGGTCCTTTTTCAGTTTTTCAGACAGAGAAGCGGTTTCATCCTCATCCACATCACTCAGGGAATAGGCAGTACCCAAGGTAGAGATAACCACTTCCTTGGCGGCGAAACCGCCCACCAGGGCAATGTTTGTTCGGTATTCAAAACCCAAAGGGCGGGTAATATACTCCAGCTTTGTACCCATCCAACCCGCGATGGTTCTCTTGAGGGCCGTTTGTTGCTGCAAATTGTCAATATTCGTCATCTGTTGATGATATTTCAGGAACCGGGCCCCCGCTTCAAGGGATTTCTCCTCGATTTCAGACGGTGCCGTTTCACCTTTTTCCCTTCCAAGCCAAATAGCCGCCCGTGCCACTTGCAAAAGGGTTTCATGGTGTTGGGCCTTTGGCTCGATATTTCCATCCCCACTGAGGCCATGGTAGAGCTGGTTCAACACCTTCAATTCCCCTTTATCCTTAATCCCCTGTGGAACGGCCTGTTGATTCAGAAAGGCGATGGTGACTTCTTCCCGGTTTTGATCAAAGACCTGGATCCGCTCTTCGGAAAGTCTCGGAAAGGTCATCATGGCCCAGATAATAACGGAAAAAGCCAAAATAACGGTACCGGCTTTCTTGATGTACTGCCATGTTCTCTCCCATGTGTGAATCAGCAACCCCCGAAGGGTAGGCGCCCGGTAGGGTGGCAGTTCCATCACAAAGGGGGTGGTAGGGCCTCTAAGGACCGTCGCTCTCAAAAGTTTGGCGGCAAAAAGGGCAAATCCCCATGAAATGAGGGTCAGGATAAACAGCATGCGGGCCTTGTCTTTTGTAAAGAACGCCCCGATGAGCATGGCGTAAACCGGCAGCTTGGCGCCGCAATTCATGAACGGCACCACCAGAAGCGTGGCAATCCGTTCCTTTGGGTCCCTCAATATCCTTGTGGCCATCACCCCAGGAACTGCGCATCCCCCGGATATACCGCCGCTCACCACCAGTGCCATAACGGAATTTCCGTGAAGTCCGAACCATCGCAGCACCCGGTCCAGCATGTAGGCGACCCGGGCCATATACCCGGAATCCTCCATGATGGCAATGGCAAAGAACATGAACATGATGAGGGGCACGAATCCCAGCACCCCTCCGACGCCGTCAATGACGCCTGACACAATCAATGACTGGAGAATTCCGGAAGGGACAAAGGCGGCCACCAGGTTCTTGAGAGCATCGAAAAACATTTCAAACCAGAGCAGCGGCATTTCACTGGCCCAGAATGTAAAGGAATAAATACCGTAGAGAATAAGCCCCATGATGATGGGGCCGAGGAGCCGGTTGGTGAGAATCCTGTCCGCTTTGTCGGAAAAATTGAGGCGCAGTTCAATTTTTCGTTTAACGACTTTTTTGGTAATACCGGCGATATAACCGTATCGATGGTCCGCGATGACGGCTTCCGGTTCTTCCTCCAGGGTATCCATGGTGTGCTTGAAAATATCATCGCAGATATCTGTGATGGACGTTCCCAGCTCCGGGTCTCTTTTCAGTAATCCCGTGATCTGACTGTCCCCTTCCAGGCATTTGAGGGCACGCCATCGGGCCGGATATTTCTTGTCGAAAACGCGGGATTTTTCGATGATGGATGAAATCTGGCCAAGCCCCGAGTCAATATCCATGCCGTAGCTCATGGGCGCATTCACCCACTCCGCGCTTTTGGAAGCCTCCTCCACCACTTTATCCAGGAGGTCTGTGATGCCCTTACCGGTTCGGGCGACCATGGGGACCACCGGGACCCCGAACTGGGCGGATAATTCACGGTGGTCCACTTTGATACCACGGCTTTCGGCCACGTCCACCATGTTCAAGGCCAATATCAAAGGGACCCCCAATTCCTTGAATTGCACGGCCAGGTAAAGATGACGATCCAGGTTGGACGCATCAACGATATCCACCACCAGCCTCGGCTTTTCGTTGATTACAAAGTCCCTGGCCACAATCTCTTCCATGGAGTACGCCGTCAGGGAATAGGTTCCCGGCAGGTCCACCACCTCTACTTCGAAGCCCTTGTGCTTAACCATCCCATATTTTTTTTCAACCGTTACGCCGGGATAGTTGGCAATGTGCTGCCTTGCGCCGGTAATGGCGTTAAACACCGTTGTTTTGCCGGCATTGGGATTTCCCGAAAGGGCGATAATGATTTTCTGTTTCATGGGTTTAACGCCTTAATTTGACTGATCCGCTTCCACTTCCACAAGAATGCTGCCGGCTTCATTGTTTCTGAGCGTTAATACATAGTCTCTGATTTTAATGGCCACGGGATCTTTCAGGGGCGCCCGACCTTGAATTCGGATGGGGGTCTCAGGAACCAGGCCCATCTCCCTGAGGCGCCGACCCATATCCCCGGTTGCGGAAACCCGTTTAATGATTCCTTTCTGGTCTTTCAGCATTTCTCTCATTTTAATCGTCTTCTTCATTGGCTGTCCATTGTTGTAGGGTTTTTCTGTTAATGGGTTTTCAAATTCCTGCCGTTATGGCCGTCCCCGCACAGGGCCACTCCCGGTGAGGCGGCAGGGATCCAACCCGGTAAATATAATCGCAATAATGCTTTTATCAAATTTTTAATTGATGGGTTTCAGACAATCATGGATGCGGGTCCGGCTTTCGGATGACACCACCAGGAGGTGTTCTTCAATCTTTTTCCCGTGCATGTATTCATTGAGGAAAAACCCCGACCCGTCCATTTTGCAGATCTTAAGACCCGCCGCCTCTACAATCACCCGGGCAGCTGCCAGGTCCTGAAAGGTCTCACGGGCAATGATGGCCGCCTCGGCTCGACCGGCGGCAACATAGCACATATGGGCGGAAGTACAACCGAAACTGCGGATCTTGCCGGCAAAAGAGGGTTGATAATGGTGGTTGAATCGCGCATAAGTCAACAGAACACTTTCGTCATTGATTTCCGAGGGTGGCGCCGCATGAATTTTTCGTTCGCCCCAGAATGCCGTCTCACCGGCACGGGCATAGAACAGGTCTCCGGTTGCGGGCATATAAAAGGTGCCGAAAACAGGCCATGAGTTCTCCAACAGTGCCAGTGACATTCCCCATAGTGGAATGCCCCCCTGAAAATTGGCCACACCATCTAAGGGATCGAAAACCCATAAATACCGTTTGTCTTCATGGGAATAACCAGAATCTTCCTGGTTGTTTGCAAACAGCTGGTGCTCGGGAAAACGGTCGCTTAAGCGGTCCTGGAAGAACTCCGTCAAATCAAGTTCCGCTTTCGTGACCAACTCCTCATCGAACCTTTCTCCGGGCCTGGCCTTTCCGTAATAGGAAAGTGCCGCCTTTCCGGTTTCCTGGATGACCTGCATGGCAAATCCGGTCAAATCTTCAATCCCCTGAACCGCTGTATCCAATTGAATTCCTCCCCTCATCTGATAACATGACGCCCGGTACAACCCCAAACAACCCAGGTTTCACCCCATGCCCAAAGGCAGTTTGAAACACGTGTCAGGTTATCCCAAAACAACCTTTGATACAATGCTTTTTTCCATGGGGCGGAAGAATCTGGACTTTCTAGAAAGATGGCAGTAGAAAAACAGACTTGATTCGGGTCGCAAGATGACGTTTTGTACAAAAAGAAGTTTTTCATGAAGAGGTGTAAAATGGATTACAATACGGTGCTGGTGGACCAGGAAAAACACGTGGGGGTAATTACCCTTAATCGCCCCCAAACCATGAACACCTTCAGCACGGAAATGGCAAAGGAGTTAAACCGGGCGTTGATTCAACTGGATAACGATCCTGATATTCGAGTGGTGGTGATCAAAGGCGCGGGAAAAGCGTTCAGTGTGGGGGTTGATGTATCCGAGTTCTTTGGAAAATCACAGAAGGAATACCGGGATTGGGTCAGTCCCATGGAACAGATGCACCATGTGATCGGCAAGATGAAAAAGCCGGTGATTGCCTCCGTCCATGGGTTTGCGGTAGCCAACGGGGCCGGTCTTCTGGCAGCTGCCGATCTGGCCATCGCAGCCGAGGGCACAAAGATCGGCACAACAGCCATCAATGTGGGGCTTTTCTGCATGGGCCCGGCTGTTCCACTGGCCCGACACATGGGCAAAAAACGTTGCCTCGAAATGCTGCTTAACGGGGACATGATTGACGCTGAAACTGCGGAGCGTTGGGGCCTGGTCAACCAGGTGGTACCGCCCGGTGATCTGGAATCCGCCACCATGGCACTGGCCGATAAACTGGCCCAAAAAAGCCCCCTGGCCCTCCAAATGGGAAAAGAGGCTTTTTATGGTATGGCCGACATGGCGTTCGGAAAAGCGCTGGAATACTCCAATGAAATGTTTGCAGCCCTGTGCGTAACCGAGGATGCCGCCGAAGGCATCAACGCATTTCTGGAGAAACGAAAACCGGTCTGGCAGGAAAAATAGGACACAGGGCGGACGCAAGGCCCACCCTGACGTTTAAAAGGCCTTAATGATAGTCATGGGTTCCCAAAATCACCTTGATCCCTGTTTTGTTTTCAAGGAGCTGTGCAAATTCTTCGGCTGTTCCATAGGGGCACCCCGGCTTTGCATCGACAAGACAGGAACTCAGGTGAATCACATCGGGTTTCAATTCAGAGAGCTTCATGGCCATTCCCATGTTGGGCACAAGGGTTCGTCCCGGACACTCGCATTTTACATAAGCCGTCACCAGGGAGGGCTCATCAAACCGGCCTTCACCCAGCGCAGCCGCCTTCAGGCAGCGCCATTCCCCGGGGCATCCATATCCGCTGTCCATATACGAACCGCAACCTATAATTGCTACCTTTTTCATTGATTTTTCCTCCCTTTCTATTCTATTCTCAGTTTGTTGTGAATTAATTCACTTGTGATAACACAGCGATCATAAAATAGCACCCATTTTTGGGTTAAAGGACAGCCGACACAAAATTTAAACAGGATGGGGAAAAAATGGTTTCAAGAGATATGAAAACGACGATTCTCTATGATAATGAGACGGCTGCAGATCGTCTCGTCGCGGACTGGGGGTTTTCCTGCTTGATCGAAACGGATGGGAAAAAGATTCTCTTTGATACGGGCGCAAAAGGGGATATACTGCTTGGGAATATGACGTTGCTCGGCATCGATCCAATGGGAGTTGACGAAGTTTTCATTTCCCATTCCCACTGGGATCATACCGGTGGATTGGCGGATTTTCTGAAAATCAACCCGTGCGATGTTTATGTGCCCTTATCCTGCCAAAGCCCCCCCGGGGCAGGCAGAGTGATTCGTGTTGATGAGGGCATTCAGATGCATGAAAATATTTTTTCCACCGGCGAACTCGGCGATTTTGAGCAATCCCTGGTGGTCAGAACATCCCGGGGCCTGGTGGTGGTTGCCGGATGCTCCCATCCCGGCGTTGCTTGTATTCTTGAGAGTGCATCGCCATTGGGAAGAGTAACGGCGCTTATGGGCGGATTGCACGGGTTCAATGCCTTTGGGTTAATCCAAAATATGGACCGGATCTGTCCCACACATTGCACCCAGTATCAGGCGGAGATCAAGAAGCTTTACCCGGAAAAGTTTTTGGAAGGAGGAGTCGGAAGGGTTATCACCCTCTAGTGTTTACGCCCGGTTCCCTGAGTCTGGTTTTTTCTGATCTAATAATTGTACTGATGAAAAGGAGTATATGAAAATGAAAGACAAATTTATTGTAACCGCTGCCATTACCGGCGCCATCCATACCCCGACCATGTCGTCGTATCTGCCGATCACTTCCGATGAAATCGTTGAGGAAGCAGGGCGGGCCAGCGATGCCGGCGCTGCCGTCGTTCACATCCATGCACGGGATCCTGAAGAAGGGAAACCTTTTGGAACACCGGAAATGTTTGCGGAGCTGCTCCCCAGAATAAAAACCAGATCCAGCGCCGTGGTCTGCACCACCACCGGAGGCGCCCTGGGTCAGACCGCTGAACAGCGGGTGGCGGTGGTGAAGCGTTTCAGCCCGGAGCTGGCATCTTTAAACGCGGGTTCCATGAATTTTGCCATTTTTCCGGTATTGGATAAAATCAAGGAATTCAAATATACTTGGGAACCTGAATACCTGGGGATGACCGAGGATTTTATTTTTCCCAATACCTTTAAGACCCTGAAACAGTTCAGCCGGCATTTCAACGAAGAAGGGACCAAACCGGAATTCGAAGTCTATGATGTGGGGATGCTCAGCAACCTGGCGTTTCTGGTTGAAAAAGGTCATATTAAAAAACCCCTTTACCTGCAGTTTGTGCTGGGGATTCTGGGCGGGATGCCGGCGACAGTCACCAACCTGATGTTCCTTTTGAATACCGCAAAAGAGTTGTTCGGGGACTCGTTTGTGTGGTCGGTTTGCGCGGCCGGGCGGGAGCAGTTTCGCATGTGTAACCTGGCCCTGCTCATGGGCGGAAATACCCGTGTGGGCCTGGAGGACAACCTGTATCTGGAAAAGGGGGTCAAAGCCAAAAGCAACGGGGAACAGGTGGAGAAAATCATTCGAATCGGCAGGGAACTGGGGCTGGAGCCCGCTACCCCTGATGAGGCGCGGACCATTCTAAACCTGAAAGGGCTCGATAAGGTGAAATATTAACCCAAATCTTTCCTCAATATGCGCTATGTGAAAAACCGTTACACCCATCCCGGTTACCGCAACGCATTCGTGCTGGTGGGCGATTACCGATTAGGTAACACCATATGTGTCTTCCGGTGATGGGGCTTCACGCCCATCCCCGTTATAAACTGATTCTGGTGGTCTCCGGTGTCATGGAAATTTCCATGAAGCCAGTTGAAGTGGATAGTCAAGAGTTGTTGACGCTTCCTGAAGTCGGTGCATATGATCGTCGGTAATCAACACGAGATTATATTGAATAGCCTGGGCAGCGATCCACAGGTCATTTTCTTGAATGCCTAATTCTTTGGCGCTTGTGCGTTCATGGAGATCTTCGGGCCATTTCATTTTCAGGCGACCCCGGCTATTTCTGGGCGAGTAGGCCTTAAACAGGGCTGCCCTGAGATCCGAATAAGGTTCTATTGTGTGTTTGTTCACATCGAGTACTTGCGGAAACCTCGCCATTTGACGCCTGACTTCGTTTTGACGGTCTTCATCCATTTGGGGGACTATCTTCAATCCGTATTCGATTTCTCCCAGAACAACAACCGAAATCCATGTGGGTCCGTTGGCAAACATTTGAAGAAATCCCCGGATTGTTGTATGCTCCCTATGCCTTTTATCCCAAAGAACACTCGCCGCATTGGTGTCAAGAAGATAACCATCCATCAGGCTTGCCTCTCCTCAAGATCCAAAACAAATTCGTGAAGAACCTTCGAATCAATAGGTTCAATTCTTTTCAGGAGTTCTCCGGCACTGGCCTGTTTCATATCCATTTTCAGGTATTGATAAAAGGGGATACAGGGTTTGAAATCCGCTGAAAAGTAATCGGGGAACAAAAAAGGAACGGGTCGAGGATATCCCCTGAAGAAATCAAGCAGTTTCCGCTCAAGCCTTGGAGGGAGGTCGTAGGCCTCTAAAACAATGCTATCTATCGCAAAAAGGATTCTGATGCATTCACCAATTATTGCGTCATCTGATATTTCTGAATCCATTTTTGCTCGGTGGTTCATGTATTGCTGAACCAAACTACCCAGCTGATTGATTTTTGATAGGTGCGGTATCGGAATTTCTTGCAAAGTCTCTATAGCGTTATCCCGACCATGTCCTTTCGAATAGAGAAAGGCATTCGCCAATGGAGCGTTAATTAATCCTGCAATATGGAAAATATCGACGTTTTCCTTTGGCCAAATTCCAATAATATTTTCGCGAGCCACTAAACCATTTGAGTCAGGAAATCCCACAATTCTCCAAGGGCCTCTGCTAACGCGACGTCTGCTTACCAAAACTTTGTCCTTAGCCCAAGGAAGATCATGGGCATTTGTTCTCTGATACTTTTTGTCCAAATTAAGATAAACAGGTCCTTTTAACCAGTAGGGCTCGAGTTTTTTGGGCACTTTGTCAATACCCAGTTTGAAGCGAAATTTTGGATGAGAATCTAGCAAAGTAGGTTTATTTTCTTTAAGTGAAATGTTCCATTCGATTCCCCTATGGATATTAGCAATTTCATATAACTGACTGTAATGTTTTAGATACTCCCAAACCTCCCACAAAGGCTCGTTCCAAAGGTCCTTATGCGCCTTCCGTATTGCCCCTCTTGAAATGGTTCTTCCCACAGCCTCGGGCAAATGACCCGATTCAAGAAAAGACTTCCGGTCCTTTTCCCGAACCCAGGATGTCTTGGTGAAAACCCTCGTATCTTTTTCAGGATCGTGCCGTGAAGCCAGTAGCAGCATGGTCTCCTGATCCGAGAATGCGAACACACGATCCGGCAGAGCCACGGTTTCAATATTCGTGTAATGCCTGGCGATTCGATTCTGGAGTTCATTGTACCGGTTTCCGATAATCGCCGATTTCGGCAATACAAATCCCAACATTGCGGGCGGGTTTTTCAGGACTCGCCGCAATATTTCATAGGGTTTGTGAACATTAGTAATCCGCCCTACGTACTGATGCCGCTCCTGTTCATTGAAGTCTTCGAAGGGCGGATTGCACAAAATAATTCCCGATTTTGGCAGCGAATTTTCGAGGGCATCCGAGCCGAAGATGTCTGACTCAAGAATTTCCCAACCGTTGGGATTCGGGTAATCGGCGAGGGTGAGAGATAAACGGCACACCTCTCCTGCAAAGGTGTCCCTTTCGATTGCCGTCAGCCTTTCTTTTAGGTAGACATGCCGTTCTTGGGCTGTCCAGGAAGCGGGCAGCAGATCCCGCAGACGACGGAGGGCAGCAACCAAAAACACCCCATGTCCCGCACAGGGTTCCAGTACAAAGCGTTCCGCCCGAGGCAGGTCTTCGAATGGAAGATGAGAAACGATCAGTTCGGCGACAACCGAGGGCGTGGCGTGAATACCATGCTCCTCGCGGGCCTCCTTGCTCACAAGTGTATTTTCGTAAACAAATGCTAGGTCCTCTTCGGAAAGATTCTGGAAATTAAAGGCGGTTCTGAGATGGTCCCAAGCAGCTTGCTGGGTATGAGGCTCGTCAATTATCCGGCCCGGTGAAATTTTCTCGAGGCCATAGAATTTTTGAACGCTATCTATGATGGTTCGTGGGTCGGAGGACGACCATTCTCCTGGATGATTTTTGTCTTTGAAAATTTTTGCAGCAAGAAATCGGAAAACCAGGCGGAAAAGTGAGATGTCGTCGGGGCGGCCTCCGGAAGTGGATTTTCCATAAGCGATGACCACCGAGTGAAGGGTCTCTTTCAAAAGTCGATCAAGCTTTTTATGGATCATACCCTTCAGAGCGGGAAGGAGGCCTGCATCAAAAAAATCAAGTTGGGTAGGGCCGGATATTGGAGAGATGGCCTTTGCCCTGAAGATTGCTGCCGGGCTCCACTTGTCTTTGTTGCTTTCAAAGGCTTTTGGGATATTACGAGAGGGAATGGACTCCAGTTTAACGGCCTGGCCGACCGCTTCCATTCGGTACCGGACGACATGATCTTCATGGACTTCAAGAAACATGGGGGCACCGAAGGCCCGATAAGTGGCGACGAATCTCTGACCTGCACTGCCGTTTGCCTGCAAAACGCCTATGCAGGCACTTCGATAGCTTGGCGGCCACTGGGCAAAGGCCCCCAACGGAATGCAAAGCTCATTTCTTTGGGCAGCCGATGCATCATCAAAGGCATAGTTCTCCTGTAAAAGACCGCCGGAATATCCTAGGCGTTGTAACTCATCCTTCACAATTTGGAATGCAGTCACCCCATTATTAGTCTCCTTTCCCCTTTCCGATTATGCGATAGGGGATTAATTGTTTACATGGGAAACTGCTTGCATTGGAAGGTCGTGCCAGCCTTTCCGCTGCAATTCTATGATCTCCGCTCCAATCTGCTCCGTATCAAACCGAAAATATTGCTGCTCAGTAATCGCGCTGAAATATTTGCCTTTCTCTGCGACAATCATGTCCCTACCGTCGGTATAGATGATCAATCGCGACAGTGGTTCATCATCTGGAAGCATTTGCGAAAGACGGATGATACCCAAGCGAATCTTTTGGAGACTTAAGCCATTTTTTCGAAGCGAAACAAGAACTCTCAGTTTGATAATATCCTTAAATGAATAACTGGCCCGTCTTCCGTTTATTTCTCGGGCGATGAGACCTATTCGAGCCCAATACTTCAATTGGTTTGAAGTCGCGCCTGTCAATTTCATCGCCAAATCTGTTGTGTATCCGTTCACCATACTATTTTTAGGTTTAAAAATTTCAATTTTTAGACTAATTTTAATCCAAAGTGACAAAAAGTTTATTTTGTGTCAAGCAAAAACACCAAAACAAATCCACTATGCGATTTTTTTTCACAGAATTTTTGAAATTTCGCATCTTTTTCACATTCTTTTTACATTCACTTCGCCCACCCAAAGCTATGGGAAAACAGGGGACGGTCATAGGAAAATAAATAAGTTGATATGATGAAAGCTGCTAGCAAGGGTGAAGTCATATCGAAGTCAAATAACTATCGGATCAAAACAGAGTTGATTATTTAATTATGACCGTCCCCGATTTACACATGCGGGGATTTTGGTCCTTGATGCCATCGATGAAATCCGACGTGAATTGGAGGGCGTTAATATCATCAGCGGCCTTTCCAATGTTTCTTTCGGGCTGCCGAGCCGGTCATTGGTTAATCGGGGGTTCCTGACGCTGGCGATAAAGTCCGGACTCAACGCCGCTATTCTCGATCCTTCAGACAAGAAGTTGATGAGTGCATTGGCCGCTGCCCGGGTTTTATTGAATCAAGATCCTTGGTGTCAAGCCTACACAAGGGCGTTTCGGGAAGGAAGACTGGAACCATAACTGCGACTGGAGAATTCTTGTGAATATTGCAATCAATCTTGAACGAACGGCGTTATATTTTCCCAATAGGACTGCTGTGATCGAAAATGAGAAGAGCACCAGCTATGGGAAATTCAATGAGGATGCGAGCCGGGTGGCCAACAGCTTAAAAAGCCTGGGGATTGTCCCAGGCAATACGGTGGCGCTGTTCGCCCCCAACTCTTATCATTGGCTCGTTTTCTATTTCGGGGCTTTGAAGGTGGGTGCCGCGGTTGCCACCCCCGCCAGTGCGTTGAGCCAGGACGAGATCTTTAACACATTCCGGGATTGTCGCCCCAAAGCAGTTTTCACCACCGATGACCGATTGAACCAGTTGGAGGGCATGAAAGATGAAACCGGTATAGAATTTCTGGTGGCGCCCGGCACCCCAACCAGTATGGACAGCCTGCTCACGGGGGGATCTCCCCATTTCAAGGCCGTCTATTGCGACCGGCATGCAGCCGCGGTCATTCTTTTTACGGGGGGGACCACGGGAATTTCAAAAGGAGTTCCGCTCTCCCACGAAAACCTTCAAACTTCCTATCAGAACGTCTCATTTTCGGAGCGCTCCACCCATGAAGACCGCTGCCTCTGTTTTCTGCCGTTGAATCACGTGTTCGGCCAAATTCATATCATGGGCTCCACCATCTACAGCGGCGGTTCCATGGTGATTCAACCGGGCTTTGACATGGATCGGGCGCTCGATGCCATTAATCGGCATCGCGTGAGCAAATTTTATTCGGTTCCCACGGTATATATCCGCATGCTTTCCATCGACGACCTTCGGGAACGATTGAAAAGTGTTCGGTACTGCTTCTCGGCGGCGGCCAGCATGGCGGCGGAATTGGTTCGAGAGTGGAAGACCCGCATGGATCTGAACATTCATGAGGCTTACGGCATGACGGAGAGTGCTTCCATGGTCACCTTCAACCATTATTATCAACATGTGGTGGGTTCCGTGGGAACACCGGCGAATCTCGTGGAGGTGCAGATTCGGGGGCTTGATGGAAGCGTGCTGGGACCGGAGGAAGAAGGTGAAATCTGCATCCGCGGGCCCAACATCATGAAGGCCTACCTGAACCGTCCCGATGAAACCGCACTTGGGGTTCTGGGATAACTGGTTTCGTTCGGGGGACATGGGAGTTCTGGACGACAGGGGCTATCTCTATATCGTGGATCGGTTGAAGGATTTGATTATCACGGGAGGGGAAAACGTGTATCCCCGTGAAGTGGAAGAACTGCTCTATACCCGGCCGGAGGTGCAGGAATGCGCCGTGGTGGGGCTCCCCGATGCGGAATTTGGGGAACGGGTGGTGGCGGTCATCGTTCCCAAACCGAATCAGAAAATTGACGCCGATCAACTGAAAACCTTTTTCAAAGCCAAACTCGCACCTTATAAGGCTCCCAAGGCTTACGTGACGGTGGATGACATGCCCAAGAGCCATGCCGGAAAAGTCTTGAAACGTGATCTTAAAATGGAATTATTGAAAGGTAAATCATAATGGCATCACTGTATACTGAAGAACACGAGATATTCCGTGATGCGTTTTAAAAATTCGTAGCAAAAGGGATTCCACCACAATGGGGTCCACTTCAATCAAACCTCGCTCATTCCATAAACTCCCCCAGTCTCAGCTGTATTTTCAAATCGCCTCTATATTTACATTTTCGCGCAACCGCTGCGCATGGGTCTTCTCCCTGCCTGCAGGTGATAATAGTACGATCCAACACAATCCCTTTGCAGAGAAAATAACATGAATAACGCCAATTTCATCTGAAAGCGATTGCCATGGCCACCTCAGCGGCAAGAGCGAAAAAACAAGAAAGGAATGGAAAAAGAATCAGAGGAATGATATGGATTTTTTCAAAATCCCTTTTCGCAGGTAAGAAAATGGTTTATTGTCAATCTTCATTGGCTATGGGGATTCCAGGCGTTTTCTGAGGTTGATACCTCGAATTTTATGCCCCTTATTATCTTCAATCTTCAAATCAAATTGGCGATCCCCTTTGCCGTTACCTGAGATTTCCACCAGGAATCCTATGGATTCTAGCGCGCCACGCAATAGCCCGGGAGACTGAATTTCTTTCCGGGTTTTGATATCCATTCTTTCTTTCATGAGCCTCCCCTCCAACAAAATGAATCGTCAATTTTTTTCCTTATGGGATTTTCCGGAAATCATGCCCAGGCCCGGAAAAACCCACAAGCCTGAACACGCTGAAAGAAGCCACAGCTTATCACCAGCTGAAACCTAAATTCAGTGAATCAACCGGCTTTCGGAGTCCATGACACAACGGTCCCTGTTTGCGTTGCCGGACGTCTGAATCTTCCGATGTATCAGTTCACCCCCATAGAAGGCGGCAATTGGCCCGCACGCGATCAATAACCTCTTCCGCAGCGCGCCCGTGTCCATATCTTCCCTGTAAAACCGGATTTTTTTGCTGTTTTGAAATTGGACCCAGCCCCGAACCCACGTTTTTCCACCTTTGACAGACGTGAGAGTTGCCCACAGTTTAAAGTTTTCCGTATCAATAATGAAAACTTCTAAAAGGTCTTCATTGTTTCCCCAAACCATATGTTGACTCCCCCTGATTGATCATTTGGATCCTCTGCTATCCGCACAATCGGAGCATTCTATTTTTCAGTTGAAGAGTGCCTGCGTTGTTGACTTCTCCGATAATGCAGACAATACGCTGCATACCTTTAAAGGTTAGAGCCCACCAGGCATCGGCGATTTCGAAGTGCCCAGCATTTTTCGCCACTATCTCCACTCGATCTGTTCCAGGTTCCAGCTTTTTTATTTCCGATCCAATGTCGGTGTTTTCTTCCATTGGGTTTTCACCCACCACATAAAGGATGACACCTGTTCGCATTTGTAGACCTCCCTTTCCAAAAATATCATTTGGAGCAATACCGCCCATAAAAAAAGCCCTTCAAGTTCAATGACTTGAAGGGCTGCACCCAGCTTACTTGACCCTCTTTATATGGCCTTACCCTCTGTACCACCGCAGAGCATCGGCTTTGTGTCAAGGCAGGTCTTCTGACTCCCGGATCACTCTACTCTCCGCACCTTCCCGCTCCGATTCATCAAAACAGTGGTATGTTGCGGATTTCGTCCCCGGTCACAGCGGCGGGACCGCTCCCGATTTCCACGGGATTCCCTATTAAGCTTTCATGGCACCTTGATATTTTCTTATCCGAAACGAGCATGAGTTGTCAGTGAGCGCAATTAAAAGTGTTGGGAGACCTCACACATCAGAACCGCGTGTAGACCAGCCATAAATGGCAAAATTTTTCATTTGCCTACTTTTGACAAGATGACCATCATTGCATATAAAGAGTTCACAAAGGCACGAAGCCTTAGATATTTTTAGAATCAATTCAAATTTATACCAAGCCATGAAGGCCGTTTCCTCCGAAGGGGAAGAGCGTTTTCATGGCTTTTTTTTCATTTAAGGTTAGGAATGCCCGCCTGCACGATGCTGGACTGGATGATCACCTTGGATATTTACTGAGCACATCGTCAAAATGTTGAAGGCATGAGAAAGGGCTTCAGCAAGCGGCAATGGAAACGAAAAACATAGGAGGAGTATTATGCGGAACATGAAATTGATGGTGGTTTTTTTCTTGAGTTTTATATTTTTTATGCCTCCCTCAGGTTGGGCTTCGGACAGTCCATCCTGGCTGGAGTCGGGAAGGACAGCACTCAATCGTGCCATGTCCGGAATCGGTGTTTCCAAGACTGATAGCAATCTCCTGGTGTTGACCAACGCCGGATACGGAACAATCGATAATATGAGCACGGAAGCCTTTCTAGACATGGCCTCGCAGGAGACAGGTTGCAGCATGGGAACCCGTTCGCTTCTTGCCGTGCACACCGGGATTCAGGAACCGCTCTGGTGCGCCCTTTTTCGGAAGGATACGGGCAAGCTGATTTTCCTTAAGTGGACAGGAAAGGCCTTCGAACAGCAAATCATCGATGCATCCCCGGACAAGATTTTAACTCCAGATGGCTGGAAGCAGGCGTCCTCAGGGCTCATCGGTCAGAAGATTTTCTCCGTAGTCAGTCTTTGCGTGACCTGGGCGGTTGAGCCACCGTGGACACTGCTTCTGGCAGCCACGTTCCATGACCATTGCTGCCCGGGTGTGAATGCAGGCTATATCGCCGGACAATACCTCATGGAAAAATTGCCTCTCGGGTCGGGTGACCGGTATGTGTTTGTCACTGCACCGGGGAAGTGTCCTGCCGATGCACTACAGGTCATGTTTAACGCCACTACCGGCAAGGGTTCGGGTTACGCCATGGCAATAAGCGGAAAATCCCTGCATAAGTACGCTAAAGACGGGGTTCAGCCCTCGATCGTTGCCATGCGCGTGAACAGGAAGTCTGATAAATGCGACGGCATAATCCTGGGTTTTAACTGGAATAAAGCTTATGGCGACACAGGTGTTAAGGCCGAAGAAATGGCGCCAAAAGGCGGACGGAACAATCCGATGTTCTGGGTTGCCAGGGCGAAAATGTCCCGGGAACTGGCACGCCTTCCCAAAGAAAAGCTCGTTGTCTATATTGTAGATCTCAAGTTGTTCTCGGGAAAGGCGACCCTTGCAAACAAAGTAGCAGGAGGTGATCCTTATGCCGTGGTCTGGAACCAGTAGCCTGTTTCGCAGAAAACGGCCTCCGGGGCGGGCCCTCGGTCGCCCCGGGAAAAACAAGGGAGTTAAGAGACATTGATGAAACGTGTTTGTGTGATAGACGGTCAGGGGGGGGGGGGGGGGGGAACGGGGGGGGTGTTATGGAATCAGGCCACTACTTTGAGAACCGCAATATCTTATACTGCGGGGGTTCTGCATCCTCTATGGTGAAATTCTAAGCAATTTACCACATAGAAAAGGTAAAATATTAACCCAAACCTTTCCTCAATTGTCACTCATAAGATGACCCACGGCTTTTTCCAGGCCGTCAATGGTTAACTCGAACATGGGGAATATTTCTCGAATCATGTTAATGCTTCGGGTATAGGGCCATTCCGCCGACATTTTGGGGTTGATCCAAGCGGAATGGGGGAAGGTGTCGGCGATAAATTGAAGCCTTTCGTGACTGGGCCGGCCGGATCTTTCTTCCATGTGAATGCTGCCGTCCGTGGCCATTAATTCATAGGGGGCCATGCTGGCATCGCCCACGATGACCACGCGGGTTTCCGGGTCCCTTCGAACCAGATCATCAATGGGGTATGGTTTTCTGTAACGGGCGGGATCCTGCCACATCAAATCGTAAATGGTGTTGTGGAAAAAATAGGTCTTCACTTCCTTAAACTGGCCCCGCGCGTAGTAAAACAGGGTCTGTACCATCTCAATATAGGGGTCCATGGACCATCCCCCGTTGTCAATGGCCAGGACAACTTTCAGGCGGTCTTTCAGGCTCCGTTCAAAAATGATCTCGATTTCCCCCGCGTTTTTCATGGTCTGATAAATGGTCTCATCGATATTGACCACGTCCTTAGGACCACTGGGCACCATATTTCGAAGACGTTTCAGGGCTTCACCGATCTGGGCCTGGGTCAAAGGACCGTCCTGAGAATAGTCCTTGTACCGTCTGTCCATGGCCACCTTTACGGCGGATTTGTTTCGGGAAACACCCCCCACCCGCATGCCGCCCGGATGATGACCTGAATGGCCCACCGGAGAGGTGCCGCCCGTACCGATCCATTTGGCGCCCCCATGATGTTCTTCTTTTTGTTCTTCCAGGCGGTCAAGGAAGTATTGAAGCAGTTCCTCCGGGCTCAATTTACTGAGTTCGTCCTCATCCATCCCCAGTGCATCGGCAACGCCTTTAGGATCCTTCAGCCATTCTTCCAGCATGGCCTGGGCCACCTGACTGATTTCGAATGCCTCCGGATCTTTCAACTCAGCACCCTCAAAGCGGTGTGCGAAGGCCTGGTCGTAGAGATCAAAGTATTTTTCACTTTTGACCAGGATGGACCGGGCCGCCGTGTAAAAATCCTCAATGGATGTGATCAAACCCATACCCAACGCTTTTTGAAGGCGCAAAAAGCTGGTGGGTGATACCGGAATGCCCACTTTTCTGAGCAGAAAGAAAAAGCTGGTAAACATTTTATCTAAATCCTCATGCGGGCGGAGGCATTCTTGGCAATGGCGTAGTCGGGGCTTTTCTTAAACAGCACCCCCAGGTAAGGCAAGTCTCCCTTCACCAGGTTTTTGGTTTTAAAATCGGGGTCCGCCTGCAAAGCACGAATCCAGTTGATCAGCTCCCGTGTGGCCGGCTTTTTTTCAATCCCCCTGAAGTCCCGCACTTTGTAGAAAGCGCGAATGGAACTTTCAAGCAGCTCCTTGCCGATTTCAGGGAAATGGACCTGAAGAATTTTGTGCATCATGTCGCCATCGGGGAAGGCAATGTGGTGAAAGTTGCAGCGTCCCAGAAAGGGGTCTGAGAGATCCTTCTTGGCATTGGATGTGATGATGATGACCGGCCTGTTTTTTGCGCTAACGGTTTTATCAATCTCGATGATATCAAATTCCATTTGATCCAGAACATCCAGCATATCATCCTGAAAGTCCGTATCCGCCTTGTCGATTTCGTCGATGAGCAACACCACTTTTTCATCCGTCTTAAAAGACTGGCCGATTTTCCCCATCTTGATGTATTCTTCAATGTCGCTCACATCCCGCTTGGAATCCCCGAAACGGCTGTCGTTCAACCGGGTAAGGGTATCGTACTGGTAGAGTGCCTCAACCAGTTTCATGCTGGATTTGACGTTGAGAACAATGAGCTTCATGTTCAGGGCTTCACTGATGGCGTGTGCCAGCATGGTTTTACCCGTGCCGGGCTCGCCCTTGAGCAAAAGCGGCATCTCAAGCGCCATTGAAATATTGACGATCTGTGCTAATTCTTCATCGAGGACATATTTGGTGGCACCGGCAAATTTCTGCCGGGCACTGTTTTCTGGCTGCATGTTATTGCTCCTTGATAAAAACGGGATTTTTTCATAGATTCTGTCAAACATTGACGGCCTTTAATTGTGAGGCTGGGCCCTGATCAGGGCACCTCAAAATTTCAATAAGGAAATTAAGCATTTTTGGGGGCCGGTCAACATCATTTCTTCAAAAAGAGTGCACAAGAAAGGATCCACCCATGCCGTTAGCCTTTGAATCCATCAGCCACGGCACCATCGCCTTTGGCTTTTTCAATATTGATTCCGATATGTTGCTTCTGGATCGGTACTTCATTTTTTCAACACTGTTTTGCGGGAATATTGATGAAATTGCAGCATGCGACCCCAATGAATCCCGGCAGTTACCGTGGCAGGTGTATCACATACCGGACCCTGAAAAGATAGGCGACCTCATGGGCGCTATTCATGGGGTCCACTTCAGTGGGTTTATCGGAGAGGTGTACCAAAAATATCCCTTTCCTCAAAAAGAAGCGGATTTCAAGCAGAAGCCCGAAGGGACCCGGACACAGGATATTGTTGAGGCAATCATCGAAAAATACGGCAAACGCTCTGAAGTACTGTTCACAATGGATGAGGCTCAGAATGAGGCGGCCATCGGGCCGTACCGGTTCAGCAGGAGTTCATTTCAGGCGTTGATCCGTTATGTGTGGCAGGGGGGATATCCCCGGTGGAAAGATGAGCAACCCCCTGATTATGTCCTGGCCATGAAAGACCGTATTCATGCGAGTTCCTGCCCCCTGCTCCAGGGCCTGGACCTGTCATTTTGACAGGCGGTCCCACATGGACTTGGCCGCTTGCCGCCCCCTGTTTTCACCGGTTGGGCGGGATTCATGCGGTTCCGCAGGGGGCATGGTTCCTCGGCCACCCCTCAACCGGGCGATTCGATCTTCCAGAGGCGGGTGTGTGGAGAACAGGTTCGCCATTTTCCGCCCGCTCAGGGGATTGACGATAAACATATGCGCCGTAGCGGGTTGGGCCTTCATGGGAATCTGTTTGGCATAAGCTCCCAGCTTGCCCAGGGCATTGGCCAGGCCTTCCGGACTTCCCGCAATCTGTGCCCCCGTTTGGTCGGCCAGGTATTCCCGGGAACGACTGATGGCCATCTGAATCAACATGGCCGCAATGGGCGCCAGAATGGACATGGCGATCAAACCGATCATTCCCATACCGCCCCCTTCCTCATCCTGACTTCCGCCGCCAAAAAAGGCGGACCATCGAGCCATTGTGGCCAGAATCATGATGGCGCCCGCCATGGTGGCGGCGATGGAGCCGATGAGAATATCCCTGTTTTTAATGTGGCTCATTTCATGGGCCAGTACGCCGGTAGCCTCTTCATTGTTCATGGTTCGAAGCAGACCTTCGGTGACCGCAATCACCGCATGCTCCGGATCTCGGCCTGTGGCAAAAGCGTTGGGGGCATCCTCGGGAATGATATAAACGCGCGGCATGGGGAGCCCCGCGCTCTGGGCCAGACGGTTCACCGCCTGAAACAGGGTTGGAAAGTCTTGCGGGTTCACTTCGGTAGCCCGGTACATGCGCAGCACGATCTTATCCGAATACCAGTAGCTGAAAAAATTCATGCCCATGGCCAGCACGAACGCCACGATCATCCCCTGTTTTCCACCGAAAAGACCGCCGATAAATACGATGAGGGCGGTCATGAGGCCGAGCAGCAGGGTTGTTTTTGCCCAGTTTCCCATTTTTTAATACCTCCTTATTTTTTATACTCCATAAAATAACGGTAAAAGGCTGCGAGAACCAAGGAATGGGTAATTTCCCCTTTTTTAATGATGTCCGGGATTTCGGCAAGGGGCCTGAGCACCACCTGAATATCTTCCTTATCATCCTGCTCCTGTTTGCCGGACAGAAATACATTCTTGGCCAGATAGGTGTAACAGGCATTGTTTTGTATGGCTGGATTGGGGTGGACGGTGCCCAGGAGAATGATGTCTGAAGCCCCGTAGCCGGTTTCTTCCATCAGCTCTCTTTCTGCGGCACCCTCCGGTGAATCTGATTCCTCTACGAGACCACCGGGAATTTCCAGGGTGACATTCTGTGTACCGTGGCGGTATTGTTTTACCAGTACCACTTCGTTCTGAGGGGTCAGAGGAATGACGTTGACCCAGGGAGTAGATTCAATGATGAAAAAATGATGCTCTTTTCCGGTGCGAGGTGAAATGGCCAGATCCGTACGCAGATTGAAAACGCGATAGCCCTTGTCCTTTGTGCTGGATACGACTTGCCATGGTTTTGGACTCATTTTTCAGCTCCTTTTGAGAAAAACCGTTCAATTTTCTCCATATCGTGAATAACGGGGATTGGGGGCAGGCTTTTTAAAAATATGCCACCATACCGGCTGGTCAAAATCCTTTTATCCAGGATGGCCATTATCCCCCGGTCCGATGCCTTCCGAATCAGTCTCCCCAGACCCTGCTTCAGGGAAATAACCGCAGAGGGGACCTGATACTCCATAAAGGGGTTCCCGCCACCTTCCCGTATGGCCTCTATCCTGGCAGCCACAAGGGGATCTCCGGGGGATGCAAAGGGGAGTTTATCAATAATAAGGCAGCTTAACGCCTCACCCGGCACATCTACCCCCTGCCAGAATGATCCCGTGGCCAGAAGAACGGAGTGTATGTCCCGCTTGAATTTTTCAAGCAGGGTGGATCTGGGCGCATCCCCCTGTTTGAAAACCGCATAAGAGAGTTGACCCTTTATGACTTCGTAAACCCTGTTTAGATTGAAATAGCTGGTGAACAGAACCAGTGCGCGACCCTTTGATTTCTTAAGAATCCGCATGATTTCACCGGCGGCTTCAACCGGAAAGTGGGATTCATTGGGAACCGGAAGGTTTTTGGGCAGATAGAGCAGTGTTTGAATCTCAAAATCAAAATGTGACGCATAAAGGCCTTCAAGGGTTTCTTTGGGAAGACCCAGGCGGTTGCGGATATAATCGAATCTATTGTTGGTGGAGAGGGTGGCGGATGTTAATACCACGGAATGCACTTTTTCATAGAGAAACCGGTTCATGGAACCGGATACATCCAGGGGCGAAGCATGAAGGACCAGGCTTCGCTTTCTTCTTTCATACCAGTTCAGCCAGGTGGCATCCTTTTTGCTGACAACTTGCTCCATCCGATAATCCAGGTCTCCCGCACGCTCCAGAACCGGGGCCCATTGCAAATTGTTTGCTTTTTTTACAAACGGCAGGCTGGAAAGGGCGGCCAGGCTGCGGCGGATTTCACGGGCCGGGCCGTTTCTGATTTGGGAAAGGGCTTTCGGGTCAACACGTCCTTTGTCTTCTGAAGCGTCAAAAAAAGCCTTCAGAACCTCTGTTGCCCCTCTTATGTTATCCAACGGTTTTCTGGCTTCCGCCCTTTCTTCGCCCCTCAGGGTTTTTATCTGCTTTTCCATTTCACTGGCGAATTCAGTAATCTGGCGGGTGCTGACGCTTTCTCCGAAATGGGTGGTGGCAATCTCTTCAATGGTGTGGGCCTCGTCAAAGACCGCGACCTGGAATCTGGGAATAATTTCGCCAAAGCCTCCCTTTTTGACTTTCATGTCTGCAAAAAAGAGGTGGTGGTTGACAATGATAAGCCTGGCCCTGGCTGCCCTGCTGCGCAGTTTTGCCAGAAAGCAGTCTCCCAGAAACATGCAGTCCGGACCGATGCATTGATCCGAAGACGCAGACAGCGAATCCCAGAGAGGATCGTCATCGGCCAGCCATCCCAATTCCCCTCGGTCCCCGAATGGGGTTGTTTCAATCCATGCCTCAAGCTTTTCCCGGGTTTCATCCAGGATCGTATTCAAAAGAGATCGCTGCTGAAAGTGCTGATGATATTTGTGCAGACAGAGGTAGTTTTTTCGACCCTTCATGATCACGGCATCAATGCTCAATCCCGTGGCTTTTTTGAGAAGCGGGATGTCTTTTTTGTAGATCTGTTCTTGAAGGTTTTTGGTGCCGGTGGAAACAACGGTTTTTTTGCCGCTCAGTAACACCGGAACGAGATACCCAAAGGTTTTCCCCGTGCCTGTCCCTGCCTCTACAATGACGGATGATCGTTCATGGAGGGCCTTTTCGATGAGAAGCGCCATTTCCAGCTGAGAGGGGCGGGCTTCAAAACCGTCGATGCGCCGGCTCAACATGCCGTCCGGGCCCAATATATCTCCACTGGTGAGGGGTGTTTGGATCATGGGGCGAATATAGTGGTTTGAAAGTGAAAGCGTCAATAGAAAAGGCATCTTCTCCCCCATTGGAAAAAGACACCTTTTGTGGTAAAATATCTATTTTAATGGATTAAAGTTTGACGACGCCCTTGGCCTTCGGGCCTCGATCGCTCTCTTCGATTTCAAAACTCACCCGGTCCCCTTCGCTGAGGGTTTTAAATCCGGGCATGTCAATGCCGGTATGATGAACAAACAGATCCTGTCCATCTTCCTGTGAAATAAAACCAAATCCTTTTCGGTCGCTAAACCATTTTACAACGCCTTCTCCCAAAGTACTGCCCTCCTTGATCTAAAGATTCCCGAGCTTTTGCGGCTCGGATCGTATGGCCTGCTAAAAATATCTTTTCAAAGTCATCCGATCCGCGCATACTGCTTTATTACTCGGCGGATGGTATTACAAGGGCTTTGAGGGGTCAAGAAAAAAATGGGCTTATAGTGATAGGTATTTAACTATTGTTCATTTCTGTACAAAATAAATGCCTTAAAGGAATCCTTGACAATTTCTCAAGGATTTAAGAGCATTGATCCCGGCGGGTACACAACCCCGGAAGCCGGGATGCTGTATGATTTTAAATTTAATGAAAATGGAAAGGAGTCAAAAGTGGCCAATTTTTTATTTGTGTTAAGTCAGGATGATAATGAGAAGGCGACAAGGTGTTTTCAATTCGCCAAGATTGCCCATTCAAAAGGGCACGATGTAAATATTTTTTTGATAGACGGTGGGGTATTGTGGGCCAATAATGAAAGAGATCTTACGCAGAAGACGGGAACAGGGGATTGCCCAAATGACTATTTCCCCTATCTGGTAGAAAAAGAAATTCCCTTTGGTGTCTGAATCCCCTGTGCCAAAAATCGTCAGGTTGACGAATCAAAATTCTTTTCAAATATGGTTTTGGATGGGGCGCCTCATTTGATAGATATGGCTGCGGAAGCCAAAGTTTTTAATTTTTAAGCATGGTTATACTTTCCCACGCCGGGGCGTGGGAGCGAAGAAGAAAGGTTATGGAAGCTTAGAATTAAGGAGTTATCGTTTTGAAGCGCTGCATTGTTATGTTTCTTCCAATGACCTTCCTGTTTTTTCTGGGGGTTTGGGCCCCTGCAATGGCTGCCAAAACCGACCAGACCCACCTGAGCGGCATGGTTAAAACCAAACAACTGCTCCTCATCAAAACAATCCGGCGCTACAATGAAAACCTGCCGGCCACAATGGCCCGTATCAGCGCCTATGAAACCTTTCTCAGCGACCACATGACCAGGGCTCACCAACTGCGATTTCTGATCAGTGTGAGTGAATCCAATCCTTTTGAGGTGCGTATGTACTTCAAACAGGCCACGGAAATGAGCGATGAACTTACAAGAGAAAGCAGGGCTGTCCGCGCAATGGCCCACGATCTTAAGCTCAACCTTTCCCTTGTTCCGGATGCGCGAGAGGACCTTCGTTTTATTGCAAAAACAGCCGTTTCTAAAAAACAAAAAGAAGAGGCTCAGTCTCTTTTGGGCGAGCTGCAGCGATTTGAAGCCACGCAGTTGAAAATCAAAGAACCCCTTCACGCGGTCCTGGAACAATATGACAACACGGAAAAGCTTTTATCAGAATGGGATAAAGCACTGACAGCGGAAATAGCGACTGTATGGTCCATCTATTTCACGAAGCCCATGTTTGTAATGTTCGACAAAGAGACACTTGAGTTGCTGCCCGTCTCTTGCTTCATCTGGATCTCCTCAATCGGGCCGAATCTCGAATCGAAAACCCCGGATTCTCCCGCTGAGTGGTGGCAGTCCGCATGTTCCTTCCTGGCCTTTGGATTTATTTTCCTCCTGATTTTCAGATGGGTTCTGGGCCGAATAGGCAACCACTCAGACGGAAATCAGGACCAATGGGTTCGGATTTGCCGGGCTTCGAGCCTCTCTGCCTTCCTGTGGGCCGGTTTCTGGGCAGCGTCTATGATCAACGTTTTCCCTAAAAACATTGTTTTTTCCAGACTCGCAGTAACCTTTGGAGCATTGGCCGCCATTTCCCTGGCCTGGGGTTTGCGGGAGATCAAACTTCGCTCCGGACTTCCATCGCCCCTTTACCCCCTGTTTTATCTTTTCGCTACCGCCATTATCGCTCAAATCCTCAACATGCCCCTTCGGTTGCTTGGGGCGCTGTGGCCGCTGGGGGTAGGCATCATGATGTTCTTCATGTGGCGCACGGCCAGAAAATATAAGGACCCGGCGCCTCGAAAGCTGGCCCGCTTCTGTTTCTGGAGTGGGTTCCCGATCATCGCTCTTTCCCTGGCAGGTTTTACCTTCCCTGCCGTTGAGGTCTTTCTGACGCTTTTCCTCTGTTCCATTCTCTATCAGTTCGCTTCAGCCGTGTCTGACCTTGTAAGACGAAGGTTGGCCCGACTGCAGGATAAGGGCAGTTCGCTGTTTCATTCCGTAACCGTCAGTCTGAGCATTCCCATTATCTGGTTTTTCTCTGTGGGGGTTCTCTTTCTATGGCTGTCAAACCAGCTCGGAGAAGCAGGGATTCTTGAACTTGCAGGCAATATCCAATTCATATGGCAAGACCTTCAAATTGGTTTGATTCAGATCGTCATAGCCGTAGCGCTTTTTTTTGTCATCAAACCGGTGGTGGAGGTGCTCAAAGGCGGCGTCGAGAGGCTGGGCCAAAAATCCCGTTTGGATGAAGCCGTCATGATGCCCATCGAGACGGTCATCAGCGTTGGGGTCTGGATTGCATACGGACTTATCGTGTTACATATCATCGGCGTCAAGTTGAGCGCTGTTATGGTGCTTGCCGGGGGCATGAGCGTGGGGATCGGATTTGGATTGCAGCACATCATTAACAACTTTGTCAGCGGCCTCATCCTTTTGTTCGGCCGGTCGGTAAAACCGGGGGATGTGATCGAACATGAGCTGGTTATGGGAGAAGTGGAAAAAGTGACCATTCGCAGCACATTGGTCCGGACCCGCGACGACACCACCATGCTGATCCCCAATTCAAACCTGGTTTCAATGCCCTTTGTCAACATGAGCCGCGGCAACCGGGCCGTTCGGCTGGTCGTGGCCGTTGGGACTGCTTATGACAGTGATACAAGCCTGGCACAACGTCTCCTACTGGAGTCGGCCCGGGAACACCCGGACATTCTTAAATATCCTCCACCGCGCGTCCGTTTTGAGGACTTCAAGGACAATTACCTGGACTTCCGAATCAAGTTCTGGGTGAACTTTGACGGCTCCAAACGCGTCGCTTCAGACCTTCGGTTTGCCATTCTGAAGAAATTCAGGGAACATGGCGTGGAAATTGCCTTTCCACAAATGGATGTGCACCTCAAGGATGTTCCATAAACCTTTAATGTGCTGCATCGGGATTCGGATATGGAAAATGCCGTCCAGGTAATCGCCATTACGGTGGCTCAGGAACTGGAAAGCTGAAATACAGGAGGATCAATCATGACTGCCGCCGCACTCCCTCAATTTGATCACCCCATCAAAGAGCCCCGGGACTTGTCCGATCGCATTCAATGGCTGCGGGATTACTATTTTAAGGGTACCGAACGGAACTGGAACAACGAATCTATTGCCTGGACCACGGGAACCGCCTGGGATATTCAGTTCAACGAGATGACGTTTTACATCGTACCGGAAACCTACACCTTGATGCAAACACTGCGGGGTTCCTATCGGCAGGCAGCCAGAGCCATAACGCTGGACAAGGAATTCTGGAACTGGCCTCAGGTGGAACGACGTGCCTGGTTCGTTAAAGAGGTGATGGTCCGATACATGCCCAAGGAAATTTTACCGGGCGATCTGATCGCCGGCGGCAGGTTCAATGTTCAGACCTCTTTGTGTCTGGACCAAACAGAGCAGCAGGCATTCGACAGGGCATTGCTCGGCAAAAACGGCGCACGAGCCGGCATGAAATGGTTTCATGATCACGGCTACGGCAATGCCGGCGCCACCAGCGGGCACCTGATCCCGGACCACGAACGGACACTCAAAATCGGTTGGAAAGGCATTTCGGCCGATCTGGAAGCCCGATACCATCAATTGAGTGATGGGGACAGAAACGGGAGCAAAGGCGCCCAGTTAAAGGCCATGACGACGGCCGAAACCATGCCCCGTGATCTGGCGGCCGGTTACGCGGATCTTTGTCGGACGCTGGCCGACGGCCAGGCCGACGTCCACCGCCGGGAGGAACTTCTACAAATGGCGCAGAACCTGGCCCGGGTTCCCTGGGAACCGGCCCGGACCTTCTGGGAAGCCCTGCAGGCCCTCTGGATCAATCACATGCTGATCATGAGTGACGAAAATTATCCCGGCCCGGGCGTCTCTTTCGGCCGACTGGACCAATACCTGCTACCGTACTGGGAATATTCCTTACGCAATGGCATGGACCGTGAGTTCGGAAAAGAACTGCTGAAGTGCTTCTGGGTACACTGCAACACCGTTTATGACGCCATGATCAGGAACGGCAACCAGGGCATTACTGCCGGGTTTGGGCAGTTGATCACCCTGTCCGGCATGGGGCCGAACGGCAAGGATATGACCAATGATCTGACCTATGCCATTTTGGAGGTCATCGACGAAATGAGCCCCATCCTGGAGCCCAAGCCCAACGTGCGACTGCATGGAAACTCCCCTGAACAATTGCTGGACAAATTGGTTGATATGATTTCCGTCAGCCAGGGATCACCTTTTCTGCTGAACTTTGACGAACGTTCCATGGCCGGCATGATGCTTGAAGCCAAAAAGGCCGATCTCAGCCACCTGATTAACGCGGACAATGTCCATGATTACGCTCCGGTGGGATGCCTTGAAAACACCATGGTGGGAAACGACCGGTCCGGTACGGTGGACGTGAATCTCAACCTGCTAAAAGCGGTAGAACTTGCGCTCACCGGTGGCAAAGACCTCATACCGTTTCTGAATCCCATGACCGGCAGGGAAGAAACCATTCATCAGGACGGACCGGATACGGGCGCAGCGACTGACTGCGAAACCTGGGAGGATTTCTGGGGGCGCTATGCCACACAGACCGAATATATCATTCGGAAAAGTGTCGCGGTTTATGAGACATCGGAATCCCTCAGGGCAAAATATTTCCCCACCCCCTATCTTTCCTGTTTGGTCAGAGGCTGTGCCGAAAAGGGTCTGGATATCACCAACGGGGGTGCGGAAATAAATTTCACCACCCTTGAAACCGTCACCTATGCCACCACCGTCGATTCCCTGCTGGCCATCAAATATCTTGTTTTTGACCGAAAAAAATGCACCCTGGCCGAACTCATGGATGCTTTGAAAAACAATTGGAAGGGATACGGTGTGCTTCAGGCCTTCGCTAAAAATAAAGCGCCCAAATACGGGCGAGATGATGATGAAGCCGATGCCATGGCCAAACAGGTGATGGATCTGTGGTGCAACGAAACCTGGAAACACAAAACCGTTTCAACCGGGCGACAGTTCAGGCCCGGCATGCTCAGCTGGAACTACTGGGCCGGGGACGGTTTCATCATGCCTGCCAGCGCCGACGGCCGGCACAAAGGGCAATTTCTGTCCAACGCCATTTGTCCGTCGAACGGAGCCGATATCAACGGCCCCACGTCCAATGCCAACTCCGTGGGCAAGGTGTTGGGCGGCAGGGCTTCTGACGGCAACGGCGACTGGGGCGAATATCTAAACTGTCTGCCCAATGGCGCAAGCCATACCATCACCTTTAACCCGTCGATTATCCGGGACCCCGAGCACAAGGAAAAGTTCAAAGCGTTTTTGAAGGGCTATTGTGAAAACGGCGGCAGCGCTTTGCAGATCAACATGCTTGATCCGGGTGTGCTGCGCGATGCTCAGAAAAACCCGCAGGATTACCGCCATCTGTTGGTCAGAGTCACCGGTTACAATGCATACTTTACGACCGTGGGCAAAGAGCTGCAGGATGAAGTCATTCAGCGGGTGAGTCATGGGCGGTTCTAGTTCGTGCCCATCCACAAATGGCCAATTTGCCCGATTTCGGCGTCAGACTAAAATTGTAATCCTCGAAATACTTTCATGTATTCCTGCAGTTACAATTGTCGCCTTCCTTGAACTCGAACAAATTTTCTCATTTGTGGACGGACACTACTTCTGATGCGCCCAAAAGCCACTATTCTTGAAATCCAGCGGATGTCAACCGAGGATGGCCCCGGTATTCGCACCACTGTCTTTTTCAAGGGCTGCAGTTTGCGTTGCCGCTGGTGCCACAATCCTGAAAGTATTTCCCCCCATCCCCAGGTCCACTGGATTTCAAATCAGTGTATCGGGTGTAAAATCTGCCTGGAAGTTTGTCCCGAAGGGGCGCTGACATTTACCGAAGACGGCAATCGCATAGACCGCAATCTGTGCAATGGTTGCGGTCTATGCACAGAAGAATGCCCGGGAGATGCGCTGGCGCTTCTGGGGAAGTCATGGGAAGTGGATAACCTGTTTCAAGAGATCATCAAAGACCGCGCATATTTCGAAAAATCCGGCGGCGGTGTGACCCTGGGCGGGGGAGAACCGACCCTGCAGGCACCATTTTGCCTGGTATTGATGAAAAAGTTAAAGGAAGCCGGCATTCGCACGGCACTGGATACCTGCGGCATGTGTTCTCCGGAGGCCCTGGAAGGGCTGTTGCCCCATACGGATTTGCTGCTGTTTGATCTAAAAGAAATTGACCCCGAGAAACACAAAAGATTCACCGGAGTCAGTAATGACAGAATTTTGAAGAACCTTACCCGTGTGGGCGATTTCATGCAATCAAATGGCCACCCAATGAAGCTCTGGATCAGAACACCCATCATTCCCGACGCAACCGTCACGGATGAAAATATCAGGGGAATCGGAAAGTTTATTGCCGCCCACCTGGATGGTCTGGTAACACGATGGGAACTGTGTGCGTTTAACAACCTCTGCAAAGACAAGTATTCGCGTTTGGACCTTACTTGGGCGTACAGGGACTGCGCGCTGTTCAGTAAATTGCAGATGGAAAAGATGGCGGCCGTTGCCGGAAACTCAGGTGTCGATCCGGCTATCGTGCTCTGGAGTGGGTCAACGAAACTGGACGCTGAAAACTGAAAGAAAAGCGTAATACGAGGAGGCCATGGACACAAAAAATTCCTTTACCGAACAGGACATGAAATCCTTTGAACCGGCGGAAAAGATCGGTCTGGTCGCCTGTGTCAATCCGGAAGGACTCCCGCATATTTCCCTGATTACGTCCATTATGGCCCTCAAGCCCGACCAAATCACCCTGGGGCAATTCTGTAAGGGATTGAGCAAGCAGTATATTCAGGAAAATCCTCATATTGCCTTTTTAATTATGACCATGGAAAAGAAAATGTGGCGGGGACGGGCCGAATGGACCCATCTGAAAAAAGAGGGCCCGGAATACGAGCGATATAATGAAATTCCCATGTTCCGGTATAATACCTATTTCGGCATCAATACGGTTCATTACCTTGATCTGATCGAAACATCCGGCGCCATGGATCTTCCCATGCCGAAAATCATCCTGTCCGCACTGCTGACCCGGCTGGCAAAGGGCATGGTCAAAACAAAAATGGCAGATCGGATCTTAAAACCGTTTG
>Ga0307929_1000714_pt1 | contig 30366 bp, 28 predicted proteins | sample AceLakmetage1330_FD_203160 | JGI IMG/M metagenome (GOLD analysis project Ga0307929, IMG submission 203160) | Saline water microbial communities from Ace Lake, Antarctica - #1330 | ecosystem: Environmental > Aquatic > Non-marine Saline and Alkaline > Saline | place: Antarctica: Ace Lake...
AACTAAAAAGGGAGACTTGTGAAGAGTTCAAGTCAAAAATCGTGGAATCTGAGTAATTATCTGTATTTTTGTTCATAGGGGATTTTTTTGTTTGTTTTTACTACTCAAAGATACTTATTGTCAATGAGATAACAACATTAATCCCCTACTTTTTTTACGATTTATGAATAATTCAGGTTAAGTATTAAAAGCTATATAAAAAAGGATTTTTTATTAAAATCTTTCACTTTCTGTCCCTCAACTGTCCCCCGATAAAATAAAAACCCCTGAAAATCAAAAGATTAACAGAGGTATTTTGTAGCGGGGGTAGGACTTGAACCCACGACCTTTGGGTTATGAGCCCAACGAGCTACCAACTGCTCCACCCCGCAATGTGAGTGCAAAGGTAAAAAACTTATTTTACAAAACAAAATGTATTTTTGAAAATAAAAAAGCCGCTCAATTTTGAACGGCTTAATTAATCTTATTGTGTAATAAGTTATTTTCTTAAAAAGAATGAAATTGGGAGTGTGTACCATGAATTTACGGCTTCACCTCTAAAACGTCCTGGGAACCAATTAGGCATACTTTTAATAACCCGTATTGCTTCAGCATCAAGGCTTGGATGTACAGATTTTGATACAATTACGTCACCAATTGATCCGTTTTCTTTAACTTCAAAACGGACAAATACTTGTCCTTCAACACGTTCTTCTTTTGCTTTACTTGGATATGTTAGGTTTTCTGAAAAGAACTTAACCATTTCTTCATTTCCACCGGGGTACATCGGTGATTCTTCAACAAAAAAGAATATTTCACGGGAAGAAGTACCCACTGAATCAGCCTCGTTTTCATTTGTTGGGTTAGCACAGGTAGCATGAGACTGTAAACTTGCTCCTGTGCTAATAATAAAGATCATTAACACTATTACTGCTATTCGATTCGCTGTTTGGCTCATCATAATCTGGTTTTTAAATGGTTTCCCCTTTGTTTGGCTCATGAAACTTTCGTATACTGATTGTTTCGGTGTGCAAGTAAATAAAAACACCTGATATAACAAAAATTTAATATTAACAATTTGTTGTGAATTAGCGATTTAGCTTGATAAATCAGGGGTATAAACGCATTGGGGTTAGTTTACCAATGTATTATAAATTTGACATTTATCATATTAAGTAAAAAATTATGACTGATAAATGAAATTGAAACGTCGTGGAAATCATTATGTGTTTATTTTTTTTCGCAAAGAATCATTGTCCAGGGAAAAGGACTGCGGATTTCCAGTATCTTAAAATCATGTGAAATGGTTTTGATAAACGATTTTTTACTATAATGTTGAAGATGTCCCGGGGTGTTTCCCAAATTTGCAAGATATTTTAGGCGAAGCATATTTAATACGCGCCAAATTGGTTCACGGGGCACAGAAAATAAATAATAATCGCAGGAAAGGGTTTTCAGCGCTTTAATTGCATCATTGGAATATTCAAGATGTTCGAGCACTTCTGACACCAAACACAGCTTAAATGAGTGGTTATGATAGCGATGTAGCTCGTAAATGCTATCAACATTAAATTTTGCATCCGGCAGTTGTTTTTGTGCCTCTTGAATTAATTTTTCATCGATGTCAAATCCGGTGTAGTCAATCGCTTTAAAACGATTTAAAAGGATAGATGCCAAATGACCCTCCCCACATCCGGCTTCCAGTATTTTGAGTTTTTCCTGATAAGAAATACTGTCAATTAGCTCGGTAAGCGAATTAAAAAAACCGCTCATTAACCGTTTATAAATCGGATTTTTACTGTTGTATTTGTCAAAATAATTACCGGTTATGATGTCTTGTTCCATTTGTCTTTTTTATTGAATTCGAGCAATTTCTCCAAAAGTTTCCGGTTCGTACTAATTAAATCAGCAATAATTCCAATCATTAAAATCAATAAACCTCCGTTCAAAAAAGCGGTGGAAAAGATTAAGGATTGAATATGCCCTTCCCCTCCTTCTTTGAAATAAAAATAAAGGAAACGGACAAATCCTGCAATGCCTGGAATCATAATTAGAATTCCTAGGATGGTAAATACACGAATTGCTTTATAATTGGCATATGCACGGATGATAGTAATTAATTGTTGCGAAATAAAGGAGCATGGATTTTTAAAAAGCCTTGATTTTCTGAGCTGTTTATTGGTTTCTACCGGTACTGAAATTACTTTGGCTTGCAGAAATCCTAATTGTATGACATTTTCTATGGTGTAGGAAAAATCTGTAGCGATATTGATTTTCATTGCGGTTTCCCGACTATATGCCCGAAATCCGCTTACTACATCCTTCACCTCTGTTTTTGATAATTTACGAATAACAAACGAGCCGAATTTTTGCATGCGTTTTTTTAGAAATGAAAAATGGGCAATTGAATCGGTTTGCCGGTCTCCGATAACTACATCAGCTTCTTCATTTAAGATGGGACGTACCAGTTTTTCAATATCTGCACCGGAATATTGATTATCTCCATCTGTATTGACAATAATATCCGCGCCAAGCTCCAATGCTTTATGAATTCCGGCTTCGAATGCTTTTGCCAGGCCTTTGTTGTTTTTAAAACGGATAATATGGTTTACCCCAATTGTTTCTGCAAGTTCAGACGTTTTGTCGGTACTACCGTCGTCAACGACCAAAACCTCAATCTCATCGATGCCCTGAATATGCTTGGGCAAATCCATATAAGTAAGATGCAAGGTCTTTTCTTCGTTATAACAGGGTATTTGAATGATGAGTTTCATCGGTATATGTTTTGCGTACGACAAAGCTAATAAAACATTTGATTATTAACAGAATTAATCTGCTTTGAGTATAGAAATGCTGCTAACTTGAGTTGACTCCGGACTAACAATTACTATCCGATTGATGCGTTTATTGTACCAGTTCCATTGTGAACTGACACGAATTAAATATTGCGCATCTGTTGATTCCGGTGAAATATCAAAACTGAATTCTCCAAATTGTTCCCAGGTTTTGAAATATCGCAGTTTCGCTTTTCCTTGAATTTTTTCAAGATTTTTAATGCTTATTAGAACATAATTTCCCTGGGATTTATCAATCGCTGCATCAAAATGGATTTCTTTTCCATTTGTTGTTTTAAGTAATGATTGCTCAATATTTGATGATAGGAAATTCGTATCATATTTTGCCCAGATACTTGGAAGTTTTTTTGTCTCAAAAGCCTTCGGTTTTCCTGATACGGTATCCGTTGAATAACCACTTAAATCAACTTCTGATTGATAATTATTCGCTTTCCATATGGCATAATTTCCGACAATTTTATACGGCGAATAATTTCGATATATATATTCTGCAATTTTATAAAATCTCAGGGTATTTGAAATCCCATCGGTATTGTCCCAATAGGTTTCTGGAATATGAGAATATATCACAAACGGAATATTGTGATTTTTTAGATTTTCAATTTCAGTATCCTGTAATTTTTCTGATGTGATTGCAAGGGAATGGATGAAATAAACCGGCATTTCACGATTTGTCAGATAGTAGGATGCAGGCGTATTTGAAAAATCATAAAAGCCTGTTGAATCCGCTAATTTATTCGTAAAATTTAAAAGCTCACGAATGTTTTCCTTGTAATAATCAGAATTTAAATTAACACGATGAAGCCGTTCATTTCCTGAATAAAGATAATTTGATTTCAATTTTACCTGAACCTTTTCATAAACTAAGTAATCTGATGCCTGTGTTGGATATTTAAACATGATTGCCATAACCGAAATACTGATGAAAAATCCCATAATCCGATGAATCCGCTTCATGCGGAAAAGAAAAAACACCAATCCAATACTGATAATGGCGAAGGAGCTTATAAAGCCATCATGTCCTTCTGCAAAACTATGACGAGTTAATCCCCGTTGTATGTTTGTGAAATAGAATATTGCGAAAATAATTAATGCAATAATCGGCATGGCATTTTCTGAATTCATGTATTTTATACGCTTGATTGTGAGAAATAAAGCAATACCAATTAATATAGGATACAAAACATGATGCAAGTAAAAAATTCGGTCGAATTGATATGCAATGACAGGTAAGCCTCTTCCTTGCGGACTGCTTGCAAAAAAGCTGAGTGTGTTTGAAATGCCTTCTTTTATCGGAAAATTAAAAATGAATTCTAAGCTTATTAAAATCAATAATAATGTGCCATAACATATCGAAAAGGCTTTTAATGGGTGTTTCCATTTTAATATCCCTTTTTTATTAATCCAAATTACGATAATTCCTGCCAGTATTCCGTAAATTCCAAGAATTGCAACATCAGGTTTCCAACCCAATAGAAAAACACTTAGCACTGCAAGCGCAAACCATGATTTTTGATTCGGATTTTTGTAAAGATTGTGTAATGCCAAGGGAATTAAAAGTATCGGAAAGGATGAGATTCCCCAAAATACAGCATTAAAAAATGGAAAGAATAGCAAGGATAGCAATGCAACATAATGATTTCTGCTAAGTTTTAGGACAATGAGAAAGCTTAAATAGTAATAAGCTGAGATCATGATAAAATCATATGCCATGTAGGAAAAACTGTTATCATATCCATTTAAAATAGTGTAAATAACAGGCAAAAAGAAGTCTGAAAGGAGATGAGTGGGCAGAAAATCGGCTACCGGAAATTTCCCGTGCTGAAAAATGCTCATTAATGCATTGGATGAATTGGCAATCTCGAATAAATCGTTTCGTAAAATAAGTTGAATACTGTAACTCGAAAAGACTATTAGTCCCAACGCAAATCCTCTTAAAATTTGCTGATTTAAATAGGAATAACTTGCTTCCCGTTTTTGAAATGTAATTTGGATGAAGCCCATTATTAGCAATAAAAACGAGGCAGCAATCAGAGGATGAATAAAGTGAAGATTATGTTGATTGAAAATCAAAAAGATTTCTTGAGATAACACAAATAGCAAAGGGAAATAAACCAGTTTCCGCAAATTGAAAAAGGCCTTTAATGCTGAAAATTTCAAAATTTCAATGATTGTATAAAGTAAAATCAGCACTGCGGCAAATGAAAGGGCAAAATGTCCAAATAGCAGTTTTCCTAAAAGGATAGTTAGAAATATGGTGATGGAATATGCGCTGATAAATAGCCAAAAATAATCATTAGCTGAGCTGATCTTTTGAAATTTTAATTGTGATTTAATTGGGATAATAATTAGTAAAAATATCAGTATAACTTCTATCAGTAATTGCGTTGCATAAATTTCAACGCCAAAAATTGAGAATCCTAAAAGAAACAAACCAATTATGGAAAGATAATGAATGACAGATAGTTCAGTATTAAATGACTGGAATCGTTGAACGAAAAGTGAATAAAGAATTTTTAGCAGAATATAAATCCCAATTCCTAAAAACAAGGCGTTATAAAATGCAGAAATTCGTGCACCAACATCAATTTGATGCAAAGTGGATATGCCAATCACGCGGTCCTGAAACTGATTCAGTTCAAAGGAAAAATTGTCTAACCAAAAGTGCAAAAAGCCTGCAATGGCAATGAGTAGGGGAAATGCCCATGTTTGCTTAACATTCGTTTTCAGCGGGTTTAACCAATCCTTTAGCACTTTCATTTGCGATTATTTTGTGTTTTCCAGTAAAATAGGATTAATACCATACACATAATCTTTTATCACTTGAAATGACTTAGCGTATTCATCTCCTTTGAACCCGATCAAATCTTCGTAGGAAATAACATGCCGGAATGCTTTTGTAAATTTATCGGATTCTGGTTTATATGTCCAATGCCATTCCTCGTGATTAAATCCTGTTTTTCTATCCTCACCGAAGGGAATATAAACCTGATAAAATCCAAATTTATTGGCATTTTCCTGTAGCCAATCGTACACTTTTTTTCCTTCCCCGGAGTAAAAATATGCATGTTTTATGCTATTTATGTCAATATCTGTTCCCCAGTGATGCCTTGAAATTCCTGGCATAGCGGAGTATTCTAGCACTTTAGCGGTTTTCAAACTGTCTGATAAACTTTGGTCGATATAGGCCATTCCTGTACTACGTTGTCCGGTGAATTTTTGATTCCAAAGATAGCGTTGTATGTAAAAGCTTCGTGTTCCGGATTGTATTGTCAGGTTAATGCCGTCTTTTAATGCGGTCTCTCGCATGTTTAAAAACGCATCGTAAGTTTGCTTTCGCAGATAAACTTCTGGGAAATAGGAAATTGCAGGATCAATTTGTACAAAATCGGGGTGGCTAGCCGGGTCAATCTGTCCGAGAAGCTCTGCTTTCGAAGGATAGTTTTCAGGTTCTAGGTTTGTTTCATCTTGCTGAGAAAACAATCCCATGAGCAAGGCGATAATAAAAAATATCAGCTTCATAATTTCAATAATTTAAGCGCATTTTTAACAATATTTTCTGCCGTTAGACCGTATTTTGCCATCAGCTCCTCGGGCTGTCCTGATTCCCCAAAGCTGTCATTCACTCCCAAAATATACATTTTTGTTGGATATTCCTGAGACAGTACCTCACTGATTGCCGAGCCAAATCCGCCAGTAACTTGATGGGCTTCAGCAGTTAACACAAATTTACATTTTTTTGCTGATTTAATAATTGTATCCTTATCAATGGGTTTGATGGTGTGAAAATTTACCACTTCTGCATGAATATCATATTTTGATTCCAGTATTTCAGCTGCTACCAATGCTTCCCAAGTCATATGTCCGGTAGAAAAAAGTGCGATATCAGTTCCAGATCTCAGAATTTGAGCTTTTCCGAATTCGATTTCTTGGTTTGTATCGGTAAAGTCTGGTACGGCTTCTCGCCCGAAGCGAATATAAACAGGGCCGTCTAACTCCATTGCTATTTGCGTGAGCAGGCTTGCCTGCGTTGCATCGCAAGGAGATAGAACTTGCATATTCGGTAAAACCCGCATGACGGCAATATCTTCCAATGCTTGATGTGTTGCACCGTCTGGGCCGACGGAAATGCCTGCATGAGCACCTCCTATGATAACATGTACATTATTGTAGCAGATGGAAATCCTGATCTGATCCAGATCACGCATGGCGGAGAAAACTGCATAAGTTGAGAAGACTGGTAATTTTCCGGAAAGTGCCATTCCGGCAGCGACTCCTGCAATGTTTTGTTCAGCAATTCCAATGGAAAAAAATCGTTCAGGATAATTTTTAGCAAAGCCGTCCATGCTGACAGAGCTTGTAATATCAGCTCCGAGAGCAATTAAATGCTTATGCTTTTTCCCTGCTTTAACCAGTCCTTCACCAAAACCGGTTCTAGTTGGTTTAAGCTGTTTATATGCCGGCATATTGTTTCAGATTTCTTGTAAAAATACATCAAATCTGGTCATCTGCAAACCATTCTGCATAGGAAGTAGCAGTTTCATATAGTTTTAAGCTGTGAAGTTTAAGATTTTTGGGCAAAGCAGATTGAATTTTTTCTGCAAAATCAACAACCATTAATTCACATGTGGGCTGATAATTCAACATAATGAGTCGGTCAAATAATCCTTTTATTTGATTAATTGGTTGAATATTTTCCGATTTATTTAAAACAACAGAATGGTCATATTTATCAACAATTAAATGCTTAACTAGCTTTTTGAAGTCGCTGAAATCTATTACCATTCCATGTTTAGGACTTGTTGGGTCATCTATAGGTTCACCAATGACGGTGGCATACATGATGTAAGAATGTCCATGCATATTTCTGCATAAGCCGTTGTAATCAAATAAAGCATGAGACATTTCCCAATGAAATCGCTTTGTAACCCTTATTTTTGCCATGTACTATGTTTTCTATTTTAACAAATTGCTATATTGTTTGTTTATTTGATAAAGATAATGCAATGTAAGGTTTTTATTTTTAAGTTTGAAACTGTATTTTTATGCAGATAATTACGTGTCTATGAAAAAATCTGAAGAAATTGTCCAATATACAGCCGATGATGTTAAACGGTATACAGAACTGCTTAAGAATGCATCATATTCTGACGATGATAATTTGAATAAAATTTTGGATTATGTCTTTAAAGATATGGGAAAGCAGATTCGTCCACATCTCGTATTTCTTGCTGCTAAGCTTTTTGGCGATGTTACGGAAAAGACAGATTACGCTGCTGTGCTTGTGCAAACACTTCATACGGCAACATTAATGCATGATGATGTAGTTGATGATGCGAGTTTACGAAGAGAAAAAAAAACAGTGAATGCCAAATGGAGAAACTCAGTTGCTATTTTGGTTGGTGATTATTTATTTTCCAATGCTTTAACTATCGCAACTAAACAGAAAATGTATGATATTTTAGAAATTCTCTCGCCAACTATATCACATTTAAGTATTGGTGAAATTAATCAAATGGAGCTCGCTGGTGGAAAATTGTTTTCGGAGGGAAAATATTACGATATTATTAAACGTAAAACTGCTGTGTTGATTGGTGCATCGACTGAGGTCGGAGCAGTTTCGGTTGGTGTAAATGGTCAGCATCGTGAGATGATTCGTGAGATTGGATTTGAAGCCGGAATTGCATTTCAAATTCAGGATGATATTTTAGATTTTACGGCTGATGGAGTTTTTGGAAAAGCAAAAGGAAAAGACCTAGAGGAAAAGAAAATTACGTTACCCTTGATTTATGCGTTAAATACTGCCCCTCAAAAAGAAAGAGATGCAATAATATCTCGAATTCAAAAAGGTGTAAAACAGAGTGATATTAAGCAAATTGTTGAGTTTATTGAATCCTACGGTGGAATGGTGTATGCTAGAGAAACTATGCAAAAGCATATTGCTAAGGCTGAAGCGCTATTGAATGAGTTGCCTCAAAATGAAGCGAATCAAAGCATGAGAGCCCTGATTCGCTATTTTGCATCGCGTAAAAAATAAATTTTGACTAGAAATATTTTACTTCCTTATCATAAATTCGGCTAAGTAGATTGTTTGACAAACGACTCGCACCAATGCGGAATAATTTATTGTTTAACCATTCTTCACCCAAGATAGCTTTTACAATTGCGTAATATACAATGGCATCTTCAGGAGTGGAAATACCACCTGCAGGTTTAATTCCGGCTTTTTTGCCTGTTTCTTTGTAATAATCTTTAATCGCTTGACACATTGCATAAACTGAAACCGGATCTGCTGATTTTTTATCCTTACCGGTTGAGGTTTTAATGAAATCAGCACCGGCTTTTAAGGATAGAATGCCTGCTTGATAAACTTGTTCAGGAGTTTCCATCAATCCCGATTCTAGAATCACTTTCAAATGTTTTTCACCGATTGCTTGCTTTATGATAGAAATCTCATTCATACAATAAGCAATGTCACCACTGATGAAGCGACCCAGGGAAAGAACAATATCAAGCTCGTCAGCGCCTTTATTCGCTGCAATTTCGCACTCCGCCAGTTTTACTGAGAGATAAGTTTGACTTGATGGAAATCCAGCAGAAACAGCTGCTATGGATAAATTGGCTGCGTGAAGATTTTCTTTTACCGTTTCAACAAATGGGGGATAGATACAAATTGCCGCTACATTGGGCATTTCAGGGAAAAGTGCTGAAAATTTATTGACTTTCTCAACCATCTGAATGATTTTATCATCATAATCAGCAGTGTTCAGTGACGTTAAATCAATTAAATTGAAGATATTTTTCAACGTATCCATATCTTTTACATCGACCTGTTCGAGTGCGTTGTTTATTTCAGCTGCAATTTCCTGTTTACTTAATTTCATTGTATTCATATTTATTGTTTTAATTTAGGATTATTAATATGACGGTTTTTATCCCGTTTTGTTTTCTTTTCAAGACTTTTTTTTAATGCTGTTTCTAAATTAATTCCGGTTTGGTTTGCCAGACAAATCAATATCCAGAAAACATCGCCAAATTCATCTTCCAGTTCATAGTCCAAATCAGATGATTTTGATGATTGTTCGCCGTATTTTCGTGCAAATACACGTGCAAGTTCTCCAATCTCTTCCATGAGAATCGTAAAGTTGGTTAGTTCGTCAAAATAACGAACACCCTTTGTTTGAATCCATTGGTCAACTTGATTTTGGGCTTCCTGAATTGTCATAATCCTGATTTTGATTAAAGATAGTAAATTGCGATGAAGGTGCAAAGCAATTACCGATTTAGCAGATTGTTACATGCATTTATACCATCGAAATTCTTTGTTTGTTATTTGATTGAGCTGTACCACGACTTCTGTATTGGTATTAAAAACTTGATATGCTTTGATAAAAATGTAGTAGTAACCTGGATTTAATCCGATTGTGAAATTCCCATTGATTACCTGGGCACTGTCAGCCAGTGCTGTGTAATTTCCGACGGCATAAGATACCGAATCTTTGTGAATAGCATAGACCATTCCGTTATATGCATTGTATTGCCAGAAACTCTGGTCGAGCGCACAATCAGCTTCGGCAAATTCAATATGACCCTTAACTCCACTTTGAATATTATCGCTGCTGCAACTAAAAAGTATCGCAAGCGATATAAAAAATAAGATAAGGATGATGCGTTTCATTATGTTTTATTTTTAGTATCAATAATAATTGTCACCGGTCCATCATTGCATAATTCGATTTTCATATGTTCCCCGAAATTTCCGGTTTGACATTTTGTTTGACTTAAATTTTCAAGTTCCAAGATAAATGCGTTGTAAAGTGGAATTGCTTTTTCTGGTTTTGCTGCATGCACAAATGATGGTCTGTTTCCTTTTTTAGTTTTTGCGTGTAAGGTAAATTGACTGACGACAAGAAATTCTCCATTCACATCTGAGATGGATAAGTTCATTTTATTGTTCGCATCATCAAAAATACGTAAAGTATAAATTTTATTTGTGAGCCATAGCACGTCATCCTGCGAATCGTTTTCGGATACGCCAAGGAGAATGAATAAACCAGTTCTGATTTGTCCACAAATCTCATCTTTTATGCTTACGTTAGCATGTGTAACTCGTTGAATTACAGTGCGCATAGCGAATTGTGATTTTACTGTTCCACGTGGAACAAATTAAACATCAAGTGTTGTCAGTGAAAACGATTCTACGTCAAAAAGCCCTTTGTCGCCAATTTTTAATTTGGGAATAACGAGTAATGCCATAAATGCCATTGTCATAAATGGAGCTTTCAAACTGCAACCTATTTTAGTTGTCTCTTTTGTAATTGCTTCATAAGCTTTTGCGACGAGTTCGAAATTTTCATTTGACATTAATCCTGCAACGGGGAGGGGCAGGTGATACATTTCCTCACCATCGAAAAGTGCTAATCCGCCTTTTGAATCGATCAGCCGATTAATTACTTTGGCAAGGCTTTCATCATCTGCACCAATTGCAATGATATTGTGCGAATCATGAGCTACTGTTGAAGCGACAGCTCCCTTGCTGATATCAAATCCTTGTATGAATCCCAAACTGGGAGTAGAGTCTGTTTTGTAACGATTAAGTACGACAATTTTATTGATGCCCATTAACGGGTCTGTGTAAACAACACCATTTCTGTTTGGTAATTTGTGCTCAAAATAATCTGTTAATAATGATCCGTCGAATGCTTTAATGATCTTAAATACCTGATTGTTGCTTTGAATTTCTAGCGCTTTTTCAGTAATATGTTCTTCCAATTTAAAGGAGTTAATCGGTTCTGTGTTCGAATTTGGAAAGAGAATCCGATTGTTATCGTAAACTAATTCACCATCAATTGTGCATGATTGTACCATGAAATCGCGCAAATCATCAACTATTATGAAATCTGCTTTATCACCTTCCTGAAGGAGTCCAATATCCAGCTTATAGTGTTTTATTGCATTCATTGATGAAGCTCGGAGTATATTGAAAATATCATGTCCTTTTTGCACAGCTCTAGCGGCAATTCGGTTAATGTGTCCTCGCATTAAATCGTCTGGATGTGAATCGTCAGTACATAACATGCAGTGTTCAGGGTGCGATGATAGTAAGGAATGGAGTTGTTCAAAATTCTTTGCTGCAGATCCTTCCCGAATTTGGATAATCATTCCCTGATTGATTTTTTCTAAGGCTTCATCTAGACTTGCGCATTCGTGGTCTGTACTTATTCCTGTATCGATGTATTTGGTAAGTGAATCACCACTTAATTCTGGTGCATGTCCATCAATTGGTTTTCCGGCTTTAATGGATGCTTTAATTTTTGCTTTTACTTCCTTGTCATCGTAAATAACGCCTGGATAATTCATCATTTCTCCAAGAGCAACAATCTTATCGTGTTGCAAAAGTGATTCAATGTCTTTAGAATCTAAAACTGCTCCCGAGGTTTCAAATCCTGTCGCAGGAACGCAGCTTGGAGCATTGAAATGCATTTTAACAGGGGAGTGGCTTGCATCATTAATCATGTATTCAACCCCGGCTTTTCCGGCTACATTTGCAATTTCGTGAGGATCCGAGACGGTTCCGATGGTTCCATGTTGTATTGCAAGCCTTGAAAATTCAGTGGGATTTAGCATAGAGCTTTCAATATGTACATGGGAATCCACAAAGCCCGGAATGATAAAGTCTGCAAAGTTTTCGTCCTTTTCTTCAACTTTTATAATGCGATTTCCTTCGATTTGGATACTTCCATTAAAAATACGTTTGTTAACAATGTCAACAATTTTGCCGTTAATTTCTTTCATAGTTTTTAAATTGTTTCACGTGGAACATTTAAGCTTATCGTCCAAGATAAACGAGCAAAACGCTTATGTCAGAGGGGGAAACCCCACTGATTCGTGTAGCTTGACCGATGGTTTTTGGTTTTATTTTAATTAATTTTTGTCTTCCTTCCGTTGAAAGCGATTGAATATTTTCATAATCTAGGTTTTCAATTTGTATGTTTTCTAAACGAGACATTTTCTCAGCCAGTAATCTTTCGCGTTCAATATAGCCTTCGTATTTAATTAGTATTTCTGCAGCTTGAATGATTTCATTGCTAATGGATCTGGATTGTATTTCTTTTTCAAGTGGCTCAATTACTATGCGTAAATCTTCAATGTGGACTTGTGGTCGCATGATGATTTTCCGGAGTTTTGTTTTTTGTTGAAGGGGGGATGTGTTAAGTTTTTCTAGTGTTTCATTTATGTACTCGGGTTTGCAGGAAAAGTTGCTTGCAAAATGAATGAAATGGTCACGCAACTCAATTTTATTTTTGAGAGTTTGTATCCGTTCTTCACTAGCCAATCCAATTTTATTTGATAATTCAGTTAGCCGAACATCTGCATTATCCTGACGTAATAAAATTCTGAATTCTGCACGAGAAGTAAACATCCGATAAGGCTCATCCACCCCTTTTGTAATTAAATCATCAATCAAAACGCCGATATACGCTTGGTCTCGATTTAAAGTAAATGCCGGTTTATTATTGACTTTTAGATGGGCATTGATTCCGGCCATAAGGCCTTGAGCCCCCGCTTCTTCATATCCTGTTGTTCCATTTATCTGCCCTGCAAAATATAAATTATCTACGATTTTAGTTTCAAGTGAAGATTTAAGTTGAGTAGGGTCAAAATAGTCATATTCAATTGCATAACCGGGTCGGAAAATGCGAGCATTTTCAAATCCTTTGATTTTACGAAGTGCTGCCAGTTGATTTTCCCATGGTAGGGAAGAGCTAAAACCGTTTAGATAATATTCTATTGTACTTACGCCTTCCGGTTCTAGAAATAATTGATGTGAATTTTTGTCGGGAAAGGTTTGTAATTTAGTTTCTATACTTGGACAATAGCGAGGACCTATGCTTTGTATGGTTCCGTCGTATAGTGGACTTAACTCCAAACCTTCACTTAGCTTTGAATGAACCGTTTCATTGGTTTCGCAAATGTAGCATGAGCGTTGTTTTATAAATGGCAAATCGTTATTTTCATGCATAAAAGAAAATGCCTGAATATTTTCATCTCCTTTTTGTTCAGTCAGCTTCGAAAAATCTACGGTTCGACCATCAATTCGCATTGGGGTTCCTGTTTTCATCCGACCAATACGAAATCCGTAAGATTGAATCTGTTGGCTAAGGGCTTTAACCGGAGGTTCTGAAACTCTTCCGCCTTCAATTTTTGTTTGACCAACGTGCATCAATCCGTTAAGAAATGTACCATTGGTGAGGATTACCGTTTCCGCTGAAAAATCAATTCCCCAGGCAGTTTTAACCCCGACAATACGGTTATTTTCTATCTTTAACTCAGTGACTGCATCTTGCCAAAAATCTAAATTTGCTATGTTTTCAAGATAATCGCGCCAGGTTTGACTGAAAATTATTCGATCGCATTGTGCACGCGGTGACCACATTGCCGGACCTTTTGATTGATTTAACATGCGAAATTGAATCATGGATAAGTCGGTAATAATTCCGCTATAACCGCCAAGTGCATCGATTTCACGAACAATCTGTCCCTTGGCAACGCCTCCCATTGCAGGATTACAGGACATTTGAGCGATTTTGTTCATGTCCATTGTAATTAACAGCGTTTCTGATCCCATATTCGCAGCAGCAGCAGCAGCTTCACAGCCCGCATGACCTGCACCTACAACAATTACATCATATTTTGGGAGTAAATTCATTCTGCCATTTTTTGCAAAGTTAATGCTTTCTGTGAATTTAACTTGCATTCTATCGGGAGTTTAAAAGCCTATGCCGATAACAAGTATATCATCGGTTTGTTCTAATTTCCCTTTGTGACGAAGATGTTCCTTCGTAAGTACATTAGCCATGTTTACCTCATTATTTTTAAGATTAGATTGAATCAAGCTTGTGAAATTTTTAAAGCGATAAGTTTTTTGTGATATCTCGCCCAATTGATCATAATAGCCGTCTGAGGTCATAATAATCCAATCCCCTGCTTGCATTTCCAGTGCATGGGTTTTTATTTCTGAAGTTAAGCTTGACTTTTTCCCGATTACCGTTAATTTATCTTTAGTAATATGAACGGACTTTTGTCGATAATGCGCCATTTTAATTTGTTTTTGACTTATGAAAAATACTGCGGCAGTGAAGGATTCGTCGTAAGCATCTTTTGAGTTGGACATGTTTTCCCATTCCTTTAATACGTTTGACAATAATTCTGACGGTTGTATATCTTCATGATGCTGTAACTCTCGGTGAAATAAATTCAAGGCTGTTAGGGAGATAAATCCGCCGGGAATTCCGTGCCCCGTGGCATCTCCGAGAATTATATAGATACCGTTTTGATGGGCTCTGATTAAATAAAAATCTCCACCAACTTTATCTTTGGGCTTATCGATTATGAAATGTTTAAATCCATTATTATCCAATAGTTTCGGTGACGAAAACATCAATTTTTCTTTCACAAAGCGTCCATAACTCAGACCTTCATTGATGGTATTCTGTTTTTGTTTTAACGCTAAATTTGTTTTTTTCCGGTATCGGTTTATTTGCATTGATAACCCGAGTAAAATCAATAGAAAAATTCCACCAAATCCGATGTAAAGCAGCATCTGGTTTCGTTTCCGAATGGTTTCATTCTGTATCGAGTTAATTTGCTTTAGTTTTTCATTGTCATATTTTTCCTGAATATCTGATAAAAGTACATGCATACTTTCAATATCAATGCTATCCTGCAGCATTTGATAAGTTTCCAAATCAATTAATGCCGCTTTGTGATTTCCGAGTTCAAGCTGGGTTTGATATCTTAAAAAATAATAGGATGCTTCACTTTGCTTGTTTTCGATTTGTTGGTAATAGTATTTTGCTTTGTTCAGATATAGCAAAGCAGTATGTGCATCGTTTTCTTCTAGATAGAGCTCTGCCAGTGTTTTTAAGATGACTGCATGATGATATGGATGGTCCAGAGTATCCAGTAAACTGAAACTTTTTTCGTACAACTTAATGGCTTTTGTGCGATTTCCCTGCGCATAATATGCATAAGCAAAATTTGGATAAACGGTAGTGTAAAAGTCATGATGTTCAGGTACCAAACGTAACATATCGGTACATTCCTGATAATAATGAATTGCTGTATTCGGATTGCCTGCTGCATTATGAATGTTCCCAATATTATTCAGTGTATAAAGTATGCGGAGTGTATCATGATATTCTTTACTGAAGCGCAAGGATAACTCATACCATTCCAACGCTTTGTCTGAATTGTCAGCTATCCGGTTTAGCACTCCGAGATTATTTGTGCTATGAATTAAAACATACGCATTATGGCAGGTTTTTGCACAGCGGTAAGCATCATGATAATGAGTAAATGCATTTTTATATTCCGATTTGGCTTGTGATAAAATGCCCTTCCCAAAAATGATGATACAAAATGCACAGGAATCATTCAATGGTTTTGCCAGATTTTCTGCCTTTCTGATACATTGTGCACTTAATGTATTGTCATTTCCGGCAAATTGTTCGGCATGTTTTATTAGTTGTTCAATTTGAGTTTCAACCCCATGAATTTGCTCAATTTCGTTAAAAAGACTATCAATATTCTGTGCGCAAATACTGACGGTAGAAAGGATTGCAATAGTAATTAATATCAGATATTTCAAAACGCTTTATTTTGGTTTGTTTAAAGTTACAAAATAATAATACTACTTTTGCTAAAATAAGCGATAAAAAAACATGAAGTATTCTTTACGAATTGTAATACTTGTTTTGCCGTTTTTATTAATGGTTAAGCTTTCTAGGGCTCAATTTTCTGATTCTGTGTTTTTTGAGCCAAACCAAATACATCAATCCGGCAGTTTGCATCTTGGTTTCAACGGGTTGGGATACTTCATCAATCAGGAATATTTTAATCCTATGGTGAATTCTTATACCATGGCAGGATATCACGTTGCGCCGGTTTTAAAATATCAGCTCAGCGAAAAAATTCGGATATCTGCGGGTGGCTTTTTACTGAATTCACTCGGTAGAAATGAGTTGCTCGAAGTAAGTCCGGTTTTTCAGTTTAGCTATGCGCCTTTTGGAAATTTCACTTTGCAGTTTGGAACAATCTCGGGCGGTTTATCACATGGTTTACCAGAGCAGGTATATTCTTATTCACAAGCTCTAACACAAAGTAATGAGGAGGGGATAAGAGCATTATACCGCAATGATCGTTTGTTTTTTGATGTATGGTTGGATTGGCGTTATTTGACTTTTCCAAAGGATACTGAGACAGAGCGGATTTTTGGAGGATATCATATTAATTGGAATCATGCGATAGGTACGAATTTTAAAATGCATTATTATACACAAATGGTAGCCTATCATAATGGAGGTCAGGATTTAGCGATTTATCATAAGGTGCAAACCTATTTGAATCTTGTGAATGGTTTTCAATTCACGGCCAAACTGAATCATGAGCTTTCTGTTTCGAATAAAAGCTTTTATGTACAGTTTTATAATACAATTCCCAGGCAAAATTTTCCCTATAATATGGGCTTCGGCTTTGCATCCGAAATGCAGGCGAAATGGAAATTTTTGGAAGGAAAGTTTGGATATTGGTACGGAAATCGATTTTATAATCCGTTGGGTGAGTTTCAGTTTAGTTCAGTTTCTCAGAAATCAAATTTTGTGTTAGAACCCTATCGTCATGTTTTTTATTCTCACGTGAAAATTGAAGAAGAGGTGTATCCCGGTTTTTATGTGGGGTTACGAACAGGTGCCTATTTAAGCAAAAATCTCAACAGTCAGGATTTTTACATCGGTATTCTAATGCGTTTTAATCATGACTTTTTAATTAATAAATGAATTGTATAATATCGCACTATTAATTATTTTCGCCTTTAAATAATTACTATCAAAATGAAATATAAATACATTTGGATTTTTATAATACCATTTCTTCTCCTTGTGGCTTGCAATAATAAGGAGCGAAAGGAAGTGACAATTATTTATGGCAATGGCGATCCGCAAAAAATTGAGTATTGTCATTATCAAGGAAATAATCGCATTGTAACCAAAGTAGAATACTATTATCCAAACGGAAATCTTGAAAGTGAATATGAGTTTAAAGACGGAAAAAAGCATGGCAAGCAAATATTTTACTATAAGCATGGCAATGTTGAATTTGAGGAAAATTATGAAAATGGTAAGTTAAATGGTAAAAGCACTCAGTATTATGTTACCGGCGACCTCAGTTATGAAGCATCTTATAAAGATGATTTGCCGCACGGAGAATGGAAATATTATGATGAAAATGGAGAATTGTATTTAACACAAAAGTTTGAAAATGGGACACTTATCGAATAATTTAGTTGTATTAGGAATTGTGGCAATGATTGGAATTAACTTCTCCTGTTCCCATAATGCAAGTACCGGGAGTGAGACAGTAATGGTCGATACTTTAGGCGGTCAATATGAGCGGATAATTGTTGATTATTTTGGTGATACAGCGGTGAAAACCATCCATTATCAGGAGGATAGTCTGAATTATTTAGAGATAAAATATCACTCCAACGGAGAAAAATATATAGAAGGTTGGATAAAAGACGGACAACGGGAAGGAGAGTGGTTTTCATGGTATCCAAATGGAGTGCTCTGGAGTTACGGAGCATATATTGAAGGAAAACGAAACGGCTATTCTGAGGCGTATTACGAAAACGGGACAATTCGCATAAAACAACAGTATTACGAAGGAGTTCCGGATGGCACATGGTTTTTTTATTCGGATAACGGAGACGCTATCCTAGAGGTTGTGTATGATAAAGGGGAAAAATTGTCGGAAACTCGTTACTAACAATCCGCCTAAAAATGTCACATAAACAAACAAAAACACAAATCTTTCCTTAAATTTGCAACATATTTATTGTATTACTGTTAATCTTTAATGAATATGGAACTTAATAAAAATAATGTAAGCAAAGCTTTGGCGGAAGTCCTGTATCCCGGGAATGCCAAAGATATTATTAGCTTAGAGATGATCGAAAACCTGCAAATTGAAGGTAAAAAAGTTAGTTTTGATTTGGTTTTTGAAAAAGATACCGACCCATTTATCGCCTCAATGAAAAAGGCTTGTGTGAAAATTCTGGAATCTGCTTTTGGTGAAGACAACATTGAAATCAAAGGAAATGTTCAGGCGAAAAGCAAAGCTATTACAAAAGAGGCCGAAATTCATGCAGGACAACCCGAAACCGGTACCAAACAGGTTAAAAACATGATTGCTGTTGCATCCGGAAAAGGTGGAGTCGGCAAATCAACCGTGGCTGTCAATATGGCAATTGCATTGGCACAACACGGGTATAAAGTTGGTTTGCTTGACGCGGATATTTTTGGACCCAGTATTCCTAAAATGTTTGGTTTAGAAAACGAAAAACCTCGTGGAAAACAAGAAAATGGCAAGGAATGGATTTTACCTATGGAAAAATTCGGTGTTAAAATGTTGTCCATCGGATTTTTTGTTGACCCCGACTCTGCGCTTGTTTGGCGTGGTGCAATGGCAACTAACGCTTTAAAACAGCTTATAAATGATGCTGCATGGGGTGAACTTGATTATTTAATTTTCGACTTACCTCCGGGAACCAGTGATATTCACCTGACATTAGTACAAACTGTATCCGTAACCGGTGCCGTGATTGTTTCCACACCTCAGGAAGTTGCTTTGGCAGATGCTCGTAAGGGAATTTCAATGTTCAAAACCAAAGGAATTGATGTTCCGATTCTCGGACTCATTGAAAATATGTCCTGGTTTACACCCGAAGAGTTGCCGAATAACAAATATTATCTGTTCGGAAAAGACGGATGTAAAAAATTGTCTGCAGAAATGAATATCCCCTTACTGGGTCAAATTCCACTCGTTCAGAGTATTCGTGAAGGTGGCGACGAAGGGAAACCAGCCAGTATGAAACTGAATTCTATCACCGGAAAAGCATTTGAAAAAGCTGCTATTGCTATGATAGAGCAAGTAGATGTTCGTAATAAGACCATGGACCCAACAAAAGTTGTAGAAATTAAACATAAATAATAGACTGATGGTAGAAATTAAAAAACGTATTGCGAAGTCAATCGAAGAAGTGCGCCCGTATTTACAAGCTGATGGAGGCGATATATCACTGGTAAATATTACCGATGATTTTGTTGTCGAAGTAAAATTGCTTGGTGCATGCGGTTCATGTCCGTTCAGCGTTCAAACGCTTAAACTTGGCGTAGAAGAAAAACTTAAACAAGATGTTCCGGAAGTAAAAGAAGTTGTTTCCGTTTAATCTTTAGCATCTATCAAGGAATGGAATTATTCCCTGATAGATGTACTTTTTATGCATCGTATATTGTACATATCGTATGACGGAATGACTGATCCGCTCGGACAATCTCAGGTGATACCTTATTTGATTGGGCTTAGTAAAGCAGGATATGAGTTTCATATTCTGTCAGCTGAAAAACCGGATGCATATGCCAGACATCAAACCGAAATAGCAACTTTGCTTGCTGAGCATAATATCCATTGGCATCCCATCGAATATACAAAAAAGCCGCCCTTAATTTCAACGATGCGCGATATTCATACGATGAAACATCTGGCAAATGACCTGCATCAGCGATACCATTTTTCGATGACACATTGTCGGAGTTATATTAGCGCATTTGTCGGTATGATGCTGAAAAAATCACATCTGGTTCCTTTCCTTTTTGATATGAGAGGGTTTTATCCTGATGAGAGGGTTGACGGAGGTTTGTGGAAACAGTCAAATCCTGTTTTTAAAGCAGTGTATCGGTATTTTAAACGGAAAGAGCGGCATTTTTTCAACGGGTGTGATCATTTAATCTCTTTGACAGAAAACGGAAAAGAAACCATTAATGCCTTAAATTTTAAAAATCTCGAAACCGATGATATAACTGTTATTCCTTGTTGTGCCGATTTAGAACATTTCAATCCAGAGCAGGTTAATAATTCACAAATTAGCACATACCGTAAAAATCTCAACTTCCGGGAAAACGATTTTGTATTAACCTATCTCGGTTCAATAGGAACTTGGTATATGCCTGAGGAAATGCTTGATTTCTTTGCCGAATTGTTGAAATCAAAACCCCAAAGTAAATTTCTGATTATCACTAAAGATGATACAGTATCGATGCAAGCACTTGCTGAAAAAAAACAAATTCCATCGGGGAAGATTGTGTTTATATCGGCAAGTAGAGCTGAGGTGCCCATTTTGCTTAAACTGACCTCTGTTTCTTTGTTTTTTATTAAACCGGTATTTTCGAAAAAAGCATCTTCTCCAACAAAATTAGCTGAGTTGCTGGCAATGGGAGTTCCGGTTGTATGCAATGGCAATGTCGGTGATATTGACCGTATTGTTGAGAAACATAAGGCGGGGCTGGTATTGCATGATTTTAGATCGGAAACTTATCGTGATATCATAAATCAATTTCCGGAGCTTTTGCAATCTAACCCAAATCATTTAAGACAGGTTGCAAATGATTTATTTTCCTTAACAGAAGGAGTTGACAGATATCAAAAAGTGTATCAAAAACTTACTCATTCAAAATAGTTTTTAATTTAGCCCGGAAAATTCATGCCATTCCCTTTGTGCAGATTTGAATCATCTAAACCCGCAGTCATATTTCTATATTTCTATATTACAAGGGTTTAGATGGTTTGAAGATGTGCAAAGATAATGGCAAGCATTACCCCAAATTTGAGTTAGTAGAAAAATGGGCTGCAGCAAGTTAAAGCATTAATCAACAGCACCTTATGTTATGACACTTTAAAATCAAAAACTCCGGGATCCCCGATTTTCGGGAGTAAATAATGCCGATGTAGAATCAAAGCTGATACAAGAAATTAAATGAATTGTATCGGCAATTTTGATTCACAATCGGTATTAACATCTAGCTATTTGCGGTGAATTTTTCGGGTTAGTACTGTACAGGCAAATTCCAAGTACCAAGCAATAAAATTACAAACAGTTTTTTTGTTTGAGTTTTGTGATTTTTATCCCTGACAGATTACGCAGTCGTACCTCCTTCGAAATGACCTCATGGCCTTTTTTCTCCCAAAAATTCAGAAAAAATCTGTTGGAATATCAGCCTACTTTTTGTCTATTACACCACATTTTACCTAACACCTAAATCATAACACCTAACTCCTGTATCACCCCCATTGCTGCCTCAATCTCCTCAATAGTAACCGGAAAATCAGCCATTAAATCTTCAGCACCGGTTTCGGTAATCAGCATATCGGTTTCAATACGAACGCCCAAGCCCTCTTCACGGATATAAATTCCCGGCTCGCAGCTCAAGACCATTCCGGGAGCTAGTATTTCAGTTTTTGCACCGACATCATGAACATCAAGTCCCATAAAATGGGTTGTTCCATGTGGAAAATAGCGTTTGTAAACGGGATTTTCTGGGTTCTGGTTTTCAATTTCATTCGCATGTAATAATCCCAGAGTCAGCAATTTTTCTTGCATTATTTCTCCGGTTTTTTGATTGATTGTTTCAATCGTTGTTCCTGGTTTAAACAGTTTCTGAGCTTGATAATACACATCCAATACTGCATTGTAAATTTTCGCTTGTCTTTTGGAATATTTTCCGTTTACCGGGATGCTGCGGCTGCAATCCCCGGCATAATTCGCGTATTCCGCACCAAAATCCATAAGCAAAAGTGAGCCGTCATTGCATAATGCATTATTGTGCACATAATGAAGAATACATGCACTTTTGCCGGATGCAACAATGGGAGCGAAGGAAAAATCTCCGGCTCCATGCGACATCATTGTTTGTTTTAAAATAGCTTCAATTTCATATTCATACATGCCGGGCTTAAGTCGTTTTAAAACGTGCTCATAAGCTAATCTTGTAATTTGTACAGCTTTTTTTATCAACGCAATTTCAGGTTCCGATTTAACGAGTCGTAGATTATGAATTTCATGGCAAATATCTTTAGGGGATATCCCTTTAAAAGCATCCTGATGTGTATTAAATAGCAATTGTGCAGGCGTTTTAAAATCTGTTTCCATACGTCGTCCTGCTGTCAAATTCATGAAGAAATTTTGATGAAGGGTCCCGTTTGTTCCCCAAAATTCCGATAATTCATTCATCCAACGAACATCATCAATTCCTGATATGGCTCTACTCTCTGTTTTATCCGGTCGCGGTCCGTGCCAGAGCATAATATGTTCATTGGTTTCCTGGGTAAATAGAATTTCATGAATTTCCGATACCGTTTTCATGATTACCAACAGTGCATTCGGGAAATCAATCCCGGTAAGATAAAAAAAGTCAGAATCCTGTCGAAACGGAAAATATTGGTCTCCATTTCTGGGATATTCCATGTTTGCACAGATGATTGTTATACTGTTTTCCGGTAAGCGAGCACCTAAGCTCTTTCTGTTACCAACAAAAAGCGTTGAAGGAATTTTTTGGTATCTCATAATTATTTCGCTTTGTTATTGTCAGTCTTAGCAAAGAATGAATTAAGCATCTTTCCAATCATTATGCTTTTTCATTAGATTTTTGAGTGCTTCCACGGCTTCTGATTCTGGGATGTTTTTGAGTACAGCATTTTGTCCTTTGTAAAGGCTGACTTTTCCGTTTCCAGCTCCGATATATCCGTAATCGGCATCTAGCATTTCGCCGGGACCGTTAACAATACAACCCATCACGGCAATTTTCAATTCTCCGAGATGTCCGAATGTTTTTTTTATTTTTTGAACCGTATTTTCCAAATCAAATAATGTCCGTCCGCATCCGGGACAGGAAATAAATTCTACTTTAGTCCGCCGCGTTCCTGCCGATTGCAACATATTCCAAGAAAGTTGGTTTTTTGCTTCCGCTTGAGATGTATCAGACGCACGAAATACGATGCCGGCAATTTGATTTTCAATGAGAATAGCACCCAAATCAGCAGCAAGTTGTACTGGATTTTTTTGGTCTTGTATTAGATTGAAAAATACGGGACATTGATCACGAAATTTTTCGAGTCGCAGTAAAAAGGCTCGTAATTCTCCGATAGGATGCTCGGATTGCGCATTCAGAAAAAACAAAGGCTTGTGATTTTCGCAAATTTCAGATAGTAGATATTCGTCAAAATCATCAAATTGACATTCAATTGCATCGGGATTTATTTTTCCATTCAATTGCTCAGCTTTCAGGAGTGCTGTCTTACACCAGGACTTATCGCTTTCTTGTCCGTTGTAAAATATATGGGCTTTAACTGGTTGCATGGGAGAATTTTGTTTTGTTACAATCAACATCTCAGGACTGCGTTTTCCTGGCTTCCAGATTTCCAGATCCTTGTTGTAGGAATAATCCAGAGCTTTGAGCATTTCCGTATCGATAATTGCTGCTTTTCGCAAATCTGCAACAACAATAGGATATTTTAAATCGTATGGAAAATCGCTTCTGTCCGGTTGTTGAAATGCTTCGTAAAACGGTGTGTATATCGGCATTCTGTAAACTCCGGATTGTTTGTTTTCAAAGCTTTCTACGATGGCTTTTGCGACTGGAATTTCTTTCTCCGGGGCTTCGGTAAGCGATACCCGAATTGTATCACCAATGCCGTCAGAAAGAAGCGCTCCAATTCCAAGTGCAGACCGCAGACGTCCGTCTTCACCTTCGCCAGCTTCTGTTACACCGAGATGTTGGGGAAAACTCACGCCTTCGTCCATCATTCGTGCGTTCAGCAACTGGCATGCTTGCACCATAACTGCCGGATTGCTGGCTTTCATTGACAATACCAATTGTGCGAAATTTTCAATGTGGAAAATACGGTAAAATTCCATTGCCGCTTCAACCATTCCTACAGCAGTATTTCCGTAACGGGTCATGATTCGGTCAGAAAGACTTCCGTAATTGCTCCCTATTCGAATCGCTGTTCCATTTTTTTTGCAAATTTTGATTAAGGGTAACAATCGCTTATGCATCCGCTCCAGCTCCAGATTGTATTCAGCCTCCGATAAAGTGGTATTCAAAAATTTCGCCCTTGGGTCAACATAATTTCCGGGATTAATCCGGACTTTTTCCACTATCTCGGCAGCAATTTCAGCAGCTTTTGGATTAAAATGAACGTCGGCAATCAGCGGTTTTTTGTATCCGTCTTTTTGTAGTTGTTTCTTTATTTTGGCAAGAAATTCTGCTTCTTGGGTGCCAGGAGTCGTAATGCGCACGAAATCGGCACCTGCATCAAAAATCCGTTTCGATTGTTCCACGGTAGCTTTCAAATTCATGGTATTTGTATTTGTCATGGATTGGAGTCGAATCGGATGTCCTCCGCCAAGGGGAACGTCTCCAATATTAACGACCCGCGAAGGAAAGCGCTCGTAATTTGCTAAATCAATGCAATATCTTTGATTCATATGTCGTTTCAGTTTTGATGCTTAAAGATACAGATTTCAGATGGAATTAATAACTTTGCGACAATTTAAAATTTCAGGCTATGTCAATTCAGGTAAAATCGCTGACCAAAACTTACGGAGAACAAAAGGCCGTTAATGATATTTCTTTTTCGATTGAAACCGGAGAAATTGTAGGATTCATTGGTCCGAATGGAGCTGGAAAATCGACAACAATGAAAATTATTACTGGATTTATTCCGGCAACGGAAGGTTCTGTAGTGGTTGAGGGATACGATGTTAGCGAAGATTCATTGAAAGTTAGGGGAATGATTGGATATCTTCCGGAAAATAATCCCTTGTATGAAAATATGTTTATTCTGGAATATTTCGATTATGTTGCAGGAATTTACAAAATAAAAAATCGCAAAGCTCGAATTCAGAAAATTATTGAAATGACCGGGCTGTCAAAAGAGGTGCATAAACGTATCGGAACGTTATCTAAAGGATATCGTCAGCGGGTTGGTTTGGCACAGGCCATTCTGCATGATCCCAAAGTCTTAATTTTAGATGAACCTACAAGTGGATTGGATCCAAATCAGATTGTCGAAATTCGCAGATTGATATCACAACTTGGTAAAGAAAAAACTGTTTTGCTTTCAACTCATTTAATGCAGGAAGTTGAAGCAATTTGTGATCGTGTTATCATTATTAACAATGGTAAAATTGTTGCTAATGATAAAGCTTCAAAGTTGGCAGAAATGAAAACGGATGAGGAATTAACCGTAATTGTAGAATTTGACCAAAAAGTGAAACCATCTGCTTTGCGCGAAATTAAGTATGTAACAAAAGCTGTGAACCTGAAAGAACAACAATATCTAGTTCAGTCAAAAGCCGGAAAAGACATACGCGCAAATTTGTTTCAGTATGCAGTGAAAAATAAATTGACGGTACTTAGTCTGACACAAAAGAATAAATCATTGGAGGATGTTTTTCAGGATTTGACAAAAGAATAAACTTGTCAGCACGAAAACATTATCTTTCGTAAATTCAATTAGTAAATGCAACTTTTAGGAGTATTAATATACTCTTAATATCGCAGTGCTTTTCTCTCTTTGCGTAGCGAAGCGTAGCGAAACGGAGCAAAGAGAGAAAAGGACTATTTCCCTTTTCTCTTCATTACTCCTAATTAAGGCCTATATTTGACTGACCGTTCAGTCAGAAATTATGAAGACAAATATTAAAACACAACAAAAAGAAGCGACTCGCAAAAAGATTATGGAAGTTTCCCTTGATTTATTTTCACGGCAGGGATATGAGGCTCTTTCCATGGCTAAAATCGCGAAAGGCGTTGAGATATCAAAAGGCAATCTTTATAATTATTTTGAAAGTAAAGAGCAAATGCTTTCAGAAATCGTATTGAATGCGGTAGAGGAAATATACAGGGATTTTGATTCCAATCACGATGGTGAAATTAGCCATGAGGAATTCTTAAAGTTTATCGATGATGTTTTTGTCAATATGCAGCAAAACCGGAAATTTTGGAAACTTTTGTTTAGCCTGTTACTTCAACCGAATATGATGGAAATTATACAGGATCACCTCTCAGTTCTGTCTGAGAAAATTTTTGGTTTATTTTATACTTATTTCAATAATCAAAATCCTGAAGATCCTGTAACTGAAATGGTTTTTTTCTCATCCTTAATAAAAGGAACAATGATGCAATATGCATTTGCTCCTGAGTCCTTTGATATTAATAAATTAAAGGATAAAATAAAATTTTATTATTCAAGTCATAGTATCAAAAATAGCGCATTATGAAAAAAGGAATTTTCGTATTAATCTTCAGTCTTTCAATGTTTTCTTTGCAGGCACAGGATGCAACCGAAATTGTTCGTGAAGCCTATGAAAAGGTCAATGGAACATCCAATTATATTGAAATGAAAATGGAAATTGTCCGTCCGAAATGGAGTCGAAGTATTAGCATGAAAACATGGGCTTTGGGAATGGATTATTCGATGGTTTATATTAGCGCACCGGCACAGGAAAAAGGGCAGGTTTTTATGAAACGCGATAATGAAATGTGGAACTGGCAGTCAAAAATCAATCGTATGATAAAACTTCCGCCGTCAATGATGATGCAATCTTGGATGGGGTCAGATTTTACTAATGATGATTTGATTAATCAGGCATCTATTGTCAACGATTACACACACACAATCCTGAATACTGAAATGCATGATGGGTATGAATGTTGGAAAATACAGTTTGCACCAAAGCCTGATGCTCCGGTAGTTTGGGGGGGGATTGTCAGTTTGATATCCAAAGACGGAAAACACATGTTTAAAACTGAGTATTTTGATGAAGATGATTATTTGGTGAAAACGGAAATCAGTACGGATATTAAAAAAATGGGAGGAGAAGAAATTACCACACGTTTTGAAACTATTCCCGAAGATAAAGAAGGACATAAAACCATCATGATTATGCTAAAGGCCGATTTCAATTTTCAGCTCGATGAGAGTTTTTTCAGCCAAATGAATATGAAAAGAATAAGATGATTGTCAATTGCTAATAGCTAATTGTCGATTGATGAAAAACAATAACGAACAATTAACAATCAGCAATTAACAATCAACAATCAACAATCAGCAATCAACAATCAACAATCAGCAATCAGCAATCAACAATCAACAATCAACAATCAACAATCAACAATCAACAATCAACAATTAACAATTAACAATTAACAATTAACAATTAACAATCAGCAATAAAAATCAAACCATGAAAATATTTGAAATAACAAACATCCCGGCATACCAAAAAGCAACTGAGTTTTCAGATACAGTTTGGGAATTTGTCTCTAAATGGGAAAACTTTGAAAAGAAAACGTTAGGATCGCAATTTACACGAGCGGCCGACTCAATTTCCGCGAATATTGCCGAAAGTCAGGGACGACATTTTAAAAAAGATAAAATTAATTTCTACAGATATTCTAGAGGTTCGGGATTTGAGTGCATTGATTGGTTGAATAAATCGTATCGAAGAAATTTGATTAGTGAAGAACAATATAAAGCATTGAGTTTGTCAATTGATGATATCCTGAGGGAAATAAATGTACTAATTCGGTTAACAAAAGAAAATCTAAAATATTAACAATCAGCAATCAGCAATCAGCAATCAACAATCAGTAATCAGCAATCAACAATCAACAATCAACAATCAGCAATCAGCAATCAACAACAACAATTAACAATTAACAATTAACAATCAACAATCAGCAATCAGCAATCAGCAATTAACAATCAATAAAATGAACTACACAAAACTCGCCTGGCGAAACATATGGAGAAATCGAAAAAGGACACTCATTACGATATCTTCGGTTTTCTTTGCCTTATTCCTTGCTATTCTTATGCGTGGACTCCAATTAGGAACATACGACCATATGATCAAAAATTCTGTGGAATATTTTAGCGGATATGTCCAAATTCATGCAAACGGATATCATGACGATCCCATTCTTGACAATAGCTTTTTTGTTAATGACAGTCTGAAGTCTGTAATTTTGGAGCAGGATAATGTTGCAGGTTTGTTACCCAGACTACAGGCCGGTTCATTAATTGCTGCAGAAAATAAATCGAAACCGGCAATGATAATGGGTATTGATGCCGAAAAAGACAATGAACTCACAAAGCTTAAAGACAAACTTGTTGAAGGAAGATTCCCTGAACGCGGAGAACCGGGAGTAGTGATGGGCGAAAAGTTGGCGGAGTTTCTTCATTTGCAAGTTGGCGATACCGCGGTTTATATCGGACAGGGATATCATGGATATTCAGCTGCCGGTTTATATCCCGTACTTGGCATTATTTCTTATCCTGACCCACGGATTAATCGGCAAATTAGTTATATGGACCTTGAAATAGCACAACAATACCTGAGTTTGAATGGTGGATTAAGTGCATGGGTGGTTATGCTTGAAGATAATGACCGATATAAAGAAACTACGGCACAAATTCGGAGTATAATTCCTGAAGATTATGAAGTGATGCACTGGGAAACGATGTCGCCGGAAATTTTGCAGGGAATTGAAGCCGATAATGCAAGCGGAATGATTATTTTAATGATTCTTTACATTGTTATTGGCTTTGGAATATTTGGGACAGTGCTAATGATGATTGCCGAACGGAAAAAAGAATTTGCCATTATGGTATCGGTTGGAATGCAAAAAACCAAATTAGCTATTTTAGTTGCGATTGAAACCCTTTTTATTGTTTTCGTCGGCATTTTGTTGGCAATCGGAACATCAATACCTGTTATGTACTTATTACACTTGAATCCATTGCGATTTTCCGGAGAGATTGAAGCTGTTTTTGAAACCTACGGCATGGAGCCTATTATGCCTATTGCTTGGGAGCCCGGGTTTTTCTATGGGCAAACAGCGGTTGTTATTATCATTGCACTTTTGGCAATTACCTATCCCTTGCTTTCAGTTTTTAAAATTGATGTGTCAAAAGCCATTCGTTAAACAATAAAAAACGTAAATTATGGAAATTATAAAAATAGCATGGCGAAACATTTGGAGAAACCCGACCCGAAGTTTGGTTGTAATTATTGCAGTTTGCTTTGGAATGATCGGAGGAGGATTTTCCACCGCTGTAATGCTTGGTGCGGTTAATCAACGCATTGAAAAAGCCATTGATAATGAGTCTTCACATTTTCAAATTCACAAACCGGGCTTTTTAGATAATCCGGAAATTGGAAATTACATGGCTGAAGTAAATGAGTTTATGCCTGAGATTCTTGATAAATCTTTTGTAGATGCGGGAAGTGCTCGTTTGAAAATAGATTGCAGCATAGCCTCAGCCTATCAAAATACAGGAGCGGTACTTTTGGCTGTTAATCCTGAAGACGAAATCCGCGTAAGCGAACTGGAAAACGCCATTGTTGAGGGGAATTTCTTTGAGACAGATGCCAAAAATCAAGTCGTGATTTCCAGTCGCATGGCTGATAAGTTGAAATTAAAAATACGTTCGAAACCCGTAATGACATTTCTTGATATTAATGGGGATTTGACTGGTGGAGCCTTTCGAGTAACAGGAATTTATCATACCGATAATCAAATGTTTGACGATTTTCATATTCTTGTCAAACGGACAGATTTTGAGCCAA
>Ga0307929_1000715_pt1 | contig 30299 bp, 26 predicted proteins | sample AceLakmetage1330_FD_203160 | JGI IMG/M metagenome (GOLD analysis project Ga0307929, IMG submission 203160) | Saline water microbial communities from Ace Lake, Antarctica - #1330 | ecosystem: Environmental > Aquatic > Non-marine Saline and Alkaline > Saline | place: Antarctica: Ace Lake...
GTGGCCACCGAGGCCCATCGGCTGGGGGCAGAAATCATTTCCCTCATTGATGTGCAGAAACCAGCGGCATTTGGTACGGAAAAAGAGGATGCCGAGGCCGTGGGTGCCACCTTTCAGTGGCCCTGTTTTACAAAGGAAATCACGGGAAAGGGGGTGCTCCTGGACGATGGGGAACTCCTTGAGGCGGATACGGTGGTGGTGTCCATTGGGGATGCTCCGGATACCGCATTTCTTGGCAAGGGTATTGCCACAAGAAACGGATTTCTTTCGGTGAACAGTTTCAACCAGACTTCGGATGAGACTATATTTGCATTGGGAGACATTGTGGGGCCGGGACTCATCACCAATGCCATTGGGGAGGGGAAACGGGTGGCCGAAGCCATTGACAGTATCATTTCCGGAAAGCCTCCTTTGCCCATGGATACGCGGCCGGAGATTGATAAAAGACGGGTGAGTCTGGAATATTTCAATCCCATGGTTAAATCCTTTGATTCTCTCCATGAATGTGGCGATGAGTGTGCCTCCTGTGGGCGTTGTCGGGATTGCAGCATTTGTGTGAATGTCTGCCCCGAAGCGGCCATTGAACGGGTGGAAGATGAAGAAGGTGGATTTGAGTATACGGTGGATCCGGATCGATGTATCGGGTGTGGCTTCTGCGTGGGGGCCTGCCCCTGTGGTATCTGGAACCTGGTGCCCAACACGCCTATGTGACTTGGGATAATGGTACTATGCGGCCACGGACGGACCGATATTTTGACTTGGTCCGTCCACAACGAATATTGAAAATGGTATCATGCCGCCCCCCCGACGGGCAATGGGCCCGACCCGGAACCGTAGACGGCTCAATTGGCCGGTTCCTATTGCCCATCGGGGGGGCTCTGTTGAGGTTGCCCGGAAGTTGTATTTTCTAATAACATACATGGCAGTCACCACTGCCACAACGAATATTGAAAATGATATCATGCCGCCCCCCCCGACGGGCAATGGGTCCGGCCCGGAACCGTAGACGGCCCAATTGGCCGGTTCCTATTACCCATCGGGGGGGGGGGCTCTGCTGAGGCTACTTGAACACTTCATTTTCATATAAACACCCATGGCAGTCACCACTGCCACAACGAAAAATGAAAGTCTTTTAATTCCAGCGTGTTGGTGAGACTTTCTTATAAAAACATACATGGCTGTAAAACCAGCCACAACGAAAAATGGAACTCTAATGATTGCAGTCTCTTAATCGGGGTTTCATATAAAAAAAAGTGGAAACAAGGATTATGAAAGCGTTATTGGCTCTTGAGGATGGCAGGACATTTCCCTGTCGAAGTTTTACAGGTGCGGGAGAAGCCCGGGGTGAAGTGGTGTTTAACACCAGTATGACCGGTTACCAGGAGATCCTCACCGACCCTTCTTACCATGGACAGATGGTGACCATGACCTGCCCCATGATGGGTAATTACGGGGTGTGCCCCGAAGATGTGGAGTCTGATAAAATCCAGGCAGCTGCATTGATTGTCCGGGAATATGTAGATATTCCCAGCAACTGGCGATCCACGGGTACCCTGGCAGATTACCTTAAAAAAGAGGGAGTGCTGGGCATTGAAGACCTTGATACAAGGGCGCTGACGCGACATATCCGAAATGCGGGGGCCATGCGTGCAGTGATCTCCACCACGGACCTTGATCCCGGCTCACTGGTGGAAAAAGCAAAACAGGTGCCCCCCATGGAGGGCTGTAATCTGGTGGATCGGGTGACCACAAAAACCCCCTATTTCTGGAGGGAAAATCGACCGGACTACATGAACGATTGCACCCTTCTGGATGCGTCCATGTGGCGCCACAAAGGCCAGCGTTATTCTGTGGTGGCTCTTGATTTTGGTATTAAGTACAATATTATCCGGTGTCTTGAAAAAGCGGGGTGTGAAGTGCTTGTGGTCCCTGCGGCTACCCCTGCCGCCACCATTCGCGCCCTGGAACCCGACGGGATATTTCTATCCAACGGTCCTGGAGATCCTGAACCTGTGGGCTATGCCGTTGACACCATTCGTGAGCTTCTGGGATACCGTCCCATGTTCGGTATTTGCCTTGGCATGCAACTTATGGGACTTGCCATGGGTGCTAAAACCCATAAGATAAAATTTGGTCATCGAGGCGGAAATCAACCGGTGAAGAATCTTGCCACTGGAAAGGTGGAAATCACCTCTCAGAACCATGGGTTTGCCGTGGATCTGAACACATTGGGAGAAAAGGGGGTCACCATGACCCACATTAATCTCAATGAAGATTCCCTGGAAGGCATAGCAAATGAATTTCTCAAGGCCTTTGCGGTGCAGTATCATCCCGAAGCCTCCCCCGGCCCCCACGATGCTGCCTATCTTTTTAACCAATTTGCCGAGATGATGGACAAGTAAAAATGCCAAAACGTACAGATATTAAAAAAATTCTCATTATTGGAGCAGGGCCCATCATCATCAGTCAGGCCTGTGAGTTTGATTATTCCGGCACCCAGGCGTGCAAGGCCCTGAAGGAAGAGGGGTATGAGGTGGTGCTGATTAACTCCAACCCGGCCACCATCATGACCGACCCTGACACCGCGGACCGGGTGTACATTGAACCGGTGACCCCGGAGACCGTGGCCAAGGTCATTGAAAAAGAGCGACCCGATGCCCTTTTACCCACTCTGGGGGGACAGACGGGATTGAACACCGCCATTGAGGCCGCCAAGATGGGGGTGCTGGAAAAATACAATGTGGAGATGATCGGTGCATCGGTGGAGGCCATTAATAAGGCCGAAGACCGGGAGATGTTCCGGGATGCCATGAATAAAATTGGCCTTAGAATTCCCAGAAGCGGGTTTGCCACCAACATGCTCGAGGTGGAAGAGGTGGCCCAAAAGATCGGATTTCCCATCATTGTGCGACCCAGCTTCACCTTGGGGGGCACCGGCGGCGGTGTGGCTTACAACCCCGAGGAACTTGCCATCATGGCCAAAAGCGGGCTGGATGCAAGCTTCATCACCCAGGTGATGTTGGAAGAGTCTGTCCTGGGGTGGAAAGAGTACGAATTGGAGGTCATGCGGGACCATGTCGGCAATGTGGTGATCATCTGCTCCATTGAAAACATTGATGCCATGGGGGTTCACACCGGTGATTCCATCACCGTGGCACCGGCCCAGACACTTTCGGACAAAGAGTACCAGATGCTTCGGGATGCCTCCATTGCCATCATGCAGGAGATCGGGGTGGACACCGGAGGAAGTAATGTTCAATTTGCCATAAACCCCGCAGATGGCGAGATGATCATTGTGGAGATGAACCCCCGGGTGTCCCGAAGTTCGGCGTTGGCCTCCAAGGCCACAGGGTTTCCCATTGCCAAGATTGCAGCCAAGCTTGCCGTGGGCTTTACACTGGATGAAATCGAAAACGATATCACCGGCGAAACCCTTGCCTGCTTTGAGCCCTCCATTGATTATGTGGTGATAAAAATCCCCCGATGGACCTTTGAAAAATTTCCGGAAACCGATGATATTCTCACCACGGCCATGAAATCCGTGGGGGAAACCATGGCCATTGGCAGAACCTTTAAAGAGGCTTTTCAAAAGGCCATTCGATCCCTGGAGATCGGTCGATTCGGTTTTGGTGGCGATGGAAAAGATCCCCTGCCGGGCACCGTGTCCAAGACCGAGCTTGAGTACAAGCTTGCCACCCCCAATTCCCAGCGCATATTTTTCATCAAACATGCCATGGAAAACGGCATGGCCCTGGAAACCATCAACTCCCTCACCGGCATTGATCCCTGGTTTCTTTACCAGATGAAGCAGATTGTGGAGTTTGAAAAACGTATCCGCCTTGCCGGTAAAGATATTTCCCAGGAGACCCTGGAAAAGGCCAAACGCATGGGATTTTCCGACCGGCAGTTAGCCCATCTCACGGGTATTGCCGAGGAAAAGGTTGAGTCTTTGCGTAAAAAGCTTGGCATCGTGCCGGTGTATAAGCTGGTGGACACCTGTGCGGCTGAATTCCGGGCCTCCACCCCCTATTACTATTCCACCTATGAAAAAGAGTGTGAAGCCAGGGTGTCAGACCGGAAAAAAGTGATGATTCTCGGTGGCGGTCCCAACCGCATCGGCCAAGGCATTGAGTTTGATTATTGCTGTGTCCAGGCCTCCTTTGCCCTGAGAGAAGAGGGCGTGGAGAGCATCATGGTCAACAGCAACCCAGAGACGGTGAGCACCGATTATGACACCTCTGACAAGCTCTATTTTGAGCCCTTGACCCGGGAAGATGTGCTTCACATTGTTGAAAAGGAAAAACCCGACGGGGTTATTGTTCAGTTTGGGGGCCAAACCCCCCTGAATCTGGCCACGGCCCTTAAAAAGGCCGGGGTTCCCATCATTGGTACCACGCCAGAGAGCATTGACATGGCAGAGGACAGGGATCTGTTCCAGGCCATGTTGAAAAAGCTTGATATTGCCCAGCCTGCCAACGGCATTGCCGTTAACATTCACGAGGCCAGGGAAATTGCCGAAACCATTGGCTACCCCGTCATGGTGAGACCTTCCTTTGTACTTGGGGGACGGGCCATGAAGATCGTGTTTGATCCAGCAGAGCTTGAGGGGTATTTTAACCTTGCAGTGTCTGCTTCCCCGGACCACCCGGTGCTCATAGACCAGTTTCTGGAAGATGCCTTTGAATTGGATGTGGATGCCATCTCCGATGGTGAAACCACGGTGATTGGCGGCATGATGGAGCACATTGAGGAGGCCGGTATTCATTCAGGGGATTCCGCCTGTGTGTTGCCCCCCTATAGTATTGCCCAAGAACACATCGATGAGATGACCCGGGCCACCACAGCTTTGGCAAAGGAACTCAAGGTGGTGGGGTTGATGAACATCCAGTTTGGCATCATGGATGACAAAGTGTATGTCATTGAGGTCAATCCCCGTGCGTCGCGCACCGTTCCCTTTGTGAGCAAGGCCACCGGGGTTCCCCTGGCAAAGCTTGCCACCAAGGTGATGCTGGGTAAAACCCTGGCGGAGCTGGGATTTACCCAACAGGTGATTCCCTCCCATTATTCAGTGAAAGAGGCAGTGTTGCCCTTTGACCGGTTTGCCAAGGTGGACCCGGTGCTGGGACCTGAGATGAAATCCACCGGTGAGGTCATGGGGATTGATAAAGACCTGGGGGCCGCCGTGGCCAAGGCCCAACTGGGTGCCGGACAAAATCTTCCCGTTAAAGGCAATGTGTTTATCAGTGTCCAGGACAGCGATAAGATGGCCGCCCTTTCCGTGGCCAAAGATTTCTATGACATGGGATTCAAGCTTCTGGCCACCCGGGGAACTGCCATGTTTCTGGAGGATAATTCCATTCCCGCAAAGGTGGTGGAAAAGGTCTCCACCGGTCGCCCCCATGTGGTGGATGCCGTGAAAAACAGCGAGATTCAGCTGATTCTAAATACCGGTTCCAACAGTCAGACCAAACGGGATGGCTATGAAATTCGACGGGCAGCCATTCGATTTAAAATTCCCTATGCAACCACCACCGATGGTGCCAAAACCATCTGCGAGGCAATCAAGGCGCTTAAAAGAGAGCCCCTTACTGTCATAGCCATCCAGGATTACCATATGCAAGGCGGCAAATTATGATCATTGAAAGCGAAAGACCCAGAGACGAGTGTGGTGTGTTTGGTCTGTACCGGCATCCTGAAGCGGCCCAGTTGACCTATTTTGGTCTTTATGCCCTACAGCACCGGGGCCAGGAGAGTGCGGGTATCTCTGTGGCCAGGGACAAGGATAAAATTTATTCCCACAAGGGGATGGGCTTGGTCCATGATATTTTTGAAACAGAGGATTTAAAGAAAATCGAAGGGGGGGGCGGCAGCGCCATTGGCCATGTCCGGTATTCCACCACCGGAGATTCCAATCTCACCAATGCCCAGCCCTTTGTGGTGCAGCACCGGGGAAGGGCCTATGCCGTGGCCCACAACGGTAATCTGGTGAATGCTCACACCTTGAAGGAGGAACTTGAGGAAAGCGGTTCCATTTTCCAGACCACCATGGACAGTGAGGTGTTTCTTCATCTGTTCATCAAAAACCTGAAACAGGGCGATGTGGTGACAGCCATCCAAAAGGCTGTGGCCAAAATTAAAGGGGCCTACTCCTTTGTACTGCTCACCTGTAAAGGGGAGGTGATTGGCGTCAAAGATCCCAATAGTTTTCGTCCCCTTGCCCTGGGAAAGCTCAACGGACACTATGTGCTCGCCTCTGAAACCTGTGCCTTTGACCTGGTGCAGGCAGAGTTTGTCAGGGAACTTGAGCCCGGGGAAATCGTCATCATAAATGAAGATGGGGTGACCAGCATCATGCCGGAAACCCCCATTGTGAAAAAATCTCTGTGCATTTTTGAGTACATCTATTTTTCACGCCCGGACAGCACCATTTATGGTAAAAACGTCTATCAGATGAGAAAGGCCCATGGACGACGGCTGGCCCAGGAAGCACCGGTGGATGCGGATATGGTCATGCCCTTTCCGGATTCCGGTAACTATTCCGCCATTGGCTATGCCGAAGAGTCGGGGATTCCCTTTGAAATGGCCATGATTCGGAACCATTATGTGGGCCGCAGCTTTATCCAGCCCACCCAGGGCATGCGGGATTTTGCCGTGCGGGTGAAACTTAACCCAGTGCGGGAGCTGATCCGGAACAAGGAGATCATCATCATTGAAGACTCCATTATCCGGGGCACCACTGCCAAAACAAGGGTCAAGGCCCTGCGGGATCTGGGGGCCCAAAAAGTGCACATGCGTATCTCCTGCCCCCCCCATCGATTCCCCTGCTACTACGGCATTGATTTTTCCACCAAGGGTGAATTGGTAGCTGCCACCAAAACCGAGGAAGAGTTGACTAAATTTCTGGAATTGGATTCCCTGCATTATCTCAGCATTGAGGGGATGCTGGAGGCCAGTGGCGTTGAAAACCCGGAAAACAATTTTTGCAAGGCTTGCTTTGACGGCTCTTATCCCGTGGATTTTGATCCCAATCTGTCCAAAAAGTGCATGGGGTAATATCCTTGTCGTTATGAAATTTTTTTGATATTTACCCCCCCTGGATTTATAAAATCCAGGGGGTTTTATTTTGGGTTTTTATCTAACGGGCATGTCCTATCGGACACAACGAATATTGAAAATGCTATCATGCCGCCCCCCCCAGACGGGCAATGGGCAAGACGGCCCAATTGGCCGGTTCCTATTACCCATCGGGGGGGGGCTGTGCTGAGACTACTTGGACACTTCATTTTCATATAAACACCCATGCCCTGATGGACACACCGAATATAGAAAATGGCTGTATGCCGCCCCCGGGGAGGGGTAATGGAAGCGACCCGGAACTGTTAGACATCCCAATTGGTCTGTTCCATTACCCCTCCCAGGGGGCTCTGCTGAGGTAACCTTGGAGGCTACCTTTTCATATAAAACATACATGGCAGTCACCACTGCCACAACGAAAAATGAAAGTCCTTTAATTCCAACATGTTGGTGAGACTTTCTTATAAAAACATACATGGCTGTAATCACCAGCGGCCCTTTTGGCCTGCCGGTCTAAAGCACAGAAACTGCGGGCAAGCTCCTCAAACAATCTGTGCTTCTTAACGCCGGCAGGGCAAAAGGGCTGATCACCTTTGTGCCCAATGGGCCGGAACCAGCGCCCGCCGGGGGCTCTGTTATCGGTACTTTAATCTGCATTTTCATATAAAAACCCCGTCCAAAATGCTAAAACCATGAGAATTTCAATTTTCGTTGTGGCGGATAGTTATGAGAAAATCCTATTGTGGAGCGTATGTAACATGAATAAAAAAACCGTTGCCTTTTCAAAAGATTCTTCCAATCTTTTTTTTCATCTTCTCACCAAGTGCAACCTGTCCTGTAAACATTGTTATATCAATCGAAAAGAGCATGGTGAAACGACCTTAAGTATTGATACCATCAAAAGATGGCTCAATCTTTTTTCCGAAAAATGTGAAACCATTAATGTGATTTTCCTGGGGGGAGAGCCCACCTTGCATCCGGATCTCTCCCTGGCGGTGAAGGAGGCAAGACGTCTGGGGTTTAAATCCATCACCATTGATACCAACGGGTATTTGTTCCATGATATTTTACACCGGATAACCCCGGATGAAGTCGATTTTATCAGTTTTTCCCTGGACGGTGCCACCCCTGACACCAACGATGCCATTCGGGGAAAAGGGTGCTACGAGCAAGTGATCAAGGGGGTCAAACAGGCTGTGGATGACGGGTTTTCCACCTCCATGATCTACACGGTGAGCGGGGATAATATCCACGAACTTCACCGGATGCCGGAGTTAATAAAGAGATGGGGGCTTGAACGGTTTTTCATCCAGGTCATCGGCATCCGGGGGGAATCGGCTGACACCAACAATGGTCTCCAGGTCTCCATGGAACAGTGGCTGGATGTGGTGCCCGGGGTGGCCGAAGCCATGGCCCGGCAGGGCATCATTGTGACCTATCCCCGGGTGTTTTTAAATGACACAGAAGAATTCCAGTGCGCAGGGCTTGTGGCGGACAACTACTTTATTTTCCCCAATGGACGAATCTATCGCTGCCCCTTGTGTGAGGACTTTCCCCTGCACAGCTTTACCATTGACAATGATGGCATTGATTCCACCGGTAAAATCAATGAGACCGATCTGTTTGGCCTTACCATCCCCGAAGGGTGCGTCATGAATAAGATGATTCAGCCGGGCAATATCACCTACAATCCGGATGGAACTCCCTGCAAAAGGATCGCCTGCTGTATGCTCAAAGAGGAGATTGAGTTCTCTTGAATCCTTTAATTATCATTATCTATGCTGGGTAAATGGGAATGTCAGGTCTATGAGCCCGGCCTGACTCTGTTTTATGATTCCGTTTTTCCTGCTATTCCAGAGAACAGCGACAAAGCGTATTCTCTGTTTGCATTGTAAATTTATCTGAAAAAGGGAAAAATATCCATGGACCCAAGGGGTACTACCAGCTTTACCGGGGAAAATGTGAAGCGATTGAACTTTATAAATGCGTCTCCATCCCATCATTTCAGAAGGCATTTCCGCCAGGGATTGCGCTCTCATATATTTGAAGTACTTGATGCCGAGGATGTTTTAAAGGAAACACAGGGAGAGATACAGGGGGGCACCAGATGGTTCCCCAGGGCTGTGCCCAGACAGATGTTGCGGATATTGAGAACCCGGTTTGCCAGCCTTGATAAGGTGCTTGATGAGGTGAATAAATATGGCATGATTTTAAAATTTTTGGGGCCTGAACTCATGGCCGTTTCCCAGGAATTTATTGTTGAATACCAGGGGGCAGATGGCCCTGAAATAATTCTTTGCGGGCTCCAGGAGTATGTTAAGGGAGAGGCGCTGGACCCATGGAATATCAAGGGAGACCGCCCCCTTGATAATTTATTTCAGATGCATTTTCCTGGGGAAAATTGTGCAAAAGAATGGGTGGGCAAGGCCCTTGAATCCATTTCTGCCTTTGTGGGACAGATAAAGAACATGATCGTGGATGCAGGTTATATCCCCGATCTTGCGGGTAATGGCAATCTGCTGATCACAGCCCAAGGGGATTTGAAACTTGTGGACATCAATAATATTATTGAAGCCCGTTGCAATGATGCCATTTTTCTTGATGACAAAAATTACCCATCCTGTGATAAATCTGTGGAGGTTATTGCTATCCTGGAGCAGAAGATATTGAAAAATAGTAAGTTTTTGGATGATCGCCTGTACCACCATTTTTTCACCCTGGAGAGAAGAGAACGGGTCAGGCGGCTCGAAGAAAAATTTTATCAGAAACTGGCTTCTGCGTCTGCCATGTAGTGGTCAAATCTTGGCATCGTTTAAACGTGTTTCATGCGGTCTGTCCCCATGAAAAATTGAAGAAAACAAATTGACTTTCACAGAAAAACAGTTTAATTAATCTAAATAATTATAGTTTCAGGTATCATGACGGGTCGATTGTATGAGTGTCGACTCGTAAATGAGTAGGGAATCCTGTGAAAATCAGGAGCGGACCCGCCGCTGTAACTGGTGAATTTTTCGTTTAAAGCCTTTTTTTAAAAATACCCGATGGTGCTTTAAGGGCGGGTAAGCGAAGAGATTAAAATTATACCAGAAGTCAGAAAACCTGCCTGAAACAAGTGACCTGGGAATGTGCACGCGGTTGGACAGGGTCACTACACTCTTTGAGGATACAATACGGCGTCCCCATATCGATGTGAATATCGGTGTGGGTTTTTTTTTGCCTGTTGCTTAAAGGGAGTTTTTTTGTTGTGAACTGGATTCAGCCATGCCTGACAGTACGGAGAACCGAGATACTTATCGCTCTGTTTTCCATACTTCTTTTCGGCCTTGTGGTGCTGTCCGCCTCCCTTGGCTATATGAAGATTGAATTTTCCGAAGTCTTAAAAATTATTCTTGCCCAATTGCCTGGACAAGGACACATGGCAGGGTCTATTTCTGAGGCCTCCCAGGTGATTGTAATGGATGTACGCCTTCCACGGATATTGACCTGTGCTGCTGTGGGAGGGGGGCTTGCTCTGTCCGGGGTTATTTTTCAGGGCATCCTGTTAAACCCCCTGGCAGATCCCTATACATTGGGGGTTTCTGCCGGCGCTGCCTTTGGGGCCTGCTTTGCCATTTTGTTGAATCTGGGGGCTGCCTTTGTTTCTGTTCCCCTTTTTGCCTTTGCCGGGGCCTGTCTTACCTTGTTCTTTGTGATTTTCCTCTCCTACTCCGGTAAAAATTCCGCTGCGGTTCTTTCTTCCAACAGCCTTATCCTCTCTGGTATTATTGTGGCTGCCATTTTATCTGCGGGCATTAGTTTTTTAAAATACACAGCAGATGAACAGGTCTCCATTATTATTTTCTGGCTCATGGGCAGTTTTGCATCCAAGACCTGGTTGGATGTGGGGGTGACCTTTCTGTGCCTTGGCCTGGGGCTGGTGATCTCCATGGTGTTTGCCAGGGATCTGAATCTTATTTCATTGGGGGAGCGATCCGCCGCAAGTCTTGGGGTGGATACCCGCAAGGTGACGCTGGTACTTCTGGTGACAGGCTCCATGCTGGCGGCGGTGTCTGTGTCTGTGTCGGGAATTATTGGATTTGTGGGGCTGTTAGTGCCCCACATGGTGCGACTTTTCACCGGGCCAGACAATCGACGCTTGATTCCCGTCTCCCTGTTGGCCGGGGCCTTACTTTTGCTGGGGGCGGACACCATCACCCGGGCCATTTTACCCCATGAAATTCCCATTGGCATTTTAACGGCCCTCATTGGTGGGCCAGTGTTCTGCTGGATATTCAAAAGAGGGGCCATTCGGTAGATGACCATGAAACGAGAGATCACATCCACCAATCCGGAAATTCTTCTTGATAATGTCTCTTTTGCCTATGAGCAGGACCCGGTACTCAAAGAGATAACCCTTGCCTTTGAACCCGGCCAGTTCTATTCCATCTTGGGGCCCAACGGCTGTGGTAAAACCACGCTGTTGGATCTTCTCATCGGCCATCTGAAACCGGACAACGGCAGCGTATTTTTAAGGGGAAAGGAGCTGGGTGCATGGTCCAGAAAAGACATTGCCCGCACCATTGCCCTAGTGTCACAAAATTATAATATCAACTTTCCCTTTACCGTGGAAGAGGTGATTATGATGGGCCGACATCCCTGGATTTCTCGTTTCTCTCAGCCAGATGAAAGGGATATGGACAAGGTCAAGACGGTAATGGCACGCACGGGCACGGATATTTTTAATGATAGGAAAATTACGGCCCTGAGCGGTGGAGAGCGCCAACGGTGTGTTTTTGCCAGGGCCCTGTGCCAGGACACCCCCATTCTTTTCCTGGATGAGGCATTCTCAAATATGGATATCAGCCACACCCTGCGTCTTTTGAATCTTGTTAAGGAAGAGGTGATAAAAGAGAACCGGACGGTGATTTCTGTATTCCACGACATTAATTTGGCCTCCATCTGGTCAGACCGGTTGATTTTCATGAAGCAGGGCAGGGTGGCTGCAGCCGGGTCTACGGCAGAGGTGATGGATGCGGCCATTATTGAAGCGGTTTTCCAAGTGAAAAGCCATGTGGCATACAATGAATACTCCCAGGCCAGACAGGCTTGTTTTAAGGTGGATTGATATGGGCGTACTAAAAAGAATATTGGCTTTGCCCAAGGGGGATAGCAAAGGGCTTTGGATGGATTTTGTTTCCACCCGCTTACTAAGGCGTTTCCTGATTTCCCCGTCCAGGACATGGAAAATAGGTTTTTTTGGAGGGGAAAGGGGTAATTTCGCTCAACTTCTTTTTTTGATTATCCTGTGTTGCCAATTTGCCCATGGGGTGAATTTTGTCAGGGCCGCTGAAATACACGATGCCCGGGGGGAAAAGGTGGTGGTGGACCATCCCTTTAAGCGGATCATCTCCCTGTATGGTGCCCACACGGAAAATCTTTTTTTTCTGGGGCTTGACCCAGAGATTATCGGGGTTTCCAAAAATGAATCCTACCCCGAGTCTGCCAAGAAAAAAGAATGGTTCTCATACCATGATGATCCCGAGAAGTTCCTGGTGGCCCAGCCGGATCTTGTTTTGGTACGGCCCATGGTTGAGCGGGGATACCCCGGTTTGGTCAACCGGTTACGAAGATCTGGCATCACCGTGGTTTCCCTTCAACCCTCCACGGTGGATGGACTTTACCAATACTGGATGGCACTGGGCATTCTGACAGGTAAAGAGGGCAGGGCGAAAAAAATGATCCAGGAATTTAAGACCCGGGTGGCCCACTTTTCACAATTAACCCAGGATGTGGAAAAAAAGAAACAGGTCTATTTTGAAGCCATCCACTCCCGAATGAAAACATTTGTTTCAGGTTCCATGGCCATATTTGTCCTGGAAAGTGCCGGGGGGGTGAATGTGGCTACGGATGCGGTCTCTTCCCGGGGAACCAACATCGGCATATACGGCAAAGAACGGATTTTATCCCATGCCAATGAGATTGATGTGTTTCTGGCCCAGACCGGTGTCATGAATCACACCTCCCTGGACATGATTAAAAATGAGCCGGGGTTTAGGATCATCCGGGCGGTGAAGGAGAATCAGATCTATTTAATTGATGAAGTACTGGTGTCACGGCCTGTTTTCAGGCTTCTCATTGGCATTGAAACCATTGGTAATATACTTTATCCGGAAATTTTCGGGAAGAATTTAAGTAATAACAAAGATATCTAACCGTCATGGGCGGACCTTATTCTGACCCGGGTCCGCCCACAACGAAGCATGAAAGCCCGTCAGGTTTGCCGAGACTTTCTTATAAACATACATGGCAGTCACCACTGCCGCAACGAAAAATGAAAGTCTTTTAATTCCAGCGTGTTGGTGAGACTTTCTTATAAAAAAAATAAGGAACTAAATGAAATGAATAAATACGGAAAACTATATGGCATCGGCGTGGGTCCCGGAGATCCGGAACTGCTCACTCTGAAAGCCGTAAGGGTAATCAACGAGGCAGATGTCGTCTTCACAGCCGCGTCTGCCAAAAGAAACTACAGCCTGGCCATGGAGATCGCCCGTCCCCATCTTTCAGACTCGGTGACCCTTGAATCTTTATCCTTTACCATGACCGAAGACAAGGGTGCCACAGAAGCTGCCTGGGATGCCAATGCCGAAAAGATTGCCGCAGTGATGAAGGAGGGCAAAAATGCCGCCTTTCTAACCCTGGGTGATCCCATGACCTACTCCACCTTTGGGTATATTTTAAAGAGCCTGAAAAAAATCATGCCCGAGGCCGAGGTGGAGACCATCCCCGGGATTACCTCCTTTCATGCAGCAGCAGCACGGTTGAACAGAACCCTGGTGGAGGGAGAAGAGTCCCTTCTTGTTACCTCAGGGGCCTATGGCGGAAATCAACTCCAGCGGGTGGGAAAAACCGTTGAAAATATTGTGATGATGAAGGCCTATAAAAACATTAAAAAGAACAATGAAGCTCTTGCGGCAACCGGCATGCTTGAAAACAGTGTTGCTGTCACCAAATGTGGCCGTGAGGGGGAGAAGATCATCCAGGATATCCGAAGCCTTGAGACCCGTGATCCAGACTACTGGACATTGATTCTGGCTGGCAAATGAAAGATAGCTCTCCACGCTATGGCCTTCTTGCGCTCTCCTTTGGCCTGTCATTGGTGCTGTTTGCCGGGGGCATGATCTGGGGGGAACCCATTTCCCCGGGATTTGCCCTGAAGCGGCTTGCCATACCACTTTTACGGCTCATGGGGTTTATTGGGCTGGGTCTTGCCCTGGGTCAGGTCATTGAAGCCACCGGATGGACACGTCATCTTTCTGTGGTGGCAAGGCCTTTTTTCAGGTTTTCCAATCTGGGGAATCGTTGCAGTGCGGCCTTCACCGCAGCTTTTTTTTCCGGCGTGACATCCAATGCCATGTTGCTGGATTTTTTCCGGGAAAAAAAGATCTCCAAGGCCCAGCTTTTTTTGACCAACTATGTGAATCAGTTACCCGCTTTTTTCCTGCATCTGCCCACCACCTTTTTTATTGTGATTCCGTTGACAGGGGTTGCCGGGGTGCTCTATTTCATCCTGACCTTTTGTGCCACACTGCTGAGAACCATTTGTTTTCTGGTGTTTGGTCATTTTTATCTTTCCAAAGGAAAAGCCTCCCCTTCAAACTCCCATGGAGAACTGGAAGGGATGGAGAAAAAAAAAGAAACCGTGTGGGGTCGGATTCGATCCCGACTGCCGGGCAGGGTGATCAATATTGCGGTGTATGTAGTCCCCATCTATACATTGGTGTTTCTTCTCAATGTCAATGGGTTGTTTCTTTTTTTAAACACCACCCTGTCACACTATTTGACCCTCCAGTTTTTGCCGGTGGAGTCCCTGTCCGTGGTGATATTAAGTTTTGCCGCTGAGTTCACCTCGGGGTTTGCCGCTGCCGGTGCCTTGCTGGATGCCGGGGTCTTAACCACCAAACAGACGGTGCTGGCATTGCTTCTGGGTAATATTACGGCCTTTCCCATCCGGGCACTGCGCCATCAGCTTCCCCGGTACATGGGGATTTTTTCCCCAAAGATGGGATTGCAGCTCTTGCTGTCTGGTCAGTGTTTTCGAGTTGTGAGTATTATTGTGGTGGGGATAATCTACTATGTGGTGGGATGAAAAATTGGCATCCTTTAAAATTATTTTACACTTTTTTTAGAGTATTCCCTATTTGTAGGGACTTTTTCACAAAAGACTGTGGAATAATTTGGGGGTGATATGAAGGATGCCTAAAAATTACAGTAAAGGAAAATATCCATGCCTAATGTTCATGTGATCGGCCTTGGTCTTTCCAGGGAAGACCTTACCCTGAAACATCTTGGAATAATTGAAACGGCAGATCTCCTGGTGGGGGGACGGCGTCATTTGGAATATTTCAGGGAGAGTCCTGTTGAAAAATTGGTCATCACCCGGGATATTGCATCGGTTATTCAGGAAATAAAGAATCGCATGGGCTCAGACAAGATCGTTGTGCTGGCCTCGGGGGACCCGTTGTTTTATGGTATTGGTTCCACCCTGGTGAAAGCCCTTGGACGGGAAAATTTGGTGATTTATCCCAACATTTCATCTCCGGCAGCAGCCTTTGCAGCCATGGGAGAACCCTGGCAGGATGCCCGTCTGGTGAGTTTTCATGGTCGGGTACCGGATGACTTTGAGCAGATGGTTAAAACAGAGGACAAGCTTGCCATTCTCACCGATGCTACCCATACCCCGGGCTGGATTGCAGACTTCCTCATCTCCAAAAAAATAGAGGGTTTCCAATGCCATGTGTTTGAGTGCTTGGGCAGTGAGGATAAAAAAATTCATGCCTTTGATCATTTGTCCATGGTGGCCAAAAACACCTTTGCCATGCCCAATATTGTGGTGCTCAAACGGCAAGCGAGTGATGGGCACTCCAATAGTGTCCATGAAATATTATCAAGATCTTCCATCGAGGGGTCAGGGGAGAGGCAATCCGCTTTTTGTGAAACAACGGCTGCCCCTATTTATCCTGGAATGCCCGAGGATCAGTTTCACCATGAAAACGGCCTTATCACCAAATCCGAGGTGAGAAGCGTTACCTTGTCAAAGTTGAGGCTTGATGCACAGGATTACACCTTCTGGGATCTGGGGGCCGGTTCCGGATCCGTGTCCATTGAGGTTTCCAGGTTTTTGCCCCAGGGGCAATTATTTGCCGTGGAAAAAGATGAACGACGAATTCCCCTTATTGAACAGAACATCCATAAATTCGGTGTCTCCAATTTAACGGTGTGCCATGGGAGTCTGCCCGGTGCCATGGAGGCTTTGCCTGACCCGGACAGGGTTTTTGTGGGGGGCGGTGGAAAAAATATTGCCCAGATCATTCAATGGGCTGGAAGCAGGCTTTCCATAAATGGGGTTATAGTAATTAACACGGTTTTGGTACAAACCATGAACCTGGCCGTTGAAGCCCTTAAAGAAATGGGATTTAAAACTCAATTTGTTCAGCTTCAGGTGGCGGTTTCCAGTCCCATGCCCTTTGGGGAGCGCCTTGAAGCACTGAATCCCGTGTGGATTATCACAGGAACAAAGAACGTATTGCTGATGAAAATAAAGGAGAATCAATAAAAATGTCAACTAACCCTGTAGTGTTTGTGGGGGCAGGTCCCGGAGATCCCGATCTCATCACGGTGAAGGGACAAAAAGCCCTTCAACAGGCGGACCTTATTATATATGCCGGTTCCTTGGTTCCCCGGGAGTTGCTCACCTGGAATCCAGAGGCAGAGGCAGTGGACAGTGCGCCGTTGAATCTGGATGAGATTGTGGAGATGATACAAAAGGCTCATGGGGAAAATAAACGGGTGGTTCGTCTGCACACCGGAGATCCTTCCCTTTATGGCGCGATTTTTGAACAGATGAGAGCTCTGGATAAATATGAGATCTCATATAAGGTTATTCCCGGGGTTACGGCAGCCTTTGCGGCAGCCGCTGCCATGTGTATGGAGTACACCCTTCCCGAGGTGACCCAGACCCTTATCCTCACCCGGATTTCTGGTCGAACTCCGGTGCCGGATCAGGAGGCTCTGAACTTGCTGGCAGCCCACCAGAGTTCCATGGCTATCTATTTAAGTATTGCCCACGTGGAACGGGTGCAGGAAATTTTGGCGGAAAATTACGGTCCCGAGAGCACCTGTGCCATTGCCTACAAGGTGAGCCACCCTGAAGAGCGCATTGTGTTTACCAAAATAAATGCCCTGGCCGCCACGGTAAAGGCAGAGAAACTTAACCGTCAGGCCTTGATTCTTGTGGGACGGGCCGTGGAAGCTGCCCATGAAAAACCCGAAGTGATAAAATCAAAACTCTATGATGCGGGATTTGCTCATGGCTTCAGATCCTGAAAAAATATGCATCTGGGCCATTACCCCGGGGGGAATCGTTCTGGGAGAAAAACTCCAGGCCCATTTTCCCGGAAGTGATTTCATGGTGTCTTCCGGTGCCATGACGGGCGAGACAATGCCCAAAGGTGCCAGGAACTTTAAAAGTCTGGCCACCGCCCTGGGGGAACAGTTCAGCCATTATGATGCCCATATCTGTATTTTTTCCACGGGGATTGCCGTGCGTCTGCTGGCACCATTGCTCTGTTCAAAGCTGGAAGATCCGGCGGTGGTGGTGATGGATGACAGAGGATTCCATGCCATCAGTCTGATTTCAGGTCATCTGGGGGGAGCCAATGAACTTGCCCACCGGGTGGCCAAGGCAAGTGGCGCCACACCGGTGATCACCACAGCCACGGATGTCAATTCCCTGCCATCCATTGACATGATTGCCAAAGAGTGCGGGCTTGTTATTGACAATCCCCCATTAATTAAAACGGTGAACATGGCATTTTTGAAAAAAGAGCCGGTTGCCCTTATTGATCCATTGCCTTGTCTTATTAAGGCTTTGCCTGAAAAATTCCGGGCAGGGCAGGGCCAGGAGGGGGGTCAAAATGGAATAAAGAGGGTTTCCATCCAGTGCAGTGATGTCTTGTTTGCTGTTCCACGTGAAACTCTTTTATTGAGGCCAAAGTCATTGGTGGCGGGCATGGGATGTAACCGTGGTACCAGTCGAGCAGAATTGATGGCATTACTCACCCGCTCTTTTGAACGCCTTGGGCTGTCATTGAAAAGCCTTGCGGCCCTTGCTACCACAGAGGTGAAAGCAGATGAAACAGGGCTTCTGGATCTTGCACGGTCCCTGGGTGTTCCCATTTTATTTTATGATAAAGACGCATTGAATTCAGTTAAAAATATACAAAATCCATCCAAAACGGTGGAAAAATTTCTGGGAGTAAAAAGCGTATGCGAAGCAGCAGCGATTCTGGCATCACACAACGGAAAACTGGTGGTGCCCAAGATAAAGAAGGGCAATGCAACCCTTGCAGTGGCAAGAATAGACCCCGATTATTTGTGATTGGCACCGGGCCGGGGGATATCTCCTACATGGCTCCCCGGGCAGCAACGCTGTTGGAAATGTCCGACTCCGTTGCCGGGTACACCACCTATATTGATCTCATTCGTGAGGTTATTGGAGATAAAAACATTATCTCCACCGGCATGATGAAAGAGGTGGAACGGGTGGAAATGGCCATTGCTGAGGCCCTGAAAGGTAATACCTGTTCTTTGATTTCCGGGGGGGATTCCGGGATTTATGCCATGGCCGGTCTGGTATTTGAGATGTGCGAAAAAAAGGGCCTGACCCTTGTGCGACATGGAGAGTCCTGTCCAAAAAGCAGTGAGGGGACATGCCTTGAGATCGAAGTGGTACCCGGTATTCCTGCCCTTGCCGCCGGGGCATCTCTTGTGGGTGCACCCCTGACCCATGATTTTGCCGTTATCAGCCTCAGTGACCTGCTGACCCCCTGGGAGAAAATTGAAAAACGGATCTCTGCGGCCGCATCTGCTGATTTTGTCATTGCCATCTATAACCCCAAAAGCAAAAAAAGAGACTGGCAGCTCTCCCGGGCCCGGGATCTGATCATGGCGCACCGGAATGGAGATACGCCAGTGGGGGTTGTCACCTCGGCCATGCGCCAACAGCAAAAGGTGTCAATCACCACCCTGGAAAAGATGGATGAGTCCCATGTGGATATGCAGACCATTCTGCTGGTGGGTAATGAGGCTTCGGTGTCTTATCTTGATTTTATGTACACTCCCAGGGGCTATTCTAAAAAATATGAGATATAGGGAAATGGGATCAGGCTTGTGATTATGTCCAAAAGGTTTTATATTCCCCTGGGAAATTTTGAAAATGTTCGGCATCCATCATTTACGGGTTGACATCTTCTCAGTATATTTGAGATTGATCGTAATATTGGTCATCTATTTATTATTATCATCGGTTCGACCATTTTTTTATAACAGCTTGAATTTATTGATATAAAAAATAGTGAACAAAAAGTCCAAATAAAATTTTATTTAGATTACAGTATGTTATGATGGCAATCGGACCGAGGGTTATTAGATTCTTATCTCTGATTTTCGTGTTATTTTGGCAAAAGAATCAAAAACCCTTTTTGGTTCTGGCTTGTCCAGGTTAGGTAATCGATGTTATAAACAAACTTGTGTATTCCCTAATTTTTTGGGAATTTTCTCAAAAAAGTGTCAACGACTTTTGAGGCAACGTGAAGGATACCAAATATTCCGGATTAATTTGAAAGTCTGAAAAAAGGAGGCACCATGAAAAAAGGATATGTTCAGGTATATACGGGAAAAGGTAAAACCACAACATCCCTGGGGCTGAGTATCAGGGCCGCTGGTGCAGGACTCAAGGTTTATATTGTCCAATTTTTAAAAGAAGGGGACTGCTCTGAAATCAAAGCCCTGGGCCGGTTCAATGAACTCATCACCGTGAAACAATACGGCATGGGGAAATTTGGAAAAGGCAAACCTTCTCCCAAGGACATTGAGGCTGGCAAAAAAGGATATGCCCGCCTCCAGGAAATTTTAAAAAAGGGAGAACATGACCTGGTGGTGGCAGAAGAGGCCAACGTGGCGGTGATGTATAATCTTTTTTCTGAGCAGGCGCTTTTGGATCTCATGGACATGAAACCGGAACATGTGGAGCTTGTCATCACCGGCAGGGGGGCCACCCCGTCGGTGGTGGAGCGGGCAGATCTTGTCACCGAGATGACAGAAATTAAACACAATTATAAGGCAGGTGTCCAGGCACGGGTCGGGATTGAAAAATGAGAAAAATGAAACCCATTGCGGTTTTTGGTACAGGGTCTGATGTGGGGAAAAGCATTGTGGGGGCGGCCATCTGTAAATCCCTGGCCCACCGAGGGATTCATGTGGCCCCTTTTAAGGCCCAGAATATGTCCAATAATTCCGGCATTACCCCCGAAGGTCTTGAAATGGGCCGGGCCCAGATCGTCCAGGCCGAAGCCGCTGGCATTGCCCCCCATGTGGACATGAATCCGGTGTTGCTCAAACCCACAGGCGAGATGGGTTCCCAGGTGGTGCTCAACGGCAAGGCATTTGAAAACAGCAGTGCTGTGGAATATCACGCCAGAAAAGACATCTATTTCAAGGAGGCATGCCAGGCCTTTGATAGACTCCAGGAACGCTATGAAATGGTGATCCTGGAGGGGGCCGGTTCCTGTGCCGAGGTGAATCTCATGCCCTCGGATATTGTCAATTTCCGCATGGCTGAATATGCCGGAGCAGATGTGGTACTGGTGGCAGACATCCACCGGGGTGGCGTTTTTGGCCAACTGGTGGGAACGTTGGAATGTCTGCCCCAGAAATATCGGGATATGATTAAAGGCTTTATCATTAATCGGTTCCGGGGGGATATTGAGCTATTTAAAGGGGGATGTGACTGGATAGAAGAAAAAACCGGAAAAAAAGTATTGGGGGTTTTGCCCTGGTATCACCATTTCAGGATTGATGCCGAGGATTCCGTTGAACTGGAACAGTGTCCTGCGGTGAGCAAGCTTGTGGAAGGCGTTCCTGCCATTGCCGTGATTAAACTCAAACATATTTCCAACTTCACTGATTTCCACGCACTGGCAGACACCCCGGGAATTCAGGTGGTGTTTGTGGAACAGCCCCAGGATCTCTCAAAATTTAAGGCGGTTATCCTGCCCGGATCCAAAAATACCCGGTCCGATATTAATTGGCTCAGACAGTCTGGATGGGCTGATAGACTAACGGCATATGAAAATGCAGGCGGATATATTCTGGGTATCTGTGGTGGATTTCAGATCCTTGGTGAGTACGTGGAAGATCCCCAGGGCCTGGAAGATCACCCCGGTACAACCCCGGCTCTGAATCTTCTTTGTGTTGGAACGATACTCAAGGCTCCTAAAACAACCACCCTGAGTCAATTTTCCTGGGGAGATGCCCAGGGAGAGGGGTATGAAATTCATATGGGTCAGACCACCCGACTGGCAGGAGATCCGCTGTTTGACGTGACCTCACGAAACAGGCATTCGTGTGCTGATCAGGAGGGGGCGGTTTCCAAACGAGGGAATGTGGCAGGCACCTATATGCATGGCATGTTTGACGATGACGCCATAAAATTCAAATGGTTGGCATCCATCGGTCTAAATATTGACCCCGGGAATGTCCCGGATGGTTTGTCACGAAAAGATGAAATTTATGAGCAACTCCGTGCCCATTTTGAAACCCATGTGGCAATGGATGATATGTATTTAGACGTAAGGTAACAGAGGAAAATGATATGAGCACGCAAAACACGCTGATCCTTGGGGGATGTCGAAGTGGGAAAAGCACCCATGCCCTGGCCCTGGCGAACCAGGTGCCCGGAGATAGAAAAATATTCATGGCAACATCTGTGCCCACAGATGAGGAGATGCAGGAGCGGGTGGAAAAACATATTCAAGAAAGGGGCGACTCCTGGCAGACAGCGGAGATCCCTGTGGATATTCCTGAAAAAATTGAACTCCTGGCCCCGGATGTGGATGTTATTTTGGTGGATTGTCTTACCTTATGGGTATCAAATCTCTTGTTTAATGACTTTGATTCCCACAAAATTTTTAAAAAAACAGAGTTACTCACACGGGTATTGAAAAAGACAGCCTGTCCTGTGATCATGGTTTCCAATGAGGTGGGATCAGGTATTGTTCCGGAAAATGCCCTGGCAAGAAAATTTCGGGACATGGCAGGGTTTGTGAATCAAAATGTGGCAGCAGCTTCGGATCGGGTGACCCTTGTGGTTGCAGGCATTCCCATGGGTATAAAATCTTAAAGGTAAGTTTATGGGGCTACCCACTTAAGGCGGGACAGCCTTTAAAATAATGCGTCTTGGCAGCCTTAAATTTAGAGGCCAAAAGCTAATTATCCACATAAAAATCTTTGAAAATATCCGGGCTTATGTGGGTAGCCGCATTTTTCATGAGCACCCGAACCTGGACAAGCCAGAACCAAAAAAGTCTTCTGATCCTCTTGCCAAAATAACACGAAAATTAGAGATAAGAATCTAATTTAAGATTCTCTGTACAGGGCGAGGAGACCGGATCTTGACAGTTTCTGAACCCCAAAGGGCTCCAAAAGGGCAAGCAATTCATCAATCACAAAGGCCTTCCCCGTTACCTCCATGGTGAGATTTTCGCTTCCGATGTCAACAATTTTGGCGTGGTAAGCCTCGACAAGGCGCAATATTTCAGTTCGTTTCTCCGGAAGCGCCTTAACGCAAATCAAGGCAAGTTCTCGTTTCACCGCATCTTTTCCGGTCATGTCTCTTAATTTAATCACATTGGTGAGTCGTTCAATCTGTTTTATACATTGGGCCAGTTGGTGGGGCTCTGCCCGGGTGGAAATGGTAATTCTGGACATTTTGGGATTGGCTGTGGGGGCGCCGCAGATGGTTTCAATGTTGTAGCCTCTTCCGGCAAATAATCCTGTAACCCTTGCTGTAACACCGGGTTCATTTTCCACCAGCATGGTGATAACATATTTTTTTTCTTCCATGGTAATCCTTAATAAGATGGTTGGTGATTGTGGCAAATTCCCTTTGGTTCGGCTTCTGGCCCATCGCCCAAGTGTTTGAAGTTAGAACAGAACACTCCAATTTATGATGGTCAATCATTGACAATACCCCGCTTCTCAAACATCTGTCCAGCGATAATTCAGGGGGCTTGGTCACAACATCGGCCACCCAGGGATGGGGTCAGGCTTGCCTTATTAACATTTTTGGTAAATATTCGGGTTGGTTCTGTAAATGTTTGTCCAGTGCCCCATATTCACTTAGTTGGGACTGCGTGTAGCATACTATTTCTATGTGAGCTGGCCTAAATGAGTGAAGATGGGGTACTGGCCGAATATTTACCATTTTTGTTAAAAATTTTCTTTATACACAGTCACTTGTCAAAAGCATGGAGACTGATAAAAGCCCCAGCCTCCAATAACACAAGCCTGACCCAGTTGGTCAATCAATTCTGATGAGTGGACGACGTTATGACCAAGACCAATTCAGGCAAAGGCCTATCCAGCATTCTGGGTAAAATCCCAATATTACTATTTTCATTTTTTTGACAAAAAAGAGATTTTGTGTAAAATTGCAGGCATTTCAAAGTAAATTAATTTGACATTCTTCAGTTGCATGCATCAGATACCCGGCATTATGATCCTTTCCATCAATGGTTAAACAGATTGGGTGATCTTTTTATGAAAAATGGTTTTATGCAGAACCCTGTTATGGCCTTTTTTAACTCATTTGGTAAAAGTCCACTTGATTTTATCCAATCCCTGGGAAAAATATCCGCTTTTCTGGTTTTTTCCGTGGTGGGTATTTTTGCCAAAAAACAGCTTCAAAATATTTTACGTCATGTTTACTATATTGGTGTAAGATCCATTTCCATTGTTATGTTGGTAGGGCTGTTCACCGGAATGGTTCTGGGGCTTCAACTCTATTACACCCTGGTCCAATTTGGCTCAACGGGTGTGTTGGGGTCTGCCATTGGCCTGACCCTTGTGCGGGAACTGGGGCCAGTGCTCACCGCCATCATGGTGACGGCCCGGGCGGGATCTGCCATGACGACGGAGATTGGAATCCAGCGGATTACAGAGCAGATAGACGCCCTGTTCACCATGGGGGTCAATCCCCGGCGCTATCTTGTCAGCCCGAGGATTGCTGCGGCCGTCATCAGTTTTCCCATTTTAACGGGTCTGTTTGATCTTGTTGGATTTATGGGGGGCTACATCACCGGGGTGGTGCTGATGGGCTTGGATTCTGGTGCTTATTTTTATCGTCTTCAGTCCAGTATTACGCTGGTAGATCTTAACGGCGGATTTATAAAATCTGTTGTTTTTGCGCTGATTGTCTCAACTGCGTGTTGCTATAATGGGTTTTATACCCATCTTAGAAAGGACAGTTTCGGTGCCAAAGCTGTAGGGCTTTCCACCACCACCGCCGTGGTTGTCTCCTGTGTCTGGATTTTGATTTCAGATTATATTGTCACCTCTTTTCTTATGTAAAAGGAGCTCATCACGGATTCGTGTGAAAATTCATAGTTTCCAATGCGCAAACACTGAGAATTGCGAACCACAATCTATCCAAATCACACTAATCCGCGAAGACCCGTAAAAGGTAGTGCTACATGGATGTACCCATCATAGAGTTTAAAAATGTCGTCAAGCGTTTTGGGAAGAAAACAGTTCTTGACGGCGTGAATTTTACCCTGAATGAAGGTGAGATTACCACCATTATTGGCAAAAGTGGCACCGGCAAAAGTGTCATGCTCAAACATCTCGTCGGCTTGATGAAGCCGGACAGTGGAACGCTTTTTTTCAAAGGGCAGGACATTGCCACCTTAAAAAGAGGTCAACGCCAGAGTTATATGGGGCAAATGAGTTACATGTTCCAGGGAAATGCCCTGTTTGATTCCATGACCGTCTTTGAAAATGTAGCCTTTCCCCTGGAGCAGACCACCCAGTTAAGTAAAGGGGAAATCAAACGTCGGGTCATGGATAAACTGGAAAAGACAGATCTTGTGGAGATGGCCCATCGGTTTCCGTCTGAGCTTTCCGGGGGGATGCAAAAACGGGTGGCCTTCAGTCGTGCCTTGATCACGGACCCTGCCATTGTGCTTTTTGATGAACCCACCACAGGGCAGGATCTCATCCGCCGGAATGCCATTTTAAGTATGATTGCGGACTACAAAACAAGATTTAATTTTACCGCCGTCATTATCAGCCATGATTTGCCTGACGTACTGTTTATTTCAAATCGGGTTCTGGTACTTCATGAGGGTAAGATTGTGTTCCAGGGGTCGCCCAATGCCTTTGAAGAGTTTGAGCATCCCTATGTGGATGAATTTGTCCACAGCCTTGAGGGATTTCAAAAGCACATGCCAGGTATCTACTCCAAACGTAATTTTAAGATGCGTTATAAAAATGCACTTGGGTTAAAACCGGCAGAAGCCTCCTATGTGGTGGCTATTTTCAGTATTTCTGATTTTGAAAATTTATGTAAAAACGTGGGGTATACAACGGGTCACGCTCTGGTCAAGGAACTGGGAATGATCATCAGCAAACATTTTGATATTGTGGGCGGTTTTTCCACACGCCAGCGGCGCAGCCGTTTCATGACAGTCCTTCCCTTTTCTAATTACACGGAGTCCCGTGAAATGATTGATGTCTTTGTGGCTGATCTGACGAAAAATGGATTTGAGTATGTAAAGATAAAGAAAAATGATAATAAATTATTGGATACGCCAGTGTATAAAATAAAAGTGATGACCGGAATTGCCGAAGGCCTCGCAATAAAGGATGGTATTAACGATGTGTTGGAAAAGGCTCGTAAAAACCAGTTTGAAGTCGGGAATTTTCAATGTGTTGCCGGGAGGTGCAGTCTGTGAAAAAAAACGTATATGAATCCATTGCGGGCATGTTTGTTTTTGTCGGTCTGATTTTTCTGATTTATATGACCGTAACCCTTGGAAATATTTCCTTGTTTGATGATAATTTCATGGTATTAAAGGCCCGATTTAACACGGTGACAGGTCTTAGGACCGGGAACCCCATTGAAATGTATGGCATTGAGATTGGCCATGTAGGCAAACTGACCATTGATGATGAGGTTCAGATGGCCATGGCAACCCTGAATATCCAAAAAAGTGTCCGGATTTATTCCGATGCCATTGCCTCCATTAAAACAGCGGGCTTGATCGGAGATAAATTTATCAGTATTGATCCGGGTGGTTCTGGAAAAATACTGGATCAAAATGATATTATTATCAATACGGAATCCCCTGTGGATATCAATGATCTCATTGGCAAATATGCGTTTGGGTCCGTTGATGAAGACGAGGGTATGAATTTAGGGGAGGAAATTCAATGAAATTTTTTACCATTATATGTCTGGGGATAATGCTGTTAATGCCCATGACGGCGAAGACCGTTTATGGGGCCACGGCCGTGGAGACCATGTCGCGTATAACGGATGATGTGTTAGCGGTGCTCAAAGATCCTGGGCTTAATGAAGAGACGTTGCTGGAAATTAAAAAAGAAAAGCTCTGGAAAATTATGGACACGGTTTTTGATTATCAAGTGTTGTCCCAATACTCCCTTGGACAAAAATGGCGTCAAATCACTGTGGAACAGCAGGCGGATTTTTTAAATCTCTATGGCCTGTTGTTAGGCAAAACCTATATGAATCGGATTCTTTCCTATGGGAATGAAAAAATTGTCATTGGGAGGGAAATACCCCTGGCAGATGATATTGCCGAGGTCCAAACCACATTGATTTCAAAAAAAAATGATATTCCCATTCATTATCGCCTGAGGTTTAAAGATGGGGTTTGGAAAATCTTTGATGTCGTCATTGAGGGGGTCAGTCTGACAAAAAATTATCGCAGTCAATTTAAGAAATTTTTATCCAAAAAATCTATGGCACAGCTACTGGAAGTGCTGGAGAAAAAAACCAAAGGAGCCAGGCCCGGCAAGTCAAAATAATGCCCCTCTTAAGACAATACCTTCGCCAAATTCAAAACTGATTTGAAACTTGGTGATCAAAATACCATATATTGTGTCATTATGGCAATTAAAACGCAGTATATAGATTGATATTTAAACTAAAATTGGCGAAGGTATTGTAAGAGCCTGTTTAAAAATTCAAGATACAAAGGAGACAACTCTGGGAAAAATCGTCATGCAATTCCGGCGGAACCCTGTTGGAATTCAGGGGAAATAGATTAGAACATTGGCCCAATGTGTTATGTTAGAAGTGTGTTAGAAATTTGTTCTGATATTGTTATGTGCGTCAATATGCTTTATTAAATGCCAGGAAAGACGATTTGAGATCATTTTAGTAAAAGTGCTGGTAAAACAACCAGCGTTTGTTTTCTATCCTTAGTTGTGGGCAGACACGGGTGCAAAACTAAGCCTGTCCATGTCCATCATTTGAATTAATCCTATCAGGTATAAAAAAATGAGTATAGAGTTTTATTTCTTTGCCGTGGGCATTCTTTTATTGTTTGCCTCCTTTGACCTTGTGGTGGGCGTGACCAATGATGCCGTTAATTTTTTAAATTCTGCCATTGGCTCCAAAGCAGCCCCTTTTAGAACCATCATGATCATTGCAAGTCTTGGTATCCTTGCGGGGGTCACCTTTTCCGGCGGTATGATGGAAGTGGCCCGAAAAGGCATTTTTCATCCCCAATTTTTCACCATGCCCAATCTCATGACCATTTTTCTGGCGGTGATGTTAACGGATATTTTACTTCTTGATCTTTTTAACACCCATGGACTGCCCACCTCCACAACGGTATCCATTGTGTTTGAGCTGTTGGGTGCTGCTGTTGCCGTGTCCCTGATCAAGATCATAAACACCGTGGACAGTACCATGGCCATCTGGGATTATATTAATACGGCCAAGGCCATGATGATTGTATTTGGTATTTTACTCTCCATTATTGTGGCTTTTTTTTCCGGGGCAGTGGTGCAATTTTTTTCCCGCCTTCTCTTTACCTTTGATTATGAACCCCGGTTAAAAAAATATGGGGCGGTGTGGGGAGGGATGGCCATGACGGCCATCACCTTTTTTATTTTAATCAAGGGGGCAAAGGGGGCCACCTTCATGACCCCTGGGATGGTTGCGTGGATTAAGGGCCATTCTCTGTTAATCATGTGCACCATTTTCCTGGGATCTGCTGGCATCTTCCAGGTACTGTTAAGGGTTTTTAAAATCAACATTTTAAAACCCATTATTCTTGTGGGCACCTTTGCCCTGGCCATGGCCTTTGCTGCCAATGATCTGGTGAATTTCATCGGTGTGCCCCTGGCCGGTTTAAATGCCTATCAGACAGCCATTGCATCAACGGATCCCCTGGGCATAACCATGATGGCGTTGAGTAAAAAAGTGCATTCCCATACCTTTGTTCTGCTCCTGGCAGGCTTCATCATGGTGTTGACCCTATGGTTTTCAAAAAAGGCCAAAACAGTAACGGAGACCGAGATAAGCCTGGGACAGCAGGACGAGGGCACCGAACGATTTGAATCCATTTGGCTTTCCCGAAAAATTGTCAATATGATGGATTCGTTATTTGGTTCCATTCAAAAAATAATTCCCGGCAGTATCCAGGATGCCGTGGCCAAACGACTTCTTCCTGCCACAAATTCTGTTTTGGTAAGCCATAAAGACAAACCCTCCTTTGATTTAATACGGGCATCGGTGAACCTCATGGTGGCCAGCGCAGTGGTTTCCCTGGCAACCTCTTTTAAGCTGCCACTTTCCACCACCTACGTCACCTTTATGGTGGCCATGGGCTCTTCTTTTTCCGACCAGGCCTGGGGCAGAGAAAGTGCGGTTTACCGGGTCACTGGGGTTTTGACGGTGATTGGGGGCTGGTTTATGACCGCCTTTATCGCCTTTGTGGTCTCCTTTGTTTTTGCCGGGGTTCTTTTTTATTTTCAAATCCTGGGGGTGATCGGGCTGGTGGCTGTGGCAGGCTTTCTCATCTGGAAAAACCAAGTTAAGCATAAAGACAAAGAAAAGGAAAAGGATGAGATTAATATTTTCACCATGGACAAGGTGGATAATTTCCAGGATGCTGTATCTGACACCTTTGACCATCTGGCGTATCTGCTTAAGTCCATCAGAGAATCTCTGGATACGGGGTTTGATGCCCTGTTTGAAGAGGATCTGGACCGCCTAAAACAGGAACGAAATCGGGTAAAGCAATTTCAGATGTGGACCAATGTCATTACTGCCAATATTTTTAAAGTCCTTCGATTGCAGCAGCAGGAAGATATAAAAACATCCTATAACTATTACCAGATTATCAGACGTCTTCAAAAGATCTCCGATACCCACAGGGATATCATCATCCGGTCCACCCGCCATGTGAGTAATCGACACACGGGCCTGCTCCCGGTCCAGATTGAGGAATTAAAGCAGATCCGGGCCTGTGCAATGAAAATTTTATCTATGATGGAAGAGACTTTCAAAAACAAGAGGCTGATCCACCATGACACACTCACCTCAGAATTTAACAATATGAAACGTCTTATCAACGCCTGCAATGAAAACCAGATTGAGCGAATCCGAGATGACTCTTCAAAAACCCGTTTAAGCATTCTTTTTTATGCCATTGGTGGTGATTGCCTCACGATGATGCGGCAAAACGTCCGCCTTCTTGAAATTTTTAATGACTCTTTGTCCCTGGGAGATTTTTCCAAACCATAGCTGTGGCTTTGGCATTAAAATTCTATAATCAAGTTTTTCAGCCTTATTTTGAGAAAAAGGGGACAGAAAAACTTGATTATCCACCTAATGAAACCGTCGGTCCCAGGAGGGGGACTATGTCCAGGATGCAGCGGTGTTTTTAATTTCCAATTTCAGGATGCCGGTGTTTGATGTTGATCTCCGCAGGCGATTAAACAATATTTCATACCATTTTTATGATATTTTTCATAACTTTGCCGTTGAACAGGGGGATATGACCTTTGATGTCAGACTCTGCCTGTCCCTTGCCAGATCTTTTTTGACCTCCACACGCTTTGAAGTAAACGAAAATTTTTCCGGGCTAATGTTCCAAAATGCCCGGATGCTTATGCAAAGCGTGATTGCCCATCATGGCACGTCCTGGGAGTCCTTTGTATTTCCCAGATAAATGTTGCATTATAACTCCCTATTCACTTATTTATTTTATGCAATCATTAATTTAAATACCACAATATATTGTGGTTAGTCGATTTAAAAACATGATTAAAAATCAAAAAAGACCAAAACATAATTTCAAAATGTACAAATT
>Ga0307929_1000722_pt1 | contig 29973 bp, 25 predicted proteins | sample AceLakmetage1330_FD_203160 | JGI IMG/M metagenome (GOLD analysis project Ga0307929, IMG submission 203160) | Saline water microbial communities from Ace Lake, Antarctica - #1330 | ecosystem: Environmental > Aquatic > Non-marine Saline and Alkaline > Saline | place: Antarctica: Ace Lake...
AAATGTCCGCATTGCGTCTTAGCGGCGGATGGCGTTGAGAAACTCTCGGAGTTCGGGGGCGCGGAAGAGGACGCTGGCGAGCAGGTAGACCCCACCACCCGCGGCGATGCTGACTAGCACCGAAACGATCTGCCCAATTTTTCCAAGGGTTGGAAAAAGTCCGTGAACCAAAAGAACCACTACCGCCATGAGCGCGGCGGAGGCGAATGCGCGGACGGCGGTGGCTCCCACCTGTTTCCAGTCCGGTCTTCCGATGCGCCGCTGAAGGATGAGCGCCAGACAACTCATGCTAAACACCGATGAAAGCACGGTGGCAAAGGCAATCCCAGCGTGCTTGACCGGCTGCGGAAGAGTCAGAATAAACGTGATGTTTAGGATCAGGTTGATCCCCACTGCGAGCGCACCGACTTTGACGGGTGTTTTCGTGTCCTGCATACCGTAAAAGGCGGGGACAAATACTTTGGCGAGACTGAATACGATCAGACCGGGGGCGTAGCATTGTAGCGCGATGGCCGTCATCCACGTGGAGGCCTCACCGAATTCTTTCCACTCAAAGATCATCTGTACGATGGGGTGCGCGAGGACGAGCAGTCCGACGGCGGCGGGGATCATGATGAAGAGAAGGTGGCGGATTCCGTCGGCGACGCCCTCACGAATTTGCTCACGATCGTGAGTAGATTCGTGACGAGAAAAGACGGGGAGCAAAACCGTACCGAGCGCGGTGGCGAAGATACCGAGCGGCAAGTAGATGAGCCGCTCACTAAAGAAGAGCGCGGAGGGGGCTTCGGCACTCACCCACATGGCGAGGAAGCGGTCGATCATGACGTTAAGCTGAAGAACCGCCATGCCGAGCGCAGCGGGGCCCATCAGGCAGAGGATTTTCTTCACCTTGTCGTTTGTATCGCTTTTTCCAATCATTGGAAGAGCAGGCGAGACGCCTTCGGTACATTTGGAGAACCCACCCCGCCCTTCGGGCACCCCTCCAATGGAGGGGAGTTCTGAACCACCATGAACCAAACAAGCCTTCCCCTCTCGGGAGGGGTGCCCGAAGGGCGGGGTGGGTTTCTTGAAGGGTCGCCAGCCAAAGTGACGAAGGACGGGCCACTGCACCGCCCATTGTAAAAATCCGGCCAAGAGAACGGCCCAGGCGACGGCGCGTATTTTTTCTTCGGGCGAGTTTCCAATGTTTGGAACAACGAACAGCAGAGTCCCGATCCAGAGGATATTGAGAACCGATGGTGCGAAGGCGGAAACGGCAAAGTGATGGAAGGAATTGAGGATGCCCATGGAGACGGCGGCCAGGCAGATAAAGATCATATAGGGCATCATGATCTGAAGCAGTTCAAGCACGGCAGCGGTTTTTGGGCTGGCGACCGATACGGTGGCCACAAAAAGAATGACGACGACAGTAATTAGCGTCAGCACGACGGCGAGGATGGAAAAGACGCGATTGATCAGCACCCATGCGGCATCGTCGCCCTCTTTTTCGCGGGTTTCAACGAGAACGGGAACGAGAGCGGAGGAGAGAGCGCCCTCCCCAAACAGGCGGCGGAACAGATTCGGGATGGTAAAGGCGACCACGAAGGCGGACATGAAAATTGACGTACCAAAGAAGCCCGCCATCAATACATCGCGCGCCAAACCGAGCAGACGGCTGAGCGATGTAAAGCCGCTGACAACCCCGGCCGATCGGATGACTCGCCGTTTGTCCATTAGCCCTGTTCTCCCAGAGCAATCCACTTTTTACGGGTTGCGATGGCGGCGAACAGGATCACCAGCGCCATGATAGGGCCGACCCATCCGGTGGAGATCCATTCACTCGTTCCATAGAGCCAAACCATGGTTTGTTGGTTTTCAGTCAACTGGCGGAAAAGCATCATGATCCAAACCCACCCCGTATGAAGCCCAATGGCAACGTAAACCGATTTGGTCCAGCTCGTCAGCGAGCCCAATACCAGCCCCATACAAAGGAGCGTAGACATTTCGACCCCAACCCTTCCGCTGGCACCCGCAAAGGGTTGCTGGTACAAAAGGAATCCGGAATACCACTGGTTAAGGATCTCCGGCTCTGCGGGCTTAATAAAATGAATGACTGCAAACAGAACGCTGGTGATCAAAATGCCAGCCACCCGTCCGAGCCCTGTGGAGAGCGCGCTCAACACCACCCCGCGGAAAAGGGTCTCTTCGAGAATGCCGATCAATAACCCGCCCAGTAGAATTTTTAGGATGCCCGCCATCATTTGCGCCCCAGAAAGCGAGCCGCCGTCCCATGCATAAACGCCCAAGGCAACCCCCAGCAAGTACACCACCAACATACTGGCCATCGCCACGCCCAGCGCGCCGGCGAAAAGCTTGATGCGATCCGGACGGCGCGGCCACCCGAGACTATCGAGAGAGCGCAACCCGCTCAAGCGACAGGAAATGGGCAGGAACAATAGGATGAGAATTAAGACCACGCGGTCGTTCACTCGACGAAACGGCGAGGTAAAAACGGAGTCGGCGATATCGGCCAAGAACGTGTGAGTGCCGGCCTCTTCACAGGCGTGAACCCAATCCATCACCTGCGGAGATTGGCTTTGAATCGCCTGATAAATCCAGGGCGTCATCAGCGCGGACAGCAGTGGCGCGGCTATAAAGATGAGAAGCAGGGAAATCAGCGGTTTAAAGCGGTCTTTGTTCATCATATTTTCCAAAGGGCTGTCAACGGGAACAACGTTACTATCTGTGATGTCATAAGTTTCCAAGGTTTGGAAATTCTAAGCTGCAACTCAGTTGCTTTTTCCAAGGTTTGGAACTCGCAACACTATAGAGGCTTTCGTATTTTAGACCACGAAATTTAACGACCAACCGCGGAACCCCTCTTATGAACACAGATAAAAAACCGGGCCGACTTCTGGCGGGTGATGAAGAAATCATTGCCGCCGCCTATCAGGAATTTAATACCTTGCCGATTGATCAGGATCTCTCGGATCAGCCGACCCATCCGCCGCGGACCCAGCAAAAAACAATTCGCGAATCGGTTTCCGTTTCTGGCCCCGGCACATTCGCCGGAAAATCGACGACGACGATTACATTCGAACCGACCGACCGCGAAGGCTGGTGGCTTGACCGGACCGACCAACCGGACTCTCTTCCAATCCGCGTGGCCATCGACAATGTGTGGACGACCGGTTCGGTGGTCAGCAACATCGTGCTGCGCGCGGGCGGCCCGCACAACTATGTGCGGATGGTCGAACACATCATCGCCCTGCGCATGGGCCTCGATATCGACAACCTGATGATCAAAATTGACTCGGGAGACCCGCCTCTGTTTAACCGCGGCAGTCTGGACCTGATCGAAGCACTGGAGCGCGCGGGCCGCAAAACGGTTGACCGCCCCGTCCGATACATCACCGTCAAAGAACCGGTAACGCTGGGCTGGAGCAACGGCGCGTTTTTAACCCTCGCCCCGCACACCGGAACCCCCCCCAAGTTGACCATCGATACCGCGGTGAATTTTTCCAACGCGATTGGGCAGCAACGAATTGTCTTCCCCGTCAACTTTACCAACCTGCAAACCGGCGCAGAGGCTCGAACCAATACCCCGTACGGGAAAATGCTGTACTGCAAAACGATCGGTAAAATTTTTGCGGACATTCGCAACCTCGGCTACACGGATCAGAACATTCTAATTGCAAAGAAAAACGGCTACCACAATCAGCCGCGACTCGTTCGAGGCGGAAAATCGCTAGAGGCGGCGTGGCACCGCGGGGTGCTCGATCTGCTGGCAGCCATCGCGCTGATTCCCGATGCGCGCTTTGTCGGCGAGATCACCTCCTATAAAGCGGGACACCGTCTTGACTGCGATCTGATCACCAAAATCCATCTCCATGATTTGCTGAAGGAGCTGTAACAGGTAAAGGGTAAGGGTACTTGAACGATTTAACTCAAGCGCATAGCATGCGACCATTATGAAATTACTTGAACGAGAAATGGAAACGGCAATAGACAGGCTTCGTCAGGAGCCCTCTGTTTGCTCCGTATTTCTACACGGCTCGGCCGCCGAAGGTCGTCTGCGCCCCGACAGCGACATTGACCTCGCCATTCTGCCAACCCCCCGCACACACATTTCAACCCAAGCCCGTCTCATGCTTGCCGGAGAACTGGAGCTGCTTTTCGGGCGAACCGTAGACCTTGGAATCCTTTCCACAAACAACCTGATTTATGCAAAAGAAGTGATTGAGCACGGGCGCCTTCTGTTTACAAAAAATACGTTCTACAGCGAGCAGTTTCTATCAACCTGTCTGGCGATGTATGCGGATTTGCAGCAAGATCGAAAAGAGGTGCTTTATGCCTACTCAGCCTGATGATGTTCTTTTCAACAAAGCGGCCATTATTGAGCGGTGTATTCGGCGCATTCAAGAGGAATACAATGCCTGCCCCGACCTGAATAACCACACGCATGTTGATGCGCTGACGCTCAACATAGAGCGAGCCTGTCAGGCGGCCATTGACATGGCCATGCATCTGACAGCAAAACAGCATTTGGGCATTCCCCAGAGCAGTGCAGAGGGTTTTGACTTCCTCGCAAAAGCAGGCCTCATTGAGGCATCGATTTGCAAAACCATGCGAGGGATGACGGGATTTCGAAACATCGCCATTCATGAGTATGAAGAACTGAGCCTGGATGTCCTACATCACATCGCAAGCACTGGGTATCGGGACCTTGTTGTCTTTTGTCGCTCACTGGGTCTCAACATCAACTCTCACTAAGCCACTCCTCCTCGACTCTTATCGATGACCACTCCACCCTTCTGATCTCTGTTATGAATCCACTCCGCGAACAAATTGAATACACCCTGACCAAAGCATTTTTTGCTTTTTTGCGGATGTGCCCGGCCCCGATGATTTACGGAACCTGCCGCGTCATGGCCGCCCTCTTCTATGGTCTCGGCCTCGGCCGCCGCCGCATCACGCTAAAGAATCTGGCACTCGCATTCCCTGAAAAGCCCCAGCGAGAATGCGTAAAACTTGCGCGCGCCGCGTACGACCACTTTGGGCAAATGATTGCCGAATCCGCCATGGTTCTGGCTGGGAAAATCGACCGCGACCAATTGATCGAGATGGTCGATGGCCGTGAGATGCAGAAACTGATCGAACTGGAAAAGAACACAGAGGCGGGCATCCTCGCCATTACAGGGCATCTGGGAAATTTTGAGCTGATGTCGCATTACACCGGCACGCAAAGCGTCCGGCAGGGACACGTTGTCGCCCGCAAAGGAACCAACAAGCTGATCGACGACCGGATTGTCACCCCCATGCGGGAATCGTTCGGGAACCGCGTCATCTACAAACATCGGGCACTGCCTCGTGTCGTTCGGGCGCTGAGAAAAGGGGAGCACGTTGGGTTGCTCATCGACATCAAAAGCGGCCCAAAAGAAGGGGTTCCAATCACCTTTTTCGGGAAAGAAACCTACGCCATCAAATCATCCGCCTACCTTCAAATCAAACTCGGGGTTCCCGTGGTTCCCATCACGATGGCCCGGGTCGCACCGAAGCGCTACAAACTGATTGTAAGCGAGCCCATTCAGTGGGCCGACAACGGGAAACCGATCGAAGAACAAATTGCAGAGCTCACTCAGCTCCACCAAACGGCGCTCGAAAAATTAATTCGTCAGTATCCCGAGCAGTGGCTCTGGATGCACAACCGCTGGAGATTGTAAGTTGTGGAATGTAGAATGTTGAAAGTGGAATGTGGACAACCATGAGAGCTTTGATTCTAACAGATGGGAAACCGGGGCACGAAAACCAGTCGCTCGCCCTTTGCCGGCATCTCGGACTTGAATTTGAGATGGCCACCGTCTCCTACCCATGCAAACTCGCCAAGGCACTCTCCTACCTGCTCGATCGGCTCGGTCTTTACAACCAATGGCTGTTCTCTGTTTCAAATTTCGAGTTTCAAGTTTCAAGTTTCGATCTAGTCGTATCCACCGGATCGACCAGCTTCTATCCCAACAAAGTGATTGCCCGAAAGCTAGGGCTTCCCAACGTGGCAATTCTCTGCCCCAAGGGATACCGCACAACTTTCAGCGCCATCCTCTGCCCGGCCTACGACCATCCGCCGAAAAAAGAAAACATTGTCGAACTGCCGCTCAACCTCTGCGATGCCGACGAAACCTTCTTCGCGGAGAAAGCCGAAGAGTTTACAACGAAGCACACGCCGCAGCGTGCGGCGGTCGGTGTAATCATCGGCGGGTCGAACGCGATATCAGAAATCGATGCCACTGCGTTGAACGCTCAACTGGAAGAGATGTTCCGACTGACGGAGGACTGCGAACACTGGGTGACCACCTCGCGGCGGACCTCTGCGGAGGTGGAAGCCTTAATCGAGTCCATGCCGTTTGATTATCGACTGATTAACTCGCGCGATCCCTATAACCCCGTGCCCGCGTTCATTCAACGTTGCGACCGGCTGTTCGTCACCAGCGATTCCGCCTCGATGATTAGCGAATGCGCCAGCTTCGGAAACGCCAAGGTGGAGGTTCTAATGAACCGTCAGCTCAAAAGCCCGAACAAATTTGAAGAGCTCATCCAAGGGTTGGAAAAACTAAACGCGGTGCATCTCTTCGACGGCAGCCTCGGGAGCGCAGACCAAAAGATTGATCTCAAGCCTATTCTTCGTGAGGCCATAACGAGGCGCGTGCCTGAGTACAGGTCACACGCACTACAATACGATAACGACTCAACTCAAATGTAGTGCGGCTTAACCCGAAGGGAAAGCCGCCCTGGAACAGCTCGTGCCCTTCGGGTCACACGCACTAAAAAACTACACAAATGGACAAAAACAAAACACATCCGGGCCGACCACCCAGAATTGCTCCATTCGACAACCACCCACTATACTTCATCACATTCAACACCCATAACCGTCAGCCGATTCTGGCCAATCCAGAGACACATCAAAAATTCATAACCTTCGTAGAAAAATCTGCTCAGAAAGGCGCAGCTATTGGCCGCTATATTCTGATGCCCGACCACATCCACCTTTTTCTGCGCTGTCATGAATCTCTAAAAGTCGGGGACACCATCCGCCTGATGAAAAGATCCCTTTCGGCAACATTCAAAACCCCTGCGCCACATTGGCAACCTGGATTCTTTGACCACATCCTGCGACAGTCCGAAAGCTACGGCGAAAAATGGCACTACGTTGAACAAAATCCCGTTCGTGCCGGACTCGTAAAAACCCCTGAAGACTGGCCGTTTCAGGGTGAAATCGTTGAATTGAGAATGTAAAGGCGCGTGCCTGAATACAGGTCACACGCACTACAAATGAAGATCTAACTTTGTAGCGGCGGCTTACCCGACAGGGAAGCCGCTTTGCGGAAGAAGCGCGTGCCCTTCGGGTCACACGCACTACAAAAAACAAATGCGTACCGACTCGCCAGCACTGCAAATGAAAATCAGATTTGTAGCGGCTTGTCATGAGCTGCGCCGAATGGCGGCTTAATCCGACAGGGAAAGCCGCTTTTCGGGAGAGGCGCCTGCCTGAATACAGGTCAGACGCACTACAAAGAAACGCGAGCCTATCTCGCCAAAGGCTCGGTGCTGCTGTCCATGATTGCCGTTTCACTGCCGTCGCTTCGCGCCAGCCTCACTTCGTGTCTGCAACAACTAGCCCCCCTGCCAACCGTTCAATCTGCAGGTCAGACGCACTATAACTCAAGCTACTCGCCTTTTTCAGCGAATTGGATATCGTAGAAGTATTTGTACTTCCCGCCTTTTGCGAGCAGCTCGTCGTGCGTGCCCTCTTCCACGATCTGCCCTTGATCCATCACCACAATAGAGTCGGCGTGAGCGATAGTGGAAAGTCGGTGAGCGATCACAAAAACGGTACGGTCTTTCATCAGTTCATCGAGTGCTTCCTGCACGAGGCGCTCAGACTCGGTGTCGAGCGCGCTGGTCGCTTCGTCGAGAATCAGGATCGGCGGATTTTTGAGCAATGCACGGGCAATCGCCACGCGCTGCGCCATTCCGCCGGAGAGCAATGAACCGCGTTCGCCGATGACCGTGTCGTAGCCACTTTCCATCTCCGTGATGAACGTATGCGCATTGGCACGGCGGGCCGCGTCTTCGATCTGCTCGCGGGTCGCATCCGGGGAGCCATACGAAATATTGTCTGCCACACTGCGGTTGAAAAGCATGGTTTCCTGAGTGACCACGCCGATCTGCCCACGGAGAGAATGAACGGTGTAGTCCCGAATATCCGTTCCGTTCAGTTCGATCCGGCCTTCGGTGACATCGAAGAAGCGCGGGATCAAATTGACGAGGGTTGTCTTTCCGGCACCCGAGCTGCCGACAAACGCGATGCACTGTCCGGCGTTCGCCTGAAGATTGACTCCGTCTAAAATTTTCTTTTCGTCGTACGCAAACGCGACGTCTTTGAAGTTCACGGATTCAACCCGCCCGGAAAACGGGGTGGCCTCCGGTCCATCCGCGATGGTGTTCTGAATGTCTAGGATTTCGAATACCCGCTCCACTCCTGGGGTGGACTTCTGAATTTTCATATGAATCTGACTCAACTTTTTGGCAGGCTTATACATCTGCACCATGGCACCAGCAAATGCGACCAACAACGCGAGAGGAAGATCATTAACACGGGCATAAACCACAACCCCGACCAGTGCAATTGAGGAGAGAAAAATGATGATCGGCTCACTCATAGAGCTAGATCTCGATTGACGCATCAACAACTTAAAGACCTTCGTATTAAACAAGTTGAACCGGGCGACCTCCTCTTTTTCCATCTGGAAGGCCTTCACCACCAGCGCGCCGCCGATCGATTCCTGCACAACCGAAAGCATATCCGCTAGACTTTCCTGTCCGCCTTTGGAGGCCTTACGAACCCGCCGGCCCAACAAGGCAACGGGAAGAATACAAATGGGGAAAACCACCAGCGCAAGAACAGCTAATTTCCAGTTAAAGTAAACCATTGCAGCAATGCATCCGATTAACATGAAGGGTTCGCGAATAATATCGCCAACGACATTAGAGACCAACTGAGTAAGAAGGCCGGTGTCAGCTGTAATACGGGAAATTAACTCGCCAACCCGGTTCTTGGTGAAAAACTGCATAGGCAACACGTGGATATGCCCAAACAGCTTTCCGCGCAAATCAGCAACAACCCGGTTACCAACCCACTCCACTAGATACTTTCCGGCGAAAAAAAGGATCCCCTGCAACAATGTAACAATGGGAAGCAGGGATAGGGTGAGAAGCAGGCGTTTCAAGCTGATCTCCCCCATTGTGCCCTCTGGCTCGCCCAGTTGAGGTATTCCACTGGTTACAAGCTCTTCTCCAGAAATCAACCCTAGTCCCCAATACAGAGCCACTAGCATTCCAAAAGCAGTTACTCCTTGAAGAATCCCGCAAATCACACCAATGGCCAACCGCGCACGATAAGGCCGGACAAAAGGAAGCAAACGTTTATAAACCGCCGTTGCATTCAGCGGGTTTTTCTCATCATTTTTCATGTGAGAGAGTTTCCACAAAGAGCCCTCAAACGGAAAGGAAAAAGCGAGGCGAAGCCTAGTGGTTATCCGCCACCCGTTTATCGGTCTATGTAGCGGCGGCTTAACCCGCAGGGAAAGCCGCTCTCCAAAGAAAGCGTTCCTGTTGGCTCACACGCGCAACGCGCCCTCGATCCTTTGGGGCACTACATGCGAAGTGGCACTAAATAACCCATTTTGGGACACTCCCCCAGGGAGTCATTCGAATGTCAAAGAGCTTCAGAGGTGCAAAAAACCGGCCTCTATATAAAGCAGTGGAATCAACCCACATCCTTTTTCACAACCGCTAGTAGTACAAATGGAGATGGGCTTTACAACCGCTCCTTACGTCGTTGGACAGGTCGCTAGAGAAAGTCAGAGCAGGTCAGAGAACAAGAAACCACTTAACGTCAGTATGTATTGGTTTTATATACATACAGGGTTGGAACATCATCATACCCTTCCCAACAAACTCTAAGATTATCGGCCCCTCCCCGTTTTTATTCTAAACAACCTGAGAGTCCATCTACATAAAGTTGCATTAAACGAAACTTTATGTACACTGAATGCCATGCAAGCGAACATGACCATACAGAATGGATTGAGCAAAATTCCCGAACGGAACGGGAAGGTTTTTGCATTAACAGATCTGAAGGCACTTCTTCCGGAACACGCTGCGGGCGCCTTCAAGTCTGTGGTCACCCGTCTTGAGCGACGCGGAGGTCTCACTCGGATCTGCCGCGGCATCTATGTCTTGCCAGACTGCATTTTGCGAGGAAGCGAACTATTAGGACACGTCGCGGCCCGACTGCGGGCGGGACAGTTCAACTATCTCAGCATCGAAACAGTTCTCAGTGATGCTGGAGTCATTTCTCAGATTCCAGTAAACCGCATCATGCTGATGTCGTCAGGTCGCTCAAACGTGATTTCCTGTGGAGCCTATGGAACCATTGAATTTGTCCACACCCACAAAAAGGCGGAAGAGCTAGCCACCGAACTGTCGTATGATGCCCGGTCCCAACTGTGGCGGGCATCCATTCAACTCGCCTTGCGGGACATGAAAGACACCCGTCGAGATACAGGGCTAGTCAATGAGGAGATCGCAAATGAATTTATTTGATCAACTTTCCGATCAAGCGATGCAATCAGACTTGGCACTTGGCATCATGCGCCCCGCGGTCGAAAAAGAACTACTCCATCATGATATTCTACGCGAAATGAGCCGGGCGGGGCTGTTGAGCGGTCTAACCTTTATCGGAGGCACCTGCCTGAGAGCCTGCTACGGATCACCGCGCCTGAGTGAAGATCTCGACTTTGCCGGCGGAATCGATTTTGATCCGAACCGTCTGGCAACCCTTGGCTCCGTACTCGAAAACACACTCATGGAGAAATACGGACTGCCTGTGCGGGTGAGCGATCCAGCTCGGGAGGAAGGAAACGTCAGCACATGGAAACTCCGCCTGCAGACCCGCCCGAAGACCAGGCACCTCCCGGCTCAGCGCATCCACATCGACATCTGCGCGATACCGAGCCACCGCCCCCGCCCCTCCATGTTGCGAAACATCTACGGAATCAACATGGGAACGGAAGGGTTAATCCTGCAGGTTCAGACTCGCGAAGAAATTCTGGCGGACAAATGGATCGCACTGGCCTTTCGCCCCAGCCGGATCAAATACAGGGATCTATGGGACATCCTATGGCTAGATCGTCAAGGCGTTCATCTGGATGTGCCGCTCGCCTTCGAAAAACTCAACGATCGTCAGCAAACCAGACAGATTTTTTTTGATGTTTTATTTGAACGGATTACCCACTTAGAAGCCAGTGCAACACAGCAAAGGGAATTCCAAAACGAGATGGAGCGTTTTCTCCCTGCTACAGATGTCCAAACCAGCATTCAACAGCCTGAATTCTGGAACGTTCTCATCCATACGCTTCGGGAACATGCAGAACAACTGGCCGCCCTCCCCCGAGCGGACATGTAATAACAGACAGGCTAGTACCTCGTAAGAAATGAGGAAGCTGGCATAATCATTAAAATCCGGCACGACTCCCCTGCCGCCCAACAAATCTTCCTGAACCGAAAAAATGAGGAAGCTGGCATAATCATTGACAGCATAATCATTAAAACCCGGCTCGACTCCCCCTGCTGCCCAACAAGTCTTCCTGTCCCGAAAAAATGATTTTGCTGTTAATGATTGCCGTTTCACTGCCGTCGCTTCGCGCCAGCCTCACTTCGTGTCTGCCACTTACCCCATTAACTCCCCCTGCCGCCCAAAAAATCTTCCTGTCCCGAAAAAATGATTGCCACTTCGTTGCCCCGCATTTGCGGAGCCTATCTCGCCAAAGGCTCGGTGCTGCTGTTAATGATTGCCGCATCGCTTCTTTTGGAAACACCCTGAAAGCGTAGCGATAAATAATTTTCGAAGAAAATAGAGCCGAAGGCTCGGTTCAAAGCACTTTCGACATTGTCTCAGGTCTGCCAAAAAGGCTAGCTTTCCCTCGAAACTCGAACACTGAACCTGAAACCCTGAATTTAGAAAAATGCACATTGTTCAAATCTTACCCGAACTCAATCAAGGCGGCGTCGAGCGCGGCACCGTCGAGCTCAACCGCGAACTGGTCAAACGCGGACACCAAAGCACCGTCATCTCGGCGGGTGGAACGCAGGCCGCACAGATCGAAAAAGACGGCGGGCGGCACATCACCCTCGATGTTTGCTCCAAAAACCCCTTCACCTTTCCCTTCCGAGTTTTCGCTCTCCGAAAAACGCTCCAAAAGTTAATGAGCGAAAAAGAGATCGGAGGTCGGAGAACGGAAGTCAATGTAGTGCGGCTTAACCCCGAAGGGGAAAGCCGCTCTGAAGGGACGCGTGCCCTAGCGGGTCACACGCACTACAAAAATCAGTCTCCAGCAACTAGCAACCAGCCCCCGGCACCTACGGCTTTCAAGTTTCCAGTTTCAAATTTCAAATTTCCATCCACCGTCCTCCACGCCCGCAGCCGCATTCCGGCCTGGCTCTGCCATTTCGCCAACAAAAAGCTAAAGATCCCCTTCGTCACCACCGTCCACGGGTTCAACAGCGTTAGCCGGTACAGCGAGATTATGACATCCGGCGACCGGGTTATTTATGGCAGCGCCGCCATCAAGGAGTATGTTCTGGAAAACTATTCCGTTGATGAAACCAAACTGCGCTATGTACCGCGCGGAATTGACACCGCTCACTTTGACCCGAACAAAGTGGACGCCTCCTTTGTGAACGATTTCAAACAACAGTATGAACTGAATGGAAAAACCGTCATCACCATCGTCGGACGGATTACGGAGTGGAAAGGCCACGACACCTTTATCCGGGCGCTCGCCGAGGTGCAAAAGACACATCCCGACATCGTCGGCGTAGTAGCAGGCGGCATCTGGCACGGCAAAGAAACCTTTTTCCAAGGGTTGGAAAAACTGGCGGAGGATCTCGGGGCGGACATCCGTTTCGTCGGATCACAGACGCAGGTTCGAGAAATCTACGCCCTGAGCGACCTAGTTGTTTCCGCCGCGTCCACCAAAGCAGAAACGTTCGGGCGCACGGCCGCCGAAGCGCTAGCCATGAACACGCCCGTGATCGCCAGCGCGCACGGCGGCTCGCTCGACATTCTACTGGACGAACAAAACGGATTTCTATTTACCCCCGGCGATGATGAAGATCTTGCAAAAAAAATCGACCGGGCCTTAGACTATCGGTTTGAAAACATGAGAGAGCATATCCAAAAAAACTTCAGCCTTGACCGCATGACCGAAGATGAACTAGCCGTCTACCGAGAGCTCATAATGGCTCAACCTTTAACCTCAACGAAAAACTCTGAACTAAAAAACATCCACGTCATCTGCATTCAATGGGGTTCCGGCTATGCCGCCCAAGACATCAATAACCTTTTTTCGATGATTCGAAGAAACACCTCGTTCCCAATCTGCTTCCACCTATTCAGCAACGAAGCCTTTCCGGCCCTCGACCAAGACATCGTGCAGTACCCCGAGCCGGGACTCAACGCACCCGCCGAGTACAACCGCTATAACTACCGTAAAGAGGTTGGCCTCTGTGATGACGCATTAGGCGGGCTGAAAGGAGAACGGGTCTTCTTTTTTGATCTTGATGTATTGATCATGGAGAACCTCGACGACCTCTTTAACTATCCCGAAGACGACAAGTTTTATATCATCAACGACTGGAACACTCGCGGAAATCACGTCGGCCAGGCTACCTGCTACTCCTTTGTGGTCGGCACACTCGGATTTGTCAAAGAAGCCTTTGAAACCGATCCTGAGCCGGTCGTGAACCAATTCGGAACCGCCTCGCAGGAATATCTGTCCGCTCAGGCAATTGACCGATTCGGCCCACTCAACTTCTGGCCGAAAGAGTGGTTTCAATCTTTCCGTTACCACTGCCTGCCCCCCCCGCTTCTGCGCCATTTAAAAACACCGGTTCCGCCGAAAGAAGGAACCAAGGTGCTAGCCTTTCACGGCCACCCCGACATTCAAGATGCAATCGGAGGTCGATGGGGTCGAAGGGCGGTCAAGGGGTGGAAAAAACTCTATAAGAGGTGCCGGCCTACTCCGTGGGTTGAAGAATATTGGAAGTAGCAGTTAGCAATTAGCAATTAGCAAAAAATGTGGTTAAAATAGACATGAACAAGCCAAAGAAAAAAATAGCCCATGTAGATATTAAACCGGAATTCGTCAATAAGCTTCTCCGGCTTGTTGATAGCAAATACGATTTCGAGCTAATTCAGGATCGCGATGCAGATTATGTGTTCCATTCAGTCGGAGGAATGGACGTACTCAAATATTCCGGTGTGAGGATTTTTTTCACAGAAGAAAATGTACCGCCCAACTTTGCCGTCAGCGACTATGCGATGGCCTTCGAACACATGGATTTTGGCGATCGAACCATTTGGGCTCCGTATATCAAATTTCACTCGACCACTTATGCTGCACTGATCACACTACGTCCGCCGCCCGAAGAGGTTTTCTCTCAGAAAACTGATTTCTGCGCCTACGTGATGTCCAACACGACGGACAGCGACGATGCACGCACCCGGATCTTCGACCTGCTCTCCGAATATAAACAGGTCAATTCCGGCGGACGCTGGCGCAATAATGTCGGCGGTCGAGTGCCCGACAAGCTGGCCTTCCAGTCGAAGCACAAGTTCGTCATCGCATTTGAAAATTGTTCATATCCCGGGTATCTGACCGAAAAATTCGCTGATGCCGCTGCATCCAATGCCATTCCGATCTACTGGGGTGATCCAACCATTGAAAACCTGTTCAATCCCAAATCCTTTGTGAACTGCCATGACTTCCCAACCCTGGAGGCGGCCGTCGAACGAGTTAAAGAAATTGATCAAGATGACGAGCTTTATCGGCAGATGCTCTCCGAGCCCTGGTTCCCTGATGGCATCGAGCCGGAGTGTCTGCGAGACGAAACCTTTGCCGCGTTCTTATCCAATATTTTCGATCAGGAACCGGAGCAAGCATTTCGCCGTAACCGCGGGCGGTGGGGAATCAAAACCGAGAAACGACTCTACGACATGCATCACCGCCCCCATATACAGATGTTCAATCTGCTCCGCAAAAAATGGCGCTCTTTTTACCATTCCCTAGTTCCCCGTCGGAAAAAGTATTAGAGGGGAAAACTCTGACACCCGAGCGAAGCGAGAGAGGCTCCGGCAATGCGAGACAGAATATTCACCATCTGCGTTAATCGGCGTTCATCTGTCGAAGACCCAGATGCTTCGGGGCGGTTAAATTCTTTGCAGACCGAGTTCGTTCTCCTATTATTTTACCGAAGTGACCCCATGCTGACTGAATACAAAAAACTAAATGAATCCTTTGAGAAGAAGCTCGTGTTCCACCTCGGATCACGTTCGGGGTTCTTTTCCGAATACAACTGCATGTTGCTGTGCATGATCTACTGCCTGCAGCACGAGATCCAATTTCAGCTCTATTCCCGCGACCTGAGCATCAGCGTCCGCGACGGATGGACCGACTTCTTCGAGCCCTTCTGCCCGGAAACAACCAAGAACCTGCACCGCCTTTTCAACAGCCGGTTTCCACGCCCTACCCCGCAATTCAAACTCCGCAAAGCCATGGGGCCGCTCGTAAAAGCCCTCTGCGGGTGCGACTACCTGACCTACGAGCTTTGGGATGATTTTCGCGCTCTGAGCGCACAGGAAGCAGTTGCGGTTCCGGCGCTAGATCGATTCACGATACACACGCCGCCTGATTGTCTTGTAGACGCGGTGTCCTCACCGCGGTCAGCCTTGAATAAGAAACGCGGTGAGGACACCGCGTCTACGACACTTCAACCATGCCCTCAACACCCGGCACCAACAAATTTCCAGTCTCAAGTTTCACATTTCAAATTTTCTTCCATCCCCCTTCGCGCGCGTTGCCGCGAACTGATTGAAATGACCTGGAGATTCCAGCCCGAAATCGAACAAGAAATTCGACAGAAGGCCGCAAAAGCCCACTTACCAACGGCCTATTTAGCCGTACACATCCGTGGCGGCGACAAAATCAAGGAATATGAGGGCAGCCCGTTAACGGCTTACATAACCAAGCTGGAAACCGTCTCGGATCTACGCGATGTACTGGTCATGACGGACGACTACCGGATTTTCGAACAGCTGATCGCCAATTTCCCAGACTGGCGTTTTCACACATTGGAAAGTCCGGTGCAACAAGGGTACCAACACCGCAAGAACAAAAGAAAAAGCACTGCCGAGAAACGGGCTGGCACGATCCGCTTCTTTACTGGCATTGAGCTGGCCGCAGCGGCCGACCATTTTGTCGGCACCTTCAGCTCTAATGTCGGTAGCTATCTCGGGATGCGCATGGATCCAAAACAGTGCCACGCTGTTGATTTCGACCACTGGAAAATGTAAGTTTATATTCAATCCAATCAAAACAATCATAATGAAAGGAACCGTATGACGTTCAAGAAAACAAATTTCTACTGGTACCTGAGCCGTCGGTGTCGCAAGAACAACATTCGAAAAGATGGACATAGCCAATATGGCCAAGATGTTACAGTCTGGGAACTCCTAGGGCGGCCAACTCATGGTGTATTTGTGGACATCGGAGCCAATGACGGGGTCACTTTTTCAAACAGTCTCTTGTTCGAAGAAAAAGGATGGGATGGAATTTGCGTTGAACCTCACCCCGTTATGTTTAAAAAACTTCAGGAAAAACGAAAATGCAATTTGGTCAACTCCTGCATTGCTGGCGAAGATGGGATCGTGAACTTTCTTGTTGTTGAAGGTTCAGAAAACATGCGTTCTGGAATTCTGGAATTCTTGGACCAGCACAACATCGAACTCATTGACAAAGGAATCGCGGAACACGGCGGAAGCAAAAGGACAGAACCCATTGAGGCCATTTCCCCGCAAACACTTCTCGAGCGATTCAACATCCAGCAAATTGATTACCTTTCCATCGACACCGAGGGCTGCGAGTTGCAAATCCTTCGGCAATTTGATTTTAAAAAGATTCCCGTTAAAATCATCAGTATTGAAAACGGCGACAGAAAACCCTCGGTGTTCAACTACATGACACGCATCAACTACGAACTTGTGAAAACAGTTGGATGCGACGAAATTTATTGCAAAAAATAGAGATGGACATACGACGCTCGCAATGCTGCAGCATCTTCATAGCCTCGAAGCGGTTCCTCGGCATGCGCATGGCCCCACAACAGTGCCATGCTGTTGATTTTCAATGTTATAGGTTGTTGAAACAAACCTACCAACCCAGCATAAGGACTTCATGAAAATAAAATTGCCCCAGATCAACCTGATCCTGCTCTGTGGATCCATATTTCTCATCGCATTCGGAAGCTCAGTAAATATTATCATGGCATTTTTTGCTATCCAGGGACTGGTCCTGCTGTGTAAGAAAAAAACCGAACTGTTCAACACCCCTGTGCAAAAGTATTTTTTAGCATTTTTCCTCTGCTACTGGATTCCTGTTGGCATTTCCATTATCGGTGCGGCCAACATAGAACGCCCTCTGACACGTGTTTTCATCGGACATCTTCCCTACTATTTTACGGGGCTCTTCCTGATTGAATTTCTAAAAGAAAAAGCTCGGCGAGACATTGCGCTGAAAAGCTTTTTTGTTTCACTGCTGGTCTGGGGTATCGATGCCTATATTCAGCAGATTTTTGGACGGGATCTTCTCGGATATAAATATGATCCTGAGCTTATGCGGCTCGGCGGACCGTTTAAACATGCATATAGCTTTGGATATTATATGGCGATCCTGAGTCCTTTCGCCCTCTTCTACGCCGTTATAAAAAAATGGAGTGCCACAAAAGGAACCCTTCTTTTCCTGTTTGTAACTCCGCTCGTAATACTGGGCAACACCCGAACCGGATGGATGGTTTATACAGTGGTCAGCACCCTGTTTCTCAGTGCCTTCTATCTTCGCAAAGCCAAACGGAAAATCCTTTGGATCCTCGCTGCGATGGCTGTTTTTTCAGGCATTACTTTCGGAGTGTATAAAACCCTTCCCGTAGTTACCCAACGTGTTGACAAAACACTCAGTGGGTTTTCCGGCGGACTAGACGCACTGAACCAAGCGACATCCGGTCGCGTCTGCTATTGGATTTGTTTATGGAATTGCTACAAGGACAATCCCGTCAACGGAGTTGGCGCACGCTGCTTCCGGTATGTCGCAGAAAAATACTGGCCAGAAAATAACTATGGGTACAACTATGGTGGCAAAGTGTATTTTCACCATCCGCACAACTTTGTCATGGAGCGTGCAGTCGGCACAGGAACCATCGGACTACTTGGACTGCTGGGAGAATACGTTATTGCCATTTTAATCTGGCTGAAGGCGGATAAAAAAACGAGACGCTACGCGCTGCCAGTCGCCGTTTCGCTTATCGCGTTTAACTTCCCACTAGATCTTGGGGCTGCTCTTTATGCGACCAAACATTCCGCGATTTGGTGGCTGATCACCGGGTTTTACTTCGCAAACCTGACATCAGGAATCGATTGTAAAGAACCCAAAGAATATGCTGAAAATTCGATATGAAATGGATTACAAAACGGCATCGCTTTCCTGCGCGGCGTATTCCGGAATGCAATCGCGCAGATGCTGCTTGATTGCAGAAGCATCATGGTTCGCGGCCAAAGAACGGAGCGTTTCCACTTCCTGTTGAACCCACTCTTTATCCGCACTATTTTCTGAGCGAAGTGCCATAATTTTTTCATGCTGAGTGGGAACGATGCCCTCATCTTCCGTAATCAGCTCCTCATAGAGCTTTTCGCCGGGGCGCATCCCGGTGAACTCAATTTTTATCTCTGTATCGGGTTCTTTTCCGGAAAGGCGAATCAGATCGCGGGCCATCTCTGCAATCTTCACCGACGTCCCCATCTCCAAAACAAAAATCTCCCCCCCCTCTCCAAGTGCTCCAGCTTGTAAAATCAGGCGGGCTGCTTCAGGAATCAGCATAAAGTAGCGAGTCATATCCGGATGAGTCACCGTGACAGGGCCACCGCGCTCGATCTGTCGGCGGAATGTCGGAATCACAGAACCGGACGATCCGAGTACGTTACCAAAGCGAACCGCCATAAAGACGGTTTCACTTCCCTGTGCCAGCGCATGCATGACCAACTCTGTCATCCGTTTTGTCGCCCCCATTACATTAGTCGGACGAACCGCCTTATCTGTGGAAACTAATACGAAGCGCTTTACACCGCTTTCGACCGCACATTTCATCGCTGTATAGCTTCCGAGCACGTTATTATCGATCGCCTGCCATGGGTTCGCCTCCATGAGTGGGACGTGTTTATAGGCTGCAGCGTGAAAAACTACCTCGGGCTTGTATCTATTAAAAATACAACTCATCAGAGGCTCATCTTGCACCCGCACCAGCACCGGAACCACCTCATCGAAATGGAGCTCATTCCGAAGTTCCATCTCGATTTTAAAAAGGTTTTCTTCTCCTGCTTCCACCAAAACAAGCCGCGAGGGTTTAAAGCACACAATCTGCCGAACCAGCTCGGAACCGATCGACCCGCCCGCCCCAGTCACCAGCACAGTTTTTCCAGCGAGATAGGTCGATACGGCAGAGGTGTCTAGTTCGACGGGAGGACGACTCAGTAAATCTTCATAATTCACATCGCGCAATTCCTTCAGAGACACGTCGCCGTTTGCAATACTGCCCGCGGTTGGAATTCGCTTAAAGGGCAGGCCTGTCGCCTCACACGCCTCAATAATCTGCCTCATTCCGCTTCCGTCAATCTTGGCAATCGCAATCAGAACTAGGTCGGCCTGATATTTTTCGATAGCAGCACCCAGCATCTCGATCCCTCCAAAAATACGCACTCCATGAAGGGAGCGGTGCTGTTTAGCCGGATCATCATCCAGATAGCAGACCACCTCATACGGAGCCTGCCGGTCAATAGCCAGCTCCCGCAACAGGTGTTCCCCACAATAACCGGCACCGATCACAACCGCCCGCACCGTACGGCTTGCAGGTTGAGCCGCGTTCCATTTAAACGGGTTGACCACATGACCCTGCGCACGAAGCGCGAAAAACTCGCGCACAGCAATTCGTAGCCCAGCAATAAATGCAAACGTGAAAATTGCATCGAGCAGATAAATCCCGCGCGAAAACCCATGAAAATGGAATTTGTAGCCGATAAATGCAACAATGGTCAGCGAAGAGACGGCAACCGCCGACACGATTTTGCGCATATCATGCAAATTGGTATAGCGCCACATTCCGCGATAAAGCCCGAAACTAAAAAAAAGGGCTAGCTTCAAAGGGATCATCAGCGCCAGTGAAGGAAGAATCTGCGAACCATAGTCGAATGAGAATTCCGAAGATTGGAAAAAATCAAATCGGAGGGCATAAGCCAGCACTAGAGCCACCGCGACGCCGGTAGCGTCTGCAAAAAGCATCAAATAAAAATTAGGATTCCTTAGATGGGTTTTCATATCCGCCTCCACATGCTCGAATGCCATTACAAACTCGGTTTAAATCATCTTCCGACATCGCGGAACCCGATGGTAAGCAAAGCCCATTTCCGAAAAGACCTTCACTCACGGCCTCCCCATAGGCCGTGAAGCCTTTAAAAACCGGTTGCATATGCATCGGCTTCCAGAGCGGGCGAGACTCGATGTTTTCACTTTCCAGTGCCAAACGGACCTCTTCGTGCGAAACCCCGGCACCTGCTGGATCGACAAGAATACAGGTCAGCCAATAGTTAGGATCTCCGTATTCCGCTATCGGCATGAATGCGATGCCTGGAAGACCGCCCAATTCAGACTGATAGAAATTAAACACAGCCTTCTTCCGAGTAATTCGCTCGTCCAACACCCTCAACTGCCCCCGTCCAATCGCGGCGAGAATGTTGCTCATTCGGTAATTATATCCGATCTCGACATGCTCATAGTGTGGAAAATCCTCACGAGCCTGCGTGGAAAGCTTACGCGCATGATCCATCAGCTCTTTATCATCTGATGCCAACATCCCGCCGCCCGACGTAGTGATAATCTTGTTTCCGTTGAAAGAGAAAACAGCCGCTCGTCCGCCTTTTCCAGCAGGCCGCCCCTTGTACGTGGCACCCAGAGCCTCGGCGGAATCAATGACCACTGGAATTCCTAGCGGATCACAAATCGCATGGATTGCATCGTAATCGGCGCACTGCCCATAAAGATCCGTCGGAATAACGGCCTTAGGGAGTCGCCCTTTCGACCGGCAGTCTTCGATGGCTTCTTCAAGCCGTATTGGATCCATATTCCACGTATTCGGGCAGCTATCAATAAACCGTAGGTCTGCGCCAAGAAAAACTGCGGGGGAAACACTGCCAACAAACGTGAAGGACGAGGCGAGCACAATATCTCCTTCGCCGATACCGAGGTGGCGCAGAGCCAAATGCATGGCAGCCGTTCCACTCGACAACGCAAGGCAGTGCTTAACCCCAATGTAGGCGGCGAACTCTTCCTCGAATGCATCAACCATCGGCCCCAGTGGCGCGATGTAGTTCGACTCAAACGCCTGACGAACCAAATCGAGTTCCCCGCCGCTCATGTGCGGAGGGGAAAGGAAGATGCGCGGCTCACTCATCAACGCCACCCAACTTTTTGACCACCTTGGCCGGCACGCCGAAAGCGATGCAATTTGCCGGCAGGTCTTTATTCACCAGACTCATTGCTCCCACCACGGTGTTTTCGCCGACGGTCACACCGGGCAGCACGACAGAATGAGTGCCGATCCGGCAATTCTTTTTGAGCACGACAGGAGCGTCCTTGTCATCAATCGTTGAAACCGAATAGATTGAGCAGTGCGAGCCGACCTGAACTTCATCTTCAATCGTCACACCATTCTTAGCGTTAATATAGGTAAACGCCCCTATATCTGTTCGATCACCCAGTTTGAGTCCGCTTTTGTTCTGCACCACCCAATTATATTTCGTCGGCACACCGTCCTCGATTTCCGGAGGTTGCCATTTTTTGAATCGATCTGTCATCCAACACCCTCACAATTACACGTATCGATCTCCCGACCTTAACAACCCGTCAACCATCAACTAACAATCCGACTCTGGCGGATTGTTCCCTGTAAACTTCGGCATCGTAGCATGGCCAGCGGCGGAGACTCCATCCCTTTTGAATACCTTCAGCGCGGTCAACCAAAGAATCTTCAGATCCAAGATGAACGACTGATTTTCGACATACCAAACGTCCAGCAAAAACCTTTCATCCCAACTGATGGCATTGCGTCCGTTGACCTGCGCCCAACCGGTAATCCCAGGCTTTACATCGTGTCGCCGCATCTGCCCCTCATTATAAAGAGGAAGGTATTCCATCAACAATGGACGCGGCCCAACAAAGCTGAGGTCGCCTTTCAGCACGTTAAATAGCTGAGGGAGTTCATCGAGACTTGTTTTCCGAAGGAATTTTCCAAACATTGGAAGCCGCTTTTCATCGGGGAGAAGTTCTCCGTCTTCATCCTTGGCATCCGTCATAGTTCGGAACTTACTCACATAAAACGGCTGTGCCTTGAATCCGGGGCGTTGCTGGTTGAAAAAAACCGGACTTCCCATTTTTATCCGGACAATCACTGCGACAAACAGAATCAGCAACCACAACACCAGCAGTAAAGCCAAGGATAGTGCAATATCAAACAATCGCTTCATCATTTCACCCGAACAACTTCCCAATGCCCGCCTTTGTCCGGCCCAACCCTACAAAGCCGACCCCGTTCCCGCAACAAATCAACGTTTTTCTGAACCGCGCGCGTACCAATCCCACAAAGCTCTGCAAGTTGCGCAATGGTCACATGCGGATTCTCCGCCATGGCCTCTAAAATTTTCTGTGAACTTTTCTGTGAACTTTTCTGTGAACTTTTCTGTGAACTTTTCTCCGCCGCGTTAGCCTGCCCATCAGGAACGCCCTCCAACGACACCCAGAATGCCCCAACATCCTCTCTAAACGAAAGTTTTAATCCCGGGGCCTCTTTATTCAGTCGCTCTCGGATTCGCACGAACCCCGTGCCATACTTTTCTACTTCCCCGCTCAGGTAAAAGCCTTCCGCTAACAACTTATTGCGATGTGAAGCCCGGTAGAAGTCGGTCTGAAGCGCCTCAAGCTTAAGCGAGCCAAACAATTCACCAGGATTCACAAATTCCACATGCTCGTCAAACAGTTTGATGATGACATCCGTCGGATCGCGATAATCTTTGTGGATAATCGAATTCAGCAGAAGCTCACGCAACACAGGCAAAGGAAACTGCCATTTCTCTTTTCGCTTTAACTCTCCGCCGAATTCATACCCCAGCCGCATGTTTTTCTTCATGAACTCCATGGCTTCATCGATAGCCAGCACCAAGGGCGCACGAATGACCAGATCGTCGATGATGGTATCTCTGGATTTGAACCTGCCAATATGAATCGAGGTATGATGATTGCCAAAGAGCAGCTCTGCTGCACGAGTCACTTGCCCCTCTTTAACGAATCCTAGTTTTTCCAGATCGTTTGCAATTATACCGGAGGGCTTGAAGCGGCCAGATAACTCAATATCACGTTCGAACTGTGCTAATGCGGCCGCATCAAGCTTGTCAATTCCGCCAGTCACAGAAAACGAGTCAAAAGACATATTTAGGCTTTGGAGCTTCAGCTCGACTATCTCATCGGAGGTCAGCGCATGGTTCGAGGCCCCGTGTCGTTTAAAGTAGCGTCCCTTACAGGCCACCGGCTTGATGGGATATTCCTGCACAACAAATGAAACGGCAGAACCCTCTTCGCATTCCTCGATTCTATATTCAGGGAACAGTGAAGGCTCCGTCGCCATCTTTAACTGATTCAACCAATCCTTCACTTGTTCTTCGAGAAAAGTCCTTCCGCAAAAAGAACCATCATCATTCAAACCAATGCAAAGGAAGCCTCCTTCACTATTTGAAAATGCAGCAATTGTTTCTATCGCTTCCTTCCCAAAAGACTGTTTGAACTCCACAGTCCCCGTTTCGCCACGGTCGAACAACTTTTTTAACTCATCATTCATTAGTCTCCCAGCAACCTTTCATACTCCGAGGTCATGGCATCAACTAAACGTTCAGTTGAGAACTTTTCGATCGCCCGTTTTCTGGAAGCTTCGCCCATCTTCAGTCTTAAAGCATCATCATTGGAAAAACGTGTTAACCCTGCCCGAATCCCTTCGATATCATGCGGTTCGTGCATCAAACCAGTCACATTTTCTTCGACGGCATCAGTTAACCCGTAGATGCGAGACGCCAGGGCCGGAACACCACAAGCGGCCGCCTCAATAACCGAAGAGCCGAACCCTTCGCGATAACTTGGAATACAGAAAACATCGAAGGCCGGATAGTATTTTTCCGGCTCAGATGTGTAGCCTGCAAAATGCACTTGCTGCACAACCTCCGGAAAACGCTCGCGTATCATTTCCTCAATCCCCTCTTCATCTGGACCGACTAGAAGTAGATGGCTCCGGTTCGCCACGTGCGATGATGCGAATGCTTCGACCAAATCGTTAATGCCCTTGTCGCGGTTAAGCCGCCCCATAAAGCCAAAGACGAGGGCCTCGTTCAGGATATTGAACTGTGTGCGAACCGCCTGTCTCGCATCGACATCCGGCTTGAAACGTTCACAATCGACGCCGTTCACGGAGCCGTCGCCCAAAACCGATCCGGTCTTGACCACCTTTTCCGCCACCAGAAAGTCGAGTTGCGAAGGACTATCGGCATAGATATCGGTTGCGAAAAGAGCGATCAACCGATCCATGGATTTAAGCACTGCGCGCCAGAATCCCGTCCGAACCACCCAAACCTGACCAGTAAACATATGAATGCGCACGGGAACATGGGCAATCCAGCCAGCCAGCATCGTGAGCAAACCCGTCTTCGGCATCACCGAATGCACACTATCGAACCCGCCTTTCCTAAGAAAAAAAACCATAAGGAAGAGGCACTTGAAGTCCTTCAACAGACGGATCGGGCGCTCGAATGGAATATGAACGAGCTTGACTGAGGAATCGAACAAGTCGGTGCAATCGTCGCTGGAAAAATTACAGAACACCGTAACGTCATACGTTTTGGCCAAGGCCCGCACATGGTCGGTCATAAACGCCCGCAGCGCCGAAGGCACCGTCATGGTGAAACAGATTTTTTTCATAAACCCGCGGCCTCTCTAGAACTGTAGGGACGTTTCACAGCTACGTAAAAACCCAGATTGATCCCCACGCTAATGAACGCCAGACAAATTCCTCCGCCCACCACACCTGCAATTCCGCCCAATGCCGCACCAATGCCGTAGCACACCAGCGCCACAATTCCCGTCACAGCGCGAATCGTCAGGATTGCGCCGATGCGCATGTCCGCGCACAGGGAGAGCATCAACTGCTGGGATAACATGAAAAGAACACCGGACAAGACCATCCAAGGAAAATACGAGGAAACGCTCCGGTATTCTTCGCCCAGCAACAGGGTTGGAATAATGTCCCGAAGCATCCACGCGAGAACAAAAACACCGAAGCAGAACAATGCGAGGAAGACGATGACTTTATTGTAGTTTTTTATGACCGCACTCATCTCCAGCAAGCTTTTTCCATCCTTGGAATGGTGAAACAGAATCGGAGCGATCACCGTCAGCAACATCGCAGAACCGATCAGGGACGGAGAAAAAGAAATCTGATAGAGTGCCTGATAAACACCAATATCCGCAGGGGTCATGAATTTTGCAATGCACCAGCGGTCGGCAAACACCTGAATCCAAAGAAGACCTCCGCCCAGCACCATGGTCCAGAAATAGCGGTTTCCAAACAGATCTCCCTCTTGCTCCACCGCAGGCTCCCTGAAAATCGGTAGCTGAGCAATCGAAACTGCATATGCGATAAGAACCAGGATGCCGGCAATCACAAACCCCGACAACACGACAGCAACGCTCCCTCTGAAAAATAAAATAAAGGCCACCGCCAACAAATAGCGAAGCCACTCGAACCCTGCCTGCAATCCGGCAACAAGTAACCTGTTGCGAGCCGCGCTTTGAATACCACAACCTAGGTTTACTCCCATTCCGGTGATAGCGAATATGATAATGCTCAAAAGAACCGCCAACGGCAGAGACGGCATCAGCAGGTTGCGCAACAGCACAATCAGGATGCCGAGCACGAAGCTTCCAACCGCCCACCTCGCCAACATCTTTTTCAGGTAGAGCCGTCCTGCCTGCTTCTGGAGGGCGATGGAATAGTAGCGCATCGCCGTCTGCTCCAGGGCCGCGCCAAAAGCAAACTGCGAAACGAGAATGACACTCAGAAACAACGTCAGTTCACCATAGGTTTCCTGCGGAAGAAACTCCGTCATCAAACGAACGCCCAGAAGGGAACCAATGATTGTCAGTACTTTACCAACAATAACAATCGACGTTTCATTCATGATCTTAGCATGGCGGTGGTTTCGATAAGCAACCACCCAGTCGGTTACCCAAACAAACGCCACGGCGCACCCTGCCGAAATCCCTAGCGCTTTAAAGGCGTACAGATAGCGCCATAGACTCCCCACGTTGGGAGTCGTCATCACACGTAAAATCAGCTCGGCGCCCATGACGACGCCGAGCGGCACACAAACGAGCCAAAGCTCGCGGCGTTTTGCCAACCAGACCCCAAGAACCCCTAGACATCCCAAATACAACAGCGAATGGGCCGCGAAAAACAACGCCCCGCCCGACAGCGAACATGTACCTACGGGAGCCAGAATACCGATACTTACCGCGCGTGGAATATAGCGCAACAGATCAGTATCGGACAAAAATTGAATATGGGAATCCACAACGAGCGTGGCACCCTGATTGGCATTCAGGAAGTGAGCTCGAACCCTACTGATCGTGTGGAAGTGCCGGGACACAGCCATTGGCACTTGATGTTCATAATCAATCTCGGCTTCATTCCCCATAGCCCCGCCAGAAAAGAACTGTGGAAGAAAAAAGCCAGTGACACCCAAAATAAAGAGCATTGCCGCAAGAATCGACACCTCACGCCGTAGCCCAAGGCGAACTCCAATGATCCCGCCCGCCAACAGCATCCCAGCCGAATACACATCTGCGAGAAAAGGGCGGATGACCCAGATGAGAAGAATACTTCCCACTCCTGCCAGAAAAGATCGAATTGCCGCCCGAACAGAATCGTCTGAAAGAAACGCTCGGAAGACAGCATATAAAAAAAGAAAAACACCCAGAATATATAAACTTTCCTTGTGTGGGTGGAGCGTCCAAACAAATGATGCAGGCAAACAAATGAAAACGAACACCCCAAACAGTGCCGCCAGGGATGGAAGCTTTAATATCCTCAAAATCCTGAAAAGCAGGAAGGCTGACAGGCCATGACACAACGCCGAGATCGGCAGAAAAAGTAAAGGAGAACAAATCCCAGTCAACGTATAAAGCAAGCTGAGTATTCCAGACAGAAGCAACTTGTCCTTACCAGGAAGCAAGGTCCAACTTGAAAACCCATCAACTTTGATACGTTCAACCTCCCCCACTGCTATCTGGTGGCAAACATCCGAGTCACTGCGAAGTAATAGCCCGGCCTCGCTACAGTGATCCGAAAAGAAATGGGGCAAGACAACCGTCTGAATCAACAGGCCCAAAACGATGACAAATAATAATCCGCCAAAAAAAGCTATTTTATTAAACAATATATCGTTCTTCATGGCCCTACCGAATAAGATCACTACGTTATTTTCACATTCCGAAGCCGGTGGTGAAACATAAAAGCCATCACCGCGTAAAAAACAACAAATACGAGGCCTCCAAAAACCACCCCCTTAAGACCCATCCAATAAGTCCCTAAAAGATAGCAAAGAACAGCAACTCCAGCCGAGGTTATTTTTTGTACGAGCAACATTTTCAGATCCAATCCGCTCTGAATAGAGAGTAGCAGCTGGGAGCCGGTAGCGTAGATTCCCCCTGAAAGCACAAGCCATGGAAGCAACCGAGTATAGCTCGTATATTGATCGCCGAGCAGCAATCCTCCCACCCACTCATGCAGCCCCCACATCACACCGGCCAGCACAACGGCCAAAAGCAAGGTGAGTGCAGAAAACCATTCGTTGTAAACATAAACCTTCTTCATTCGGGATGCATCTTCTGCATTGCCAGCCTTTTCAAACAATATCGGCGCAACAAAACTGTAGACACAAGAATTCAGCAATAATACTGGGGCATAGCTGATCTGGAAGAGCGCAAAATAGATACCTACTTCCTCCAGCGTGGCAAACGACTTCAAGCTCCAGCGGTCGACAAACAACTGCCCCCAAGAAACGAGCCCAGCAATCGCCAGCGGCCACAAGTAGGCATAGAACTGTCTACTACGAAACTTCCCCCCCGCATCCGCGGGTGCCGCCACGTTACGAACCTTTCGCTTATAGAAAAATATCTGAAGGCCAATATTCAACAAGGCACTGATACAAAATCCGGCGAAAACAAGCTCCACTCTTTCGCGACCGAACAGCAAAACCAAACCCACCGCAAAAAGAAACCGCGACCAGCTCATCAAGGACAGCAAAAGAGCCACGACACGGCGATTACGCGCGCCCGTCTGAATTCCGTTAAACACCGTGTCAATACACAGCAATAAAGACAATGCGGCAACAAGGCCATAGAACCAGTTTCCAGCCAACACCAGTAGAAAAATTAAAACCAATAATACAGCCGCGGTACCCCAACCGATCCTTGCGAGTGTTTTCTCATAGCCGGGGAACTGTAGTCCCTCGATCGCGATCCGATAAAAACGCGTGGCGGCACGACCGACCGGCGAACCAATAAGATATATGAAAAGGTTGACGATACTCATGCCCAAGGCCACGACTCCATAGGTTTCAGGCAGGAGATGGCTGGTTAACAGCTTCACTCCCACCAACGTGCCTACTGCGCTAGCGAACTGTCCCAAAAAAACGTAAAAGGCTTCTTGGTGGAGCGGCGCCGAGACCATGGCTTTTATTTTACCAAGCATTAGACCTCATCTTCCGGCAATTGATCTTTTAACGCTGGGTAGGCACTACGCGCCCATATTGGAATCCGGGTGCCGGGCAGCCAACCGGAAACTTTAAGCAAAAGATAATCATCATTTTCGAGTACAGCTTCAAACAGGGATTGATCCACTTGTTTCCTGAAATCTGGCCAATAGGACTTTTGAACTAATACTCCACCCAAATTCCACTCATGAATTGCACGCTCTAAAGGCTGTCTAAAAACTGGAAAGTACGGTTCCATCCACCGAACTCCGCAACCGTGCGTCATTCCGAAACAGCTCTTCCCGGTCCGAAACACCGCCTGATCGGTTAAAGAAAAAGGTATACAGCAAACACGATCCAACGGACTCTCCGCGAGCACATTCCAGACCGAATCACACCCTGCAACCTCGGATACAACCTCATCCGTACTCCACTTAATATACTTATGGATGGAGAGTAAAAAAACCAGAAGTGCACCGAAACAAAGTGGGAATAAAAACGGGACGTCAAAAATAGTATCAGTGGAAATAATTCCATATATCACAGGAGCAATCAGGAAATAAGTGTAGTTTCGCCCATGCCCCCAACACTTAAACATTGGTACAAATGTAATCAGAAGAGCTACGAATAAAATCCCGGCGCAAACAACACTCCAATAGGGTATCTGCAGAATCACCAAAGCAACAGCCCATGGACACATTCCCAGCAATGTAGCAAGTTGAAATACTCTGTGTTTATGGCCCTCACGCATGGAAAGGTTCTGGCCATAGATCGGGGAATCCTTAATTTGGTGCGTCGAAAGAAATGCGCGATTTCGAAACCAATAGGCAGAGATATCATAATGCGTAAACGCATACTTTCGATATCCAAGTAAAAAGGCGAACGCACCTCCCAATAGTATCGAAAGTATGCGTTTACGCATTATG
>Ga0307929_1000725_pt1 | contig 29922 bp, 22 predicted proteins | sample AceLakmetage1330_FD_203160 | JGI IMG/M metagenome (GOLD analysis project Ga0307929, IMG submission 203160) | Saline water microbial communities from Ace Lake, Antarctica - #1330 | ecosystem: Environmental > Aquatic > Non-marine Saline and Alkaline > Saline | place: Antarctica: Ace Lake...
TCGTATTTGTCCATATTAAATGTATTTATTACGAAAAAATATGTCAAAGAACGCTTAATATTTAAAAGTGTCAACAATGTTGTGATACGATTAAAAGTGTCAACGATGTTGTGCTATTTATCAATTAATGAATAACAAAAGGACATAAGAGCACCTAAAAAACAAATGTCATTTGAAAAGAATAATGTTTTTAAAACAAAATAGCAATCTCAAAACAAGATAACAATGATTAAAACAGAAAAATTAACAAAGGTATTTAGTACCGATGAGGTGGAAACACTGGCCTTGCGCAACGTGGACATCCATGTAAAAAAAGGTGAATTTGTAGCAGTGATGGGGCCTTCGGGCTGCGGCAAGTCAACCCTGCTCAACATTGTGGGGCTGCTCGACAATCCCACCGAAGGCAAATATTCCTTTGCCGGGACTGATGTAACGCATCTGAAAGAGAAAGACCGCACGCAGTTTCGCAAGGGCAACATCGGCTTCATCTTCCAAAGCTTCAACCTGATTGACGAGCTGAATGTTTTCGACAATGTGGAGCTACCGCTGATGTACCTCAAAATGAAGGCATCGGAGCGCAGGCAAAAAGTGAACGAAGTGCTGCAACGCATGAAAATCGGCCACCGGGCCAAGCATTTTCCGCAGCAACTTTCGGGCGGACAGCAGCAGCGCGTAGCTATTGCGCGCGCGGTGGTGGCCAACCCGAAACTCATCCTGGCCGATGAGCCTACCGGAAACCTGGACTCGAAAAACGGAACCGAGGTGATGAACCTCCTGACAGAACTTAACCAAACCGGAGCCACCATCATCATGGTTACCCACTCCGACCGCGATGCCGGCTACGCGCACCGCGTTATCAATCTCTTCGATGGGGAGGTGATTATGGAAAAAGCAGTCTTCAGTCCTCAGTAGGCAGTCCTCAGTAGGCAGTCGGCGGTCGAATCACGATTAACAAGTGACGATTTTACGAATTTAGTTTTGAATATCGAATACAGAATATCGAATTTTGAATATCGAAAAAAAGCCTCACCGGGACTGATGACTGCGAACTGTGGACTTATTAAAATCTTAACATCAAACAAACGAAACAATGTGGTTAAAAAATTTGAAATCGTTTACACAGCATCTTTTTAATAGCAGGCTTTACACAGCGGTAACTGTTTTGGGTTTTACCATTTCGCTGAGCTTTGTAATCCTGCTGAGCGTTTACATCAAAAATGAATTATCCGTAAACGATGTACAGCTCAACAAAAATCGGGTTTACCGATTGATAAACGAGCACTATGCGGGCTTCGCGCCACCTATCGGCGAATGGCTGCAAGGGGAGTTTCCCGAAATCGAAAGTTTTACACGCATTTCAGAAAATACTGGAACCCTTATCACGGCTGATGATGTTAAAGTCAAGTTTAAGTATTTGCTCGCCGACTCTACCTTCTTCAATATCTTTAGCTTCGATCTTATCGAAGGCAATAAAGAAATGGCACTAAAAACCCGCAACTCAGTGGTGTTAAGCGAGGAATTTGCCAAGCGCATTTTTGGCGGTGAGTCGCCCATGCACCAAATGATAAAAATTGATGGAATCCCATGCGTGGTAAACGGAGTAGTGAAAGACATTTCGCTCACATCCAACTTTAGCCATTGCGATGCCATTGTTAATTTTAGATCCCTGGCCGATTTTTGGCGGTGGCCGGGGCTGCTAAGCAACTTTGGGAACAGCTCTTTTGGACTGTATTTTCTGGCTAAGCCTAGCACCAACCTGCCTGCTAAGGCTCCGGAAGTGCTGGAACTTTTTAAAAAAGATTTTTGGATGTACCAAAACGACCGGACAAAAACAGTAAGTTTTGAACCGCTTACCGACAGCTATTTTAGCACCATGCCCGGCAGAGGAATCGATCAAAACAACAAAACGCTAATTTCAATTTTGTTTGCCATCGTCATCACCATCCTCGTTTTGGCTATTATCAATTACATCAACCTGACCATTGCCCAATCGGGGATGCGGGTGAAAGAAATTGCCATCAAAAAACTACTGGGCAGCAGCCGACCAAAACTGATGACACAACTCGTGGGCGAATCCATCATTGTTTGCACCGCCGCTTCGCTGTTGGCAATACTGGGGAGCTTTTTGACCGAGCCCCTGCTCGATCGGGCATTGAATACCCAAATCAGGCTTAGCGATTTCTTCACACCCGAAACCGTGTCAATTTTGACCATCTTTGTTGTAGTTGTAGGTTTTATTTCAGGCATCATCCCGGCTTTTATTATCACCAGGCTAAAAGCGGTAGAGGTGATAAAAGGCGGCTTTCGCAGGAAAAGCAAAAACCTGTATTCAAAAATCCTCATCGCCTTTCAATACAGTGTTGTCATCATCCTTGTTATTTCTACTCTCATTATTACGCAGCAAACCAGCTTTATGCGAAATCATGATTTGGGATTTAACCACAACAACATCGTGTGGATGGACAACAACATCGATAACGACAAAATGGAGGGCTTCAAAAACCTCATGGAAAAAATTCCCGGAGTGAAAAGAATTTCGTTTGTCCAGGGCAGTCCTATTGATGGCGGTAACAATCAGTCCTATAATTATAACGACCAGCCGATTAGTTTTCAGGAGTTTGTGGTGGATAGTTCATTTTTTGATATGATGGAAATAAACATCAGGCCAACAGCGGCAGCCTATTCAAAGGAGGGTATCTGGCTCAATCAATTCGCGGTGGATAAGCTGGGGCTCGATTCTTTACCGGTCAGTTTTAAATCACACCTGGGGGAAGAACCAGTTTTGGGTGTTACCAACAATTTTAATATCGAGTCGCTCCACAGCGATTTGGGTTTGGTGATGGTGCGCCAGATGCAAAAAGAAAATTATCCGTGGAAAATTCTTGTCCAGATCGAGTCGGGCAAAGTTGCTGCTAACTTCGATCAGGTAAAAAAATCCTATCTAAAATATACCGGGGGAATGCCTTTCAATTCGGGATTTTTTGACGATAAAATACAAAGCTGGTATGATGGCGAAAAGCGCACCGCCGCCATCGTGGGTTATTTTGCCCTGCTTTCGATCGTAATTTCGATCATGGGCATTTTTGCCATGGCGGTATTTTACAACCAGCAAAAGATAAAAGAAATTGGGATACGAAAGGTGAATGGAGCCACGGTATTTGAAATCGTTAAAATGCTGAATATAGATTTTATAAAATGGGTGGCCATAGCCTTTGTTATGGCCTGCCCCCTTGCCTACTTTGCCATGAATAAGTGGCTACAGAATTTCCCCTACAAAACCCAGATTCATTGGTGGGTTTTTGCCCTGGCCGGAATATTTGCGCTGGCCATAGCTTTGATTACCGTGAGCTGGCAAACCTGGCGTGCCGCCCGCAGGAATCCCGTGGAGGCTTTGAGGTATGAGTAGCTGTTGTAAGCCACTTTTATAGAACACTCAAATATCAACAAAGATTGAACTTATGAAAAATCTTAAAATTATTTTCCGACGCCTTCTCAATCACAGATTGTCAACTTCGTTGGTACTGATAAGCTTTTCAATTGCCTTTTGTTGTACTATTTTGGTATTTCTTTTTGTAACCGACGAATTTGCTTTCGATAAATACAATACTAATTTCAGTCATATTTACCGTTTAAATATCCAATCAAAAGACAAGAGCAACATTAGTTGTTCATTCCCCGCAGTGTATTATGATAAAATTGCCAATGTGCCAGGAGTCGAAAAGTTTGCACGAATTCAAACATTTCTGGGAGATAAGTTTATTTCAATTAATAATACTGTTTATACTGAAACTAGCTTTCTGTTTGCTGATCCGGAAATTCTTGACATACTGAAATTCGATTTTTTATTAGGCAATCCGAAAGAAGCACTGGCCGAACCATTCAATGTAATTATCACTCAATCAATAGCTAAAAAGTACTTTGGGGATGAAAATCCATTGGGGGAAATAATCAATGAAGATTATCAGGATTTCATAATTTCAGGTGTAGTGAAAGATATGCCAAAACAATCGCACTTAACAATGAATTTTCTGGCATCTGTTTCGAGCTATAACACAATAAATATCAACCTGATGACCAAATGGTACATCACCGCTTTTAATTACTATTTTATTTTACCGGAAAACACAGATATAAAAGGAGTTGAGGCACGATTGACCAAAGGCTTTGCGGAAGGAAATGGAATTGCCAATGACAAAATAGAATTTGAAATGAACCTCGAACCATTGAGCGATATTCATCTTAAATCGACCGAAATACGTTGGGATAATGCCATAAAAGGAGATATCAAAACTGTTTATGGTTTCATTGTGATTGCTTTATTAATCCTGGGGATAGCAATAGCCAACTACATAAATGCACTAACAGCCAACTATCGCCAAAAATCAAAAGAAACCAGTATCCGTAGGGTGCATGGGGCACAGAAATACATCATTATAACCGACCAGATATTCGAAACATTAATCTTGTTTTCTGCCTCAATGGTTTTGGCCAATTATTTCGCTTTCATGCTTTTGCCAATCGTTAATAATTTAAGCGGAAAATCATTGGTACTTCATTCCATAATTATTCTTCCTGAATTTGTGCTTGTGCTTTTATCAACGCTGCTCTCTGTCATTTATCCAATCGTTTTTATGAATTCGTTTAAGCTATCGGATACACTGAAAAACCAGATAAATATTTTAAAGCCAAAAAACCAGCAAAGACAACAATGGGTCAGGGGGTCATTGGTAACTTTCCAACTAATGATTTCGACCATTTTAATCATTTCAACCATTGTTGTCAATAAGCAGCTACAATTGGTACTGAAAACAAAAGTGGGGTTTGATAAAGAGAACACCCTGATTGTGAACAATCCGTACACCGAAGGAATGAATGAAAGATATGATTTATTTAAAGAAAAATTGGTAAGCCTTCCAATGGTTAAAAGCGTGGGTGTTACACAAAATGCTCCTGGAGGTTACATCAATAATTTTTCGCCAGCATGGTTGCCCAATCAAAAAGATCAGCAAATAAACATAGGGCAAATAACTGTTGATCATGATTTCCTTCACACTGTGGGAGCCAATTTTTTGGATGGAAGAAATTTCAATATCAATTTAATAGCCGATAAAAATTCAGGAATGATAATTAATCAATCAGCCGTACAGGCTCTAAAACTTGAACAATCGGTAGGGAGCAAAATTGTAGTCCAAAATAATGCCTTTACTCCCAATGATGAACTTGAGGTTATTGGGGTCATCGAAGACATGCAGTACTTTACTTTGAGGGAGAGCGCCAAGCCAGTAATGTATTACATCAGAGACTGGGGCAAACAAGATATCACTATTAAGTTGGTGAAAGGTGATTATTCGGAAACCCTGAAACAAGTGAAAAACTTATGGCAAGAAATAGAACCAGTGTGGCCTATCAGTTATCAATTTATGGACAAAAGGATCAGTGCCAATTACAAATCGGAAATAAACATAGCAAAGATAATATCTTGCTTGTCGGGAATCGCTATTTTCCTTTCAATTCTTGGAATTCTAGGTATGATAATTTTTACGATTCAACAGAGGACCAAGGAAATCGGTATCCGAAAAGTAAACGGAGCTAAAATATCGGAAATAATATTTATGCTGAATAAAGACTTCATAAAATGGATTGTAATTGCTTTTATTATAGCCACCCCAATTGCTTATTACGCAATGAGCAAATGGCTCGAAAATTTTGCCTACAAAACCGAATTAAGTTGGTGGATATTTGCATTGGCCGGAATACTGACTTTAGGTATTGCGTTGGTTACGGTTAGCTTGCAAAGCTGGCGTGCCTCGCGCAGGAATCCGGTGGAGGCGCTGAGGTATGAATAGCAGTCCAGACCCCATCCCCAACCTCCCGAAATTCGGGACAGGACTTCCCCTGGAGGGGAAGGAGATCCACCGCTCCAGACCCCATCCCCGACCCTTCCCCTGGAGGGGAAGGGAGACCCACCGCACAGGCTACAGTAGTGATTCGTGAAGAAAGATAGAACGTAAATTTAAATTATGATGAAAAAGAATAATATGCTCCAAAACTCGCAACCCGTTAGCCTGTGTGCAGGAATTCTCCCCCTCCAGGGTGAGTTAGAGGGGGTCGGCATGTGCAGTGGAAAACCTTCCAAACAGTCAGACCCCATCCCCGACCCTTCCCCTGGAGGGGAAGGGAGTGCCGCCGCACAGGCTACAGTAGTGATTCGGGTCGAGAGATAGAACGTAAAATCAAAAAACGATAAATCATGGTACACAAAAGCAAAACACGGCAATATCAGGAAAACCTTAACTATGGCGCATCCCCTGATATTATTGAGAAAGCCAGAAATCTGCGCAAGCGAATGACTGAGGCTGAAAAACTATTGTGGTCAAATTTAAGAAACAAGCAAGTCAGTGGATTTAAATTCAGGCGGCAGCACCCTATTTGGATATTTATTGCAGATTTCTACTGCCATGAGGCGAAGCTCGTTGTAGAGTTAGACGGAGGTATTCATCAAAAAATCGAGGTAAGTGAATACGACACAAACCGTACCGCCGAAATAGAGAAATTTGAAATCAAGGTTATCCGATTCAAAAACGAAGAAGTTCTACAAAATTTGAATATGGTTTTATCGAAGATAAAAAAAGAATGCAAAACCAGGACACAGACCCCATCCCCAAAACTTCTCCGAGAGGGAAAGGGAGTGCCAACACTCCTGACCCCATCCCCAGCCCTTCCCCTAATTGGGAAGGGAGTGCCGCCGCACAGGCTACAGCAATGATTCATGTAAAAAGAATTAACATAAAAAACGGATTAATAATTAATGATAAAAAAGTCAAATATGTTTCAAAGTTCGCATGCCGTTAGCCTGTGTGAAGGAATTCTCCCCCTCCAGAGCCTGTCCCGTCTTTTCGGGAGGGAGTTAGAGGGGGTCGGCCTGTGCGGTGTAAAATCTCCCAAACAGCCAGAACCCATCCCCAGCCCTTCCCCTAATTGGGAAGGGAGTGCCGCCGCGCAAACCAAAGCTTTGTTTCATGAAGAAAAATAAAACGTAAATTAACAATGACCAGAATAATTAAAATCCTGAAAAACTTCAAACGCAGCCCCATGCTGCTGTTTGTCAACCTGCCGGGGCTTGCTATAGGGCTGGCAGCATTTTTATTGCTGATGATTTATGTGGTTCACGAAACCAGCTTCGATCGGAATTTCCCCACACGATCGCAGGTTTACCGGCTTTACAATACCATTATCGAGGACAACTCTACGCGAACCTACCCAATATGTTCCAGCAAGGCTTACACTGAAATTCCGGCGGAGATTCCTGAAATAGAAAAAGCCTGCCAGATTTATCGTGGAGGACGCGTGATTCTTTCGAAAGGTGAGGCTCAATTCACTATCAATAGTTTGATGTATGTCGATCCCGAATTTTTTGATCTATTCGGGCTTGATCTCCTGCAGGGTGAAAAAGATCAAGCTCTGGCGGGCAGTCATCAGTTGGTTTTAGCACAGTCGGTTGCACAAAAGATTTTTGGAGAAAAACCCTGTCTTGGGGAAGTGTTTTCCATAAGAGGCGAAGATTATCAGGTGACGGGAGTTATAGCCGATTTGCCCAAAACTACCCATTTCCAATTTGGCGCGCTGGTCAGCATGAAATCGCTTTATTCCGGAATCTATTATGGAGGGCTTGAGTTTTTCACTTACTATCTGCTGGCAGAAAACAGCAATCCTGAAGTTGTCGGACAAAAAATTGCTGAACGCAATAATAAAATCATTTCTGAAATTTTTAATACTGAAAATGTAACAATACGTTCGGGCATCGAACCCTTGACCGCCCTACATTTGCAAACCCGTGCCGACTTTGATTTGTCGCCAAAGGGCAGTATTAGCCAGATCATACTTGTGGCTTCGCTGGCTGCTTTCATTTTGCTCATCGCCATTATCAACTTTATCAACCTCTATATTTTTCAGGGCGAAAAACGACTGCTGGAAATTGGTATTCGTAAATCGTATGGAGCAACGCCAGCCAGCCTTCGCAGCATGTTTTATCTCGAAACCGCATTAATAATTCTGCCGGCTTTTGCGCTGGCCTTGCTACTTGCTCAGGCCGGCATCTCCTATTTTTCCCAACTGATGTGGGTAAATCTGAGTTTTCAGGATATTATTTCGCCGAGCAATATTGCGATTATGTTTAGCTTTCTGGTGCTGCTGATTTTTTTGGCGGGCAGCTATCCGGCTCATTTCCTCTCCAGGCTGCCGCTGATTGATGCGGTGCATGGCGGCATTAAATCAGTACACCGCAAAAAATGGTTGTCGGTGTCATCGGTTATGGTGCAGTTTTTTATCAGCATTTTACTCATTGTAAGCCTCCTGGTGCTTCATGGGCAGATATCTTACATGAAAAATATTCCATTGGGTTTTAATCCCGATAAGGTGATTGGGATCAGTGATTTTAATACAAATATTGGTGGAAAAGCCGAAGCCATCAGGCAGGAGTTGCGAAAGCTCACTTTTGTAGAACAGGTTGGCTCGGGCAGCCATTTCATGGGTGGCGGTGTAAGCGGACAAGGTGTTTATCAGTTCGGACAATCGGAGGAAAAAAGCAAGAGCATTAACCAATATCGCGTGCAAGCGGGCTTTTGCGAAGTGATGCAGTTGCAGTTGGCCGCAGGACGTTTCTTCAGGGATACGCCCGAAGATAAATCGGGGATCATCCTCAACCAAACCGCTGTAAAAATGCTGGGACTTGACGATCCCGTGGGGCAATCGCTGATAATGCACGACGAGGAGCCGCTAAAAATTATTGGCGTAGTCGAAGATTTTTATTACAACGAAAATGCCGGACAAAAGATCGAAGCGCTTTGCCTGACAGCTGATTCAGATCAGGTGAATGTTTTCTATCTTAAAATTTCAGGCGAATTTACCAAAGAACGTCGCGAAGCTGTGGTGAAGGTATTTAATGATTTCCTGCCCGATTATCAATTCAGCAGCTTTTTGCTAAGCGATCGTTTTGCAGGGAAATATTCAGTAGAAGAGCGATTTTTCAGCATGGTGCTGAGCGGCACACTCCTGGCGATATTATTAAGTTTTATCGGCATGTTTGCACTCTCGGGTTATAATGTGGAGCGACGCACCAAAGAAATAGGCATCAGGAAAGTACACGGAAGTACCACGCTTCAGGTAGTTGGAAAATTGATGGCCGATATTCTGATCTGGGTCATAATAGCCATGATTCCTGCTTTTCTGGTGGCCTTTATCGCCATGCGTCAAGTGCTGATGAACTTTGTAAACCAGGTCAGCTTATCGCCGCTCTATTTTATTGCCGGTGGCCTGATAGCTTTGCTAATCGCCACCCTGGCCATTCTATTTAAAACTATTGGCGCGGCCAACCAAAACCCTGTGGAGAGTTTGAGGGATGAGTAAAATTTATCTTCGCTTCGCTTGGATGTCATTTACCTCGCTTCGCTCGGTGTAATTTGCTTCGCGTCATTTGCGCTTCGCGCGTAATTTATCCTCGCTTCGCTCTAATGGCATTTGCTCACTTCGTTCGCTGTAATTTGCCCTTCGGGCGTAATTTGCTTCGCGTAATTTGACACATCAAAAACCACAAATGACCATCAATGACTAACAATGACAATGAATGACAATGAATGACTACTAGTGCCGAAAAACCAGAAATCTTCGATTTCATAGTTTTTCGAGCATCCTCGAAAAGTTACGAAAATCATAGATTTTCTACTTTTCGGGATGACTATCAAATACCCAAATTTTAACAACATAAACCCATTAAAACAGATGCTATTCCATCATATCAAACTCGCATTAAATATTTTGCAACGCAACAAGCTCTACTCCATATTGAGCATTTTTGGCTTTTCGGTGGGCTTTGCCGTGTGCCTCGTCATTGGTTTGTTTATCTACGGCGAAACCACCATGGATACCTGGATTCCCTCTTACCAAAGGATTGTGCGGATTGTGGATTTCAAGGAGGGACAGAGCAGCCTTGACATGAAAATGACCGAAGAATTTAAAAATAACTTCCCCGAAGTAAAACAGGCCTGTACCATGGAGCTTACCAGCGGCTTTGATATTTCGGTAAAAGCCAACTGGCAGTTTGCGCTCTCGCAGGGAATTATTTGCACCACCGACGACTTTTTAAAGATTTTCCCACTTACAGTTATCCGAGCCAACAGCGATAAACTTTTCCCTGGCCTGCAATCCATCATTATAACGCAATCGCTTGCCCGCACGCTTTTTCAGGACGAAGACCCATTGGGCAAAACCATCACCATCCTGAATGACATGACGGGGGAGATAAGTGCCGTAGTTCAGGACTTTCCTAATAATTCAAGCATCCGGGCCGATATTTTTATCAATGCTGAAAACGACGATTTCCGCTTTAATCAGAGCTGCAACAACGGCAAATGTTGGAATCCAGCCAATCATTTTTTGCTGCTAAAGCAAAATACTGAATTCGATGCTTTGCAGCAAAAGCTGGATGGAATTGTGGCCAGTGGAAATTACGAAATAGCATCGCTGAGCTGGCAAAACCTGGACGAGATTTATCTGGGAACACCCTTTGATGATAGTTCCATGTTGGCGGGCAATCGCAATATGCTGTGGGTATTTGCAGGTTTGGGCGCATTAGTGCTTTTACTTTCCATTATCAATTTCATCAATTTTTACATTGCCATGCAATACGCACGGCTAAAAATTATCGGCATCAAAAAAATCCACGGTGCGCAATTTGGTCACTTGCTCACGCACGCTGTGGTTGAAGTTTCGATAAGCATTTTGATATCCGTAGTATTTGCCCTGGCTTTATTTCAGTTTATCCTGCCCACAGCCAATTATTTATTAAACTATCGCCTGGATGCCACCCTACTTTCCACGCCTGCATTTTTGCTACTGATGGTTTTGGCAGTCCTGATTATCATCCTCATCGTAAGTTTTTTCCCGGCATTGATTCTTACCCGGCTCAAATCGGTAAACGTGCTTTCAGCTTCAAAAATACCAGCCATCCGGCAAAGCGGACGCAAAATAATGACTGCCCTACAATTCACCATTTCGATAGCACTGATTATCTTAACTTTCTCGCTTTACAAACAGCTCAACTATGTAAAACATGCCGACCTGGGCTTCGACAAAGAAAACCTGGTACGGCTGAATTTCCCCTATACTTTTAGGCAGCAATCGGTTTTGCGCCAAGCCTTAAATCAAACAAAAACGGTCAGCGATTTTACGCTTACCAGCGGCGTGCCTGGCAACGTACATCTGAGCATGGGCGATGAAATAGCGGGCAAATCGGTTTACCTGGAATGTATGTATGTGGATGATAATTTTTTGCACACGCTGAATATTCCTTTAAAAGCTGGCCGTAATTTCCGTACCGGAGAAATGGGAAGCGTTTGCATTATCAACCAGGAAGCCTTCGGGCAGTATGGTTGGGAAGATTTGGAGAATAGGCATTTTAATCAGGGACGGGATGGCGGATATGAGGTGATCGGCCTTAGCGAAGATTTCTTTGTGAAATCGATGCACCAGAAAATTCAGCCCGTGGCTTTGCTCGCGGCTGACAATAATGATGCGTACAACCTCCGCTATGCCACTATCCGCTTGCGTCCCGGAAATATCAGCGAGCAGATGCAAGAACTCAAAAATATCTGGAATCAATTTCTACCTGATGAACCGATGAATTACACCTTTTACGGCCAGCAATTCGACACCATGTACCGCAACGATGAGCGGCTAAGCATGGCCATTGCGATATCGGCTATCATCGCCATAATCCTCACTTTTATGGGTATCCTCGGGCAGGTCTATCAAATGACGCTAAACCGCACCAAAGAAATTGGTATCCGCAAAGTGAACGGTGCCACGGTCTCTGAGATCATCACACTTTTTTATAAGGATTTTGTAAAATGGCTAGCCGTGGCTTTCGTGATTGCCGGTCCGGTGGCCTGGTATGCGATAAAGCTATGGCTTCAAAACTTTGCCTATCAAACCACGATAGCCTGGTGGATATTTCCGCTGGCAGGAATTCTAACACTTATGGGTGTATTGCTCACCGTAAGTCTGCAAACCTACAGAGCCGCCCGGCGAAATCCGGTGGAAAGCCTGAGGGATGAGTAAAATTTGCATCGCTTTGCTCGGCGTAATTTAGCCTTCGGCTGTAATTTGGCTTCGCCGGAATTTATTCTCGCTTCGCTCGAATGTAATTTACCTCGCTTTGCTTGGTGTAATTTAGCCCAATACATATTTTTCAAATAAAAAATACTCCTGACGGAATAATTTGCTTTTAGCTTTTGTCAAACACATCTATGGCAAATTTTATGCGCAAAAAATCATTCATGCTTCTCTCCTTTTACCTGATTATTGCATTATCCTCATGCAGCAAAAAACCTTTGCATACAAGCAAAAAGCTGGAAGCCTCAGGCGAAAAACCCAAAGCCGGATCTTTAGGCTGGATTGACCGCTTGCAATACGATCAAAAAAACAAGATTGCTTACGGCTATTTTAACGATGACAAAAGTTTAGTTGTTCGTGTCATGGCATCCGACAAATCAACCATAAATAAAATGTTTGCTGCCGGCTTCACCATTCATATTGATACCACAGGAAAAAAAAATCCGCAGTATTCCATTAATTACCCCTTGGCGCAGGGCATGAAAAATATACGCCCTCCAGGTCGTGAAAATAATAGTGCTTTGCAAAGTCCATCACAAATTGGAATGCAAGAGAATATGGAAAAACGTTTGCAGACCTCGCTCAACAGCATAGAGTTGATTGGTTTTAGTAAAAAAGCCTTAGATAATGCAATACTAAATTCGCGCACAGGTGAGGGTATCACTGCCTGGATAAAAATAGATTCATCAGCTACTATGTATTACGAGTTAAAAGTCCCATTGGACGAACTATTTACCTCTACCAATATAATTGATAAAATTATCTCTATCGGATTAGAATCCGGCAAAATTGATTTACCATCCCAAGCTGGGTCATCCGGCAATAGAGGCATGGGACCGGGTGGTAATGGTGGCAGATCCGGCGGTGGCAGGCCTCTTGGTGGAGGAGGTCAACATGGTGGTGATGGGGCAAGTCAACCTCAACAAATGCAGGCACTAAGCCAAGCCATCAAAATTTGGATAAAACGAATTGAACTTCTATAAAACCAATGAATGCATAAAACAACTCTCTCAATACTCGCATTGGCTTTGCTTGTATTTAGCATAAATGCCGAGGCTCAAAACGCTGAAGATGTTCTTGTAACGGGACGATTCTATGGAAAAACCAGAGTGAATATATTAAATATTATCGCAAAGGAAAACAATTTATATCTGGATTTTGATGCCGCAGATATCCCTTCAGGAATTATTTCGGGGAAAACGGTCAAAAACATGCCTTTGCCCGAATTTCTTGATTTTTTATTTGAAGATAAACTCAATTATAAGGTTGTTGGCGATCGGGTCATTTTACGACCGGCAGGTGTTGATATCACCTACGTAGCTCCCATTTACGAACGAAAAAGCAGCTTTACCCTTTCCGGAAAAGTAGTGGATGAGGAAAGTTCCGAATCTTTACCCTTTGCACAAATAATGGTAGAAGGGTCAAAGGTGGGGGCTGCTACAAATATCGATGGCTATTTTACACTTTTTAATGTCCCATCCGACACTTCTGTTTTATTGGTTTCGTATTTAGGTTATAGATTACAGAAAGTATATCTAAGTCCAAAAATGGTAAGCGGAAGTCCAGTCGTAAAAATGCGTGCCTTGCCCGTTCAACTCAACGAGATTGAAATTTATGGCGAGCATCAGGAATTGTTGAGGATGACCTCAAATACCGGAAAAATCAGCATGTCGCCAAAAAAAATCGAAGCCCTTCCCGATATTGGCGAGAAAGATGTTTTTCGTTCTTTCCAGCTACTTCCCGGAATTTCGGGGAGCAACGAGGCTTCTTCGGGTTTGTATGTTCGTGGCGGCACTCCCGATCAAAACCTGATTTTGTACGATGGCTTTACGGTATATCATGTGGATCACCTTTACGGGATGTTTAGCTCGTTCAATTCCAATGCATTGAAAAATGTGAAAATGAGCAAGGGTGGATTCGAGGCAAAATATGGCGGCAGGCTTTCGAGTGTGATGGAAATTACCGGGAAAGATGGCGATCAAAATTCCTTTAATGCAGGCGCAAGTATCAGCTTGATGAGTTTTAATGCTTTTGTAGAGTTTCCCTTAGGTGAAAAAGTAAGTGGATTCTTTACAGCACGACGTTCATTCCAAAGTAATTTTTATCAGGGAATTTTTGATCAATTCAATACAAGTGTTGAATCCACAGGTGGGGGAGAGATGGAAGGCCGGATGCGTCGCTTTACCGAACAAACAGAACCCAGCACTTATTTTTATGACCTCAATGGCAAATTAAGCTATCACTCCGATGCCGGAGATATCATTTCGTGGAGTATTTACAACGGGCAGGATGACCTGGATAATTCCAACGACATGAGCCGATCTTTTGGCGGAACATCTATGAGCAATACAACCAACGATCTTACCAGTTGGGGAAATATCGGGACAAGTCTTAAATGGTCGAGAAAATGGAATGATAAGTTGTATTCAAATTACCTTATTTCCTATTCGCGCTATTACAGCAAAAGAGATATGACGCGGTCAGGAACACGGATTCAGGACGATGAAGCCATCGAATTTACCAACGGTCAATACGAAAATAACTTCATGCACGATTATTCTTTAAAACTCGACAACGAATACAAACTCAACAAGAATAATAATCTGGGCTTTGGGGTGCAAACAAGTTATTATATCAACGATTATGATTTTACCATGAACGACACCATTGTAATTCAAAACAGGTATGACAAACAAATGGAGATTTCGACTTATGTTCAGGATGATTACAACGCGGGAACCTGGCTAAATCTTAAGCCGGGGCTGCGAGTTAGTTATTATACCGGTACCGGAAAAACCTATTTTGAACCCAGGTTCCAAGCCAATTTTAATATTTCGGATAAGCTTCGTATTAAGGGAGCATGGGGAATATATCACCAGTTTGCAAACCGTATTATCCGAAACGATTTACAATCGGGTGCCCGCGATTTTTGGATTTTGGCCGATGATGAGGATGTGCCTGTTGGCGAAGCAACCCATTATATTGCTGGTCTTGAATATGAGAATTTGGATTACCTGTTCAGTGCCGAAGCCTTTTACAAACCCATGTCAGGCCTTTCGGAATATAGCTACCAAACAGTAAGCGGTTTTAATGATTTTAATTATGACGAATTCTTTTATCAGGGAAGTGGTATCTCGAAAGGAATCGAATTTTTGATTCAGAAGAAAACCGGTGATTACAATGGCTGGATCAGTTATACCTTCTCAAATGTAGATTACGACTTCCCTGACCTAAGCTCCAAAATCTTCCCGGCCAGTCATGATGTTACCCATGAGTTGAGCTTTGTAAATACCTACAAATATAAAAAGTGGTTGTTTGCAGCCACATTTATTTACGCCACGGGTCGCCCCTACACTGCTCCTTCAGGAGGTTATGAGCTGACAACTCCCGATGGAACTACCGAGGATTTTATTACCCTTGGCCAAAAAAATGCACTACGGCTACCCGATTACCATAGGCTCGATGTTTCAGCAACCTACAACTTCGACTTTGGTGGAAAAACCCATGGCAGTCTCGGGGCTTCGCTGTTTAATGTTTACAACCGGCAAAACGTTTGGTACAAAGAATTTGAAATTGTTGATGATTACCTCATCGAAACCAACGTTACACTGCTGAGTATTACTCCCAATATCACTTTTACACTTAAAATCAAATAATGAAAAAGAACAGTATCTTATTTCTAAGCCTTTCTCTTATTTCGCTAAGCTTTTTTAATGCCTGTGAAGACCAAAATTCTGATTTCGACCTTGAAGAATATCCTGTGGTGGAAGCATATCTTTATCACGGCCAACCTGTGGATAGAATCAAAGTATTCAAGATAAGTGATTTTAAGGAGACCGCCAACGAGAATAATACCATAAGTGGATTGCAGATTAGCTTAAAAGTGGACTCTGTGCAATACTTGCTAAGTGAAAAAGAAGATGAACCCGGAAGTTATTTTTATGCGGGTAATAACTTTCAACTCGAACCGGGAATGTTTTGCGCGTTGGAATTTGAGTATAATAACCTGATTATTTCATCGGAAACCACCATTCCTGAATCACCCCAAAACCTTGAGCTATCCAAAGAATCTCTCGGCGTTTCGATGGGCGGTTGGGGTGGTGGCGGAGTTGAACCCATCGAAGTTACCTGGGACAATCCCAGCAATGACTATTTTTACATGGTTGCCACCAATATCGAAGACAATCCCACTCCTGTTAATGAAGAAATGGAAGACCTTGACGATCCTCCTTTGAGTGTAGGTACCCAGCCCACCACCAGTAATTTGCTAAATATTATGCCCCAAATGTGCAGATATTATGGCACCTACGAAATGGTAATTTTTAGGGTTAACCCCGAATTTGCAGAACTCAGCCTTTACACCACAACGAGCACTATAAATTTAACGGAGCCTTATACAAATATCAAAAACGGAAAAGGATTATTTACTGCTTTTGCTTCCGACACTGCATATTTTGAAGCAGTATCGTATGCAAAATAAGGCCATTTTTTACCGTGAGCTAATGGATGAATATATTTATGATGTTGATGGATTCCACGCAATTATTGCAAAAGGCATAAGCCCTTTAACGCTCGCCTTACTCATCACTGCAAAAGTGCATCCCCCGAAAAAATCAATTCTGGCAGTACGTTTCTATATATCCAAAAACACCCTTCGGGCAAACAACGAAAGATAAACGCCCCGGATAAACAGGAAAATTGCGAGAGCCAGCCATAAGGCATGATTGGCCATAAGTGGCAGTGCGATGTAATAAACAGCAAGGAAAACAAGCAGCGCAACAAGAATAGAATTGCGGAGATGATTAGAAATAGTAGCACCGATGTAAATCCCATCCCAGATAAAGGCCACAAAAGAAAGTAGCGGGATGGCGATGAGCCAGGGCAAATAAGGCGCAGCTCCGGCAATGATGTCGTGGTTGGAGGTCATCAGCTTTAATAAGGTTTGCCCTCCCAACCAATAAACCATGGCAAAACCTAAAGCAATTCCCAAAGCCCATTTAAATATTAGGCGTACCGACTGCATGAGCCTCGACCGGTCGCGGGCACCGATATACCTTCCGGCCAGTGCCTCGCCAGCATTGGCAAAGCCATCCACAAAGTAGGAGAAGAAAATAAAAAACTGAAACAAGAGGGTATTAATAGCCAAAATAGTATCGCTGGTTTCGGCCGACTTGGTTGTAAAAAATGACATGGCAAAGATTAGCGCCAGGGTGCGAATGAAAATATCGCGATTCACCAAAAAGAATTTTCGCAAGGTTTTGAGATTGGTCATCGCTTCTCTTTCCCAGAGATGGACTAAATGCCCGAAATGCTTTTTAAAAATGACCAGACTCAACAAAAGCCCGGAATATTGCGCTATCACAGTGCCGTAAGCCACGCCATCGGATTTGAAATCAAAAACAAAAACAAACAATACATTAAAACCAATATTGATAAGATTGATAAAAATAGCCACCATCATTGGAATACGGGCATTTTGCATGCCGATAAACCAACCCGTAAACGCATAAAGCAAAATGGTGGCCGGGGCGGCCCAGATGCGGATGTAGAAATAGCTGAGGGCGTAAGTCTCGACAGCCTCGCTGCTGCCGATAATCCAAAAGCTAAACTTCGCCACGGGATACTGCAAAACGATGACCAGCAAGCTGCCGGCAACAGCAGCCAGCATGGCTTGCGAAAGTACCGTGATGGTTTCCTTGTTGTTTTTCCGTCCAAAAGCCTGAGCGGTAAAGCCCGAGGTGCCCATGCGCAAAAAACCAAAGCCCCAGTAGATGAAATTGAAAATCATACTACCCACGGCGATGGCCCCGATGTAGGCCTCATCGCCCAGCCGTCCCATAAGGATAAGATCGACAAAACCGAGCAGGGGAACGGTGATATTGCTGATGATATTGGGGATGGCCAAATGTAATATCCTTCGGTTCATGGTGTGCAATTAGGCCGCGAAAATAGGGATAAAAGATGGCCACGCTTCCTCACAATTTTAAAGCATCTTTTTAAAATTTTACCTTTGTGGCCTAAAATTTTGAATCGTATGCCAAGAATAATCATGCACAACCAGATAAGCCTCGATGGCGCAGTTTCAGGTTTTCAAATCAATCCCGGAACCTATTACAGCATCCTGAATTCCTTTGGGGCACAAATGTACCTAGTGGGATCCAACACGCTTTTGTCGGGACTTAAGTCGATGGGCAACCGTTTTTCGCCCGAAGAAGCCGAGGACTTCCAAAAAGCCGCCCCCCTGCCCGACGACAAGCGGCCATTGTGGATCGTGCCCGACAGCGAGGGTAAGCTCCAGGGATTTTTGCATGTGTATCGCCGCTACGAGCACTGCCGCGACATCGTGATTTTAGTAGCTGTGGATACCCCGCCCGACTACCTGAAATACCTCGAAGAGCGCAATTATACCTACCTCATCGCCGGTGAAAAAAAAGTAGATTTCCGCAGTGCCTTCGAGCAAATTAGCCAACGCTATCACACCGACACCATCATAACCGATAATACCGGAATCCTGAGCAGCCTGCTTTTGGAAAAAGCACTTATCGACCAGATAAGCCTGATCGTTTCACCTACGCTAACCGGCAAAAAGCCACCCAAATTATTCAGAGAATTAAAACTCGGAAAACGGGTTATAAAACTTAAACCCCTAAAAGCCGAGATTCTCGAAAGCAAGGATTTGCTTTTGCTTTTTGATGTGGTGAAGTAGTTATACGACATTAATGATAAGTCAGGGCATGACTTGAAGTCATACCCTGACTACGATCGCCCGGTTTATTTCGCTGCAGGCAATTGAATATAAAAAGTACTCCCTTTCCCCAGGGTGCTTTCTACCCAAATTTTCCCATGCATCAAATGGATAAATTCACGGGTGATAATCAGACCCAAGCCTGTTCCCTTTTCACCATTGGTGCCAGGAGCACTCCCGGCATTTTCGATGCTGAAGAGTTTTTTCAGGGTATTTTCGTTTATTCCAATACCCGTATCCTGAATAGTACAAAGGATATGATTTTCATTTTTAGATACCGAAAAAATGATTTTGCCTCCGGCAGGTGTAAATTTTATAGCATTTGAAATAAGATTTCTAAAAACAGTGCCTAACATAAATTTATCGGCCATCACTGCGGCAGCGCCATTGAGAATCATTTCCACGCTTATCTGTTTAATTTCCGCACTCGCCTTTACTTCAGCAAAAATTTGTGGCCACAGTTTCTGAATTGCAAATTCCTGGATGTTTGGTTTCATGGCCCCTTTTTGAATTCTGGCCCAGTCGAGCAAATTGTTCAGCAGGTTATAGGTATTTCTGGAGCTTTGCCCAATATTTTGAATCATATCTTTTTTCTGCTCCTCGTCAAAATCATCCCACTCAGTTATCAGCAAATCGGTAAAGCCCAGCAAGGCATTAAAGGGGCTACGTAGGTCGTGCGCAATGATCGAAAAAAACTTGTCTTTGGTCGTATTTGCTACCCTCAATTTATCTTCCGTTTCACGCCTGATTACATTTTCATTAATCAATTTAACATTAGCACTTGTCAGCGCAGCAGTTTGTTTATCGACCATGCCCTGCAATTTTTTTTCCTGACGTTTAAGAAAATGCACTCTGATTTGAAATATCACGAAAACCACAGCCAAAAATAAGATTAGCATGGATAATCTGAAAAAATTGGTTTCGTAAAAATAAGGCTGAAGAATCAGCTTAAGCGGGTGCTTCATCTCTACCCAATTTAAATTATCTGTCGAGACCTTTATCTCGAAATCATAATCGCCTGGTTTCATATCTACCAAAGATATGGCAGTATTTCTTCCAATATTTATCCAATCATCGCTTAATTTGGCTATTCGATACTGATAATAATTATCCTCGGGATGTAAATAATTAAGCCCACTAATTTTAAAGGTGAGGAAGTCCGTTCCCGGCTCTACAATTAGTCTTTTTTTGTATGATATAATGGTATCCAATTCTAATTCCCTGTTGTAAGTCAAGGCCTTACTTATGGTAGGCACAAGTTGGGACAAATCCATCGACAAGGAAGAAGGCATAAACGAAACCACTCCTTCCACCCCGCCAAAGTACATCATCCCGCTTTCGGCCTGATAGAAAGCCCCCGTATTAAACTCGTTATTGAGCAGGCCATCGTGGGTCGAAAAAGCCGCAATATCACCCGACAACGGGTCTAAGGAACACAATCCCAAATTGGTGCTCAACCACAAAAGTCCTGATTCATCCTCAAGAATGCCATATATATAATCGTTGGGCAAGCCATCGGATGTGGTAAAGGAATCAAAACTTTTATCAGCAATATTAAACCGGTTCAAACCACGATCGGTGCCGATCCATAACACATCATCACCCCCATCGTGAAACGACAAAATTTGATTGGACAACAAACCCTTGTTATCGACCCCGGCCAAATAAGAGTGAAATTTCCCGGTGGCCGGATCAAACATTGCAAAACCCAAACCTGTAGTACCTACCCATATACGATTTCGTTGATCGATCAAAATGGCCTTCACCTCTTCCCAACCAAAACTACCTGGGGCATCCGGATGGATAGAATAAAACCCTTCAATTTGAAGCGTGTTGCTGTTCAAAATACCCATTCCGGAATTTGTACCAATAAAATACAAATTGTCCTTATAATGCGTAATTTCATAAATATACTTCACAAATAGCTTATTTCCCCTTGCCGTTTTGTACCACAAATCATTTTCATGAATTTCATCGGTATTCAAATCATAAGTCATAAATGTACTTCCCTCGCTGCCTATTAGCATCCGCTCGTGCAATTCATCATAGCAAAGGGCATACACAGGCACTCCATGAATCAGGTATTCGCAATGGCCTGTAAATAAGTTTATGCGATCGATTCCATTGTAGCCCCCAATAAATACATCGTTGTTGATTTCAACAATCGCCCGTACACTTTGAAAATTCAAACGATATTTTGCAGATTTGACCGTTGAAAAAATAGTAAACTTGGATGTTCCAGGAAACCAATAATTAATTCCCTTACCGTTAGTGCCCACCCAAAGCACTTTTTGATTGTCGAGAAAAACAGATACCAAAGAATTGTAACTGATGCCCCCGTCAAATTCCTGACAGGAAAACAATTCGGAGGTATTGGTTTTAACATTGAGCAAATGCAAGCCGCCGCCCATAGTAGCTATCCACAACGAATCGTTGCCTTGCATCAGCAAATTGGTAATGGCGTAAAAGTAGTGTCCAAATTCTCGACCGGGATGCACAATATGTTCCAATGAGCCAGTAATAATATTGTATTTATACAGGTAGTCCACGGTTGTTCCGAGCCACAAATGAGTGCTATCCGCCCTTTCCATTGCAATCAATGATGTGGGATAATTAAAATCAGCCGCATTATTCATATTAAGAATTAGATCCACAATACCCACTCCGGGCTGGTATTTTAGTAAGCCCTGATGCTGGGTAGCAATCCAAAGAAAACCGCCCAGCCATTGCAAATCTCTTATTTGCACGGCTTGATGATTGTCAGACGAAGCATAAATTTGTTCGTAAGTCCAACGATCTTTTGTGGGTTCAAAATATATTAAACCACCATCCCAAGAACTCGCCCAAATCTTGTGATCAACATCAGAAACTATGCAGGTTGTTTTAAGGTTTGAAACGGGCTTTCCCTCCCGATTTAACGGATGGATAACTTCAAAGCGTTCGGTACGCGGATCAAGCTTAACCAGACCCGAATCCTGGGTTCCAATAAAAATCATCCCTTCCATATCTACGAAAAGGCAGTTGACATGATTGCTTGGGAGTGAAAAAGGATCGGCTTTATCGTTGCGAAAAACTTTAATGCTCTGCCCATCGAAACGATTGAGACCATCGGGAGTACCAAACCACATAAATCCGGCTTGATCTTTAGCGATAGCTGATACCATACTTGCCGACAAGCCCTGATCGTTGGTTAGTGAGTGGAACTTATGGTACTCGCTACCCAAAACAGTAGCGGAAAAAATACAAAGAAAAATAAACAATACAATTTCCTGACGATTCATATTGTAAGCCCAATTTCGGCAAAGATATTAAAATACAGCCATGAAAAAGCATACAAAATACAGCCTCTTTATCGCTAAGGATAAACTTCAAAATATCAGGGATTTGTTTAAGGAAGTAGATCCTGAAAAATAATTACTTTTGCAGTAAAACAATTTGCTTATGAAATATCTTGATCCAAAAAACGATCTGACCTTCAGGAAAATTTTCGGGCAGCACCCCCACCTGCTCAAAAGCTTCCTCAACGCAATGCTGCCACTGCCCGAGGGTTCGTACATCGAAAGCCTTGAGTACCTCCCCGCCGATATGGTTCCCGAAACCCCGCTGATGAAATATTCGATCGTGGATGTGCGCTGCCGCGACAACACCGGGAGGCAGTTTATTGTTGAAATGCAAATGTACTGGACCACCGGCTTCATGCAGCGTGTTCTGTTCAACGCTTCCAAGGCTTATGTAAAACAGCTTGATAAAGCCTATGCCTATGATAGCCTGCAACCCGTGTATGCCCTCAACCTTGTGAACGAGGTATTCGAAACCGAAAAAACCGAATTTTATCACCACTACCAAATCGTTAACATTGCCGATACCGAAAAGCAACTCGAAGGGCTGGAATTTGTATTTGTTGAACTCCCCAAGTTTAAGCCCGAAATATTCAGCGAGAAAAAGCTCCAGGTGCTATGGCTGCGCTTCCTCACCGAAATTGATGAAAAAAGCACAGATATTTCTGAAGATTTGTTGGCCAGCAGCGAAATAAAAGAAGCACTCGAAAACCTTCGATCATCAGCTTTTAGCAAGGCCGAAATGGAGAGTTACGACAAATACTGGGACAGCGTGAGGACGGAAAAAACTTTGCAATCGGGCTATTTTAACAAAGGAAGAACTAAAGGAAAGGCCGAAGGAAGAACTGAGGGAATAACTGAAGGAAGAATTGAGGGAAGAATTGAGGGAATAACAGAAGGAAGGGTTGTCAGCGCAGAAAATGGGATTAGGGCTGGGCTGTCCAACGAAATTATTAAAATAATGACGCAGCTTTCCGATGAAGAAATAGATGCGCTACGCCAGGAATTGAAAAAATAATAAGATTTCTATTTTTAAAACCGATATCCTATCCCAAATCCCAAATCAAAAATTGCCTTGCCTTTATTGCTATAAATTCTTGGGTTTCCAGTATAATTGTACGCAATACCATAACCGAATCCGATATTTAAATCTAGGTAAAGATGTTCGGAAATTAATCGTTGAATGCCTGTTCCCACCTTTAGGCCAACAAAGGAACTCCCCTCCCTGTAATTGTTGCCGTCCGAATTATGCGTGTAATATTGCCCACGATACGTTGCCCCCAGCGAGATGTAATTTGCCGAAAGGCCATTACCAGATTTCCCCATAAGCATCCTGCGATGCAGACTATAATAATAACGGCCTTCTATTGTTAGCTGCGGCGACATAGCATAAGTATTAAAGTCATGGTTCAGCATCCTGGAATATTGGAATTTACTGCCCAGTTTTGTGTTGATCGAAAACGGAGATGTTCCAATTTTGAACTCGGCGGAAATGTTTGGGGCAATCGATCCAATCATTGATTCCCTGACATAAGCCAGGTTGATTATATTAACAAGGTTTGTTTTCAGAAGAAAACGATCCGCAGCATGACACCTCAAAACAGGGCAAAGTTTATCAAAATCGAGCTTTTGCCTGTCACGGGTAAAAGCCAGCCCGGCATCCACGTAAGTATTAAAAAACAGGGTTGACCACGAGTCGCCACTCAACGACTTATTCCATCCTGCCATTAAGCCCACGTCCACAAAGCCTCGTTTAAGGAATCTGCGCTGAATACCCCACTTTGCAAATAGCGGTATAAACTCCAGATTGGTATGCTCGGTAGCGGAAGTCCAGGATGTAAAAGCCTTGCGATAACCGGCTCCCAAAGCAAGGTATGAGCCGGATAAGTTGGCCGTGGGTTTGTTTTTACGAATATATTTTTGATGTTTATAATACCATCTTGATTCCAACGAAAGTTCAATCCCATAATCGTCCGTTCCAAAGGGGTTAATACCCAGGTTAAAGCCTGTATAGTTAAACAACACTGCATTCAACGAAAACCCTTTTACAATTTTCTTTTCAAGGCTTAGCTTTAAGTTAGAAACTGAGCCATAATCAGAGTTGATAAGCAAGTTACTTTTGAGCAGCCACTTGGTTTCTTCGTGAAACATAAAAGCATATTCTATCGGCGTGAGGTATTCAACAAGGCTGTCGTGGTGGTATTCGGCAGCATAACCCAGACTATCGGTTTGTGCCTTCCCTGCCATCGAAATAAAGAATGCTGCCACGGTGAGCAAAACTATGGGAGTGCTCAAATTCATTGTATGTTGTTTATTTTTTTTCATCTCAGCTTAGTTTATTTCGAGTGTGCCAATACTTTGTTTTATTTGGATAATCGGGCGATCGGGTAGTTCGATAAAGTTAACTTTACGGATACTTTCATTTTTGTCAGGAGGATCATAGATCATCCAGGCCGGTTTTTCAAAATCGGTATTTTCGAGATCGAGCAAGTATCTGAATTTATTTCCTGTATTGATGCTAATCTCCGATTTTTCGGCTTCAAGATTTAGCACTTCAAGACGAGTGAAATCTTCAAGATTTATCTGCGCAAGCATTGCATCGATGATGATTATTCCGGCTGCCTTTTCGAGATGAATGTTTGACCGCGTAGATTTTATTTCAATCCGGCCATCCATCAGCTTACCTGAAATATCCCCGAATTTTGATTCTACCATAATTTCGCCTTTAGTATTTATTAATTCAATACTTGCAAACTCGCTGATGATGTTGATGGTGCTGTTCGTATTTTCGATCGTAATTTCCCCAAAATAATTATTGATAGTCAGCGGGCAGCTTTCGGGTATTTTGATGTGCCAAATCACTTTAAGGCTCGATTCAGGTCGAGCATCTCCGGCGGCCAGCTCGATGTAATTCCTCATAAACAAAGTCTTGCCCTGCCTGCCGCTTATCCATTTCATTTTTTTCAAATCATTTTCGGCCCTTTCTTTATCTGCATGTTTTGCTATAATTTCAATTTCGTAGGTGATGGAATTTCCCGGATGCGCTTCGCAATGGATCACCGCATTTTCGCCATTGATCTCCAGCTTCATCCCTTTAGTCCATTTTTCGTGGCCATCCAGTGTTTTTGTCAGCACCTGCACTTTGGTTTGTCCCATGGCAGCACTCACAAAAACCGCTGTTATCAAAACAAAAATTAGCAATATGATATTGATTATTTTCTTCATCTCCTTACATTACTTTTGAGAGCATTTGTTTTACGATTTCATTTTTCTCCAATTCAATTTTAGTGAGCAATATTTGCAAATCCTTATTGTGATCGTAGGCATTCATGCGACCGAGAATCTCCGATGTTTTTTCGTTCAAATAATCCAGTTCCTCTTTTTTAGCTATGAATTCGGGCTGCTTGCAGGCTATCGGGTTAGCAGCGCAGAGTGTATTCAAAAGGTCAAAAATTGCTGTATCCTCATTCTGCCAAAGTCCCGGCCTTTCTGTTTCGATAATTTCCTGGGAGTAGCTAATCGTTGATTTTTGTTGATTTGGAAATAATAGAAAATAGGTCATAAGGATGGCAAGACCGGCCGCTGCTACCCACGAAGACCATCTAAAAATAATTAACCTGCGGGCTTTTGCCTCCTCGGCACTGAGAGCCTCATCGATGTTTTTCCAAACTTCATCTTCGGGTGTAAACTGTTTTAGCTGATTAATTTTTCCCTGTTTATCCAAATCATTCGCAATGGCATCCCAAACTATTTCGGGCGGGTCGATGGATTTTAATTCCGATAAGCCCGTAGCCAGGCTTACTTCGGGCAAGCGCGATTGAACCATATCCCAAACTTGTTCATCCGGCGCATAAGTGCGCAATTGCTGCAAGGCCTCATCCAGTATTTTGCGGTTCTTTTCCATCAGTTGGCCATTTTGTTAAGGGTTTCGCGCAGCATTTTTTTAGCTTTAAAAAGCTGCGACTTGGAGGTACCTTCCGAAATTTCGATCAGTTCGGCAATTTCGCGATGCTTGAAACCTTCGATTTCGTAAAGCGTAAAAATGGTGCGATAGCCTTCCGGCAAATTCGCGATAGCTTTTTCCAGATAGTCGATGTCGATGGCAGTGCCCCAGTCGATGATGGTGGAGGTGTCGGTGTTTTCGAGGTCTTCAAAATAAATCCGGTCTTTAATTTTGCGGATGGCGGTGCGGGCAATGATGGTATGAATCCAGGAGCTAAGCTTTGCTTCCCTTTTAAAAGTGTGCAGCTTCCCGAAAATGAGTAAAAACCCTTCCTGGAGCACATCGTTGGCATCATCGAAGTTTCCGGTAATGCGGTAAGCGAGGGTAAACATCCGGGTTTTGAACCGATCGTAAAGTGCCTTTTGTGCAACTCGGTCGCTCTTGAGGCAGCCTTCGATAATGTCCGTTTCGGAATGATATGTCATGTTTGATTTGCTCACTGATGGTTAGAGGCTTCAAAGATGAGAATAGTTGCCCGAAGATAGAATTATTTTTTTGGAGGGTCAGCACGCCCGGGTATTTTTCAGTGTGAAGGCATTAAAGTCGTTAAGGACTTTAATGCCCTTACGCTGAAAGCTCCCCGAGATTGCAGATGAAAACGCCACACCCCATCAAAGTCACCCCGTGAATTACTTTCGGCAGTTATTCTACTTCCACGTAAGCACCACAACTGCTTAAGCAGGATTCACGGGGTGACTAATTCCCGTTTTGGTTTAAATAAGGTAATTGGCAAAAGTGGTCAAATTTAATAATGAGGCGTTTTCTCTGATAATGAGGTTTTTATCTTTTACAAATTTGCAGAAAAAAATTTGGCTTTTTCGTTTCATTTTCGTTCTTTTGAGCAAGGTATTTTTTTTACAAACATTTAAAACTCAAAAACATGAAAAAACTCATTACAATTTCACTACTCATTTTTACCATGAGTGCTATGGCGCAAGTTGACGACTATTTTGCCAACGACCCCCAGTGGAGGTTGCATGTTACCTTTGGCGGTGCATTGCCTTGCCTCCAATTTTGGGATTATGTAATTTATGTGAATGGCCATGATACTGTGAATGGCCATGACTACATCAAGCTATTTGAAAATCGTACGATCGAGTACGAATGGATGGGGCCTCCACCGGTGGGTTGTTCGGGCACTTATAATTATAATAGCTTGCGTGGTCTGTTTAGGCAGGAAGATAAAAAAATCATTATGCGAGAGGATGATTCCGATATTATGATCTACGATTTCGATCTGGCGGTTGGCGATACCTTACCTGCCTCACCCCTTCTTTATGAAGATAATATTTATGTAACTGCCATCGATAGCATCCTGGTTGGAGAAACCTATCGAAAAGTTTTTTCACTATCTCTTAGTACTGGGGGAATTCCGGGTCAAATAATTGAAGGTATCGGTTTTATTTATGGATTTTTATCAGGCTTTCCTGATTGGTTTTACCCGGAAGAGCTGGTTTGTTTTTCGCTTGACGGAGCAATCTATTATGAAAACCCCAGCCCAACTGCCGACTGTGATATGTTTGTAGGTATTGAGCAAGCAAATACAAAAAGCCCCGGATTAGAAATTTCTCCCAATCCATCCCACGGATTATTTACGGTTAGTCTGACTACACACGAAAACCAAGATATCCGGCTTATCATTCACGACATCAGCGGCAGAATAATCAAAGAGGAGCTCTGGCCAGTTGAAAACGGAAACAATGTGAAAAGTATAAATCTGATGGATTTGAAAAAAGGGATTTACTTTTTGTCGTTAAGTGATAAAGACGGGCGGTATTTTGGGCAGGAAAAATTAGTGCTTTTTTAGAATGTTTCTTTATTGAATCTAATCTCAAGCCAAAATTTACGGTTTATTCAATGGATGATTTTAGATACAGCATTTTTAAGATGCAGGATGTTTATTCTATGATATCGGCACACATCTAAAATCTGATATCATACATCGGACATCAAACGCTTTCTCTGCCATAAATGACCGGGCTATGGATTGCGCGTTTTTAAAAACTTCGCTCCGGGACAATTTACAAATAACGGATACCGATTAACGAATTTGTACAGACGCGCAAATTGCGCGTCTGTACCCCTCCTCATCCAGTCTTCTACTCCTTCTCCACCACGACAAATATTTTTTCATCGGGCTTTTTCATCAGGTACTTTTCGCGGGCCAGTTTTTCCATCACCGCCGGATCGTTTTCGAGCTGATGCAAGAGTGTGCTGTCGTTTTTGTATTCCGTCAGGTAATATTCTTCGAGCTGGCGGGCTTCGTTCAGGTCGCGGCTAAACCCGATCTGCCTGAGCAAACTGTCCTGATCGAAAAAGGCAATCCACACCAGGAAAAGTGCGATGATCAGCACGTAACGGTTTTTTAATGTTTTGATAAGTCTTTCCATGATAAATGCGAATTGGGTTTTAAAAAAGCGTGCGTCAAAATTAATAATCTTATTTGTTCTATCGCAATTCTTACTTGAAAATTAGAAATTTTTGAAATTGTTTTGAAATAGTGTGATGGAGCTTATTGTTTTTTCAATTCCTGGCGGAGGGCATCGATCTTTTCATCGGAGAGTTGTGTCATTGTTTTAATTATTTACTTGGAAAGCCCTGCCTTGATTCCGTTTATCGCGTTGGCAATCTTTTCTTCAGCTTTTCCTTCGGCTTTTCCTTCAGTTCTTCCTTTATTAAAATAGCCCGTTTGCAAGGTTCTTTCCGCTCGCACGCTGTCCCAGTATTTATCGTAACTCTCCATTTCGGCCTTGCTAAAAGCAGATGAACGAAGGTTTTCCAGCGCTTCTTTTATTTCGCTGCTGGCCAGCAAATCTTCCGGAATATCTGTACTCTTCTCATCAATTTCGGTGAGGAAGCGCAACCACAGTACCTGGAGTTTTTTCTCGCTGAATATTTCGGGCTTAAACTTTGGGAGTTCAACAAATACAAATTCCAGCCCTTCGAGTTGCTTTTCGGTATCGGCAATGTTAACGATCTGGTAATGGTGGTAAAACTCTGGTTTTTCGGTCTCGAAAATCTCATTTACAAGGTTGAGGGCATACACGGGTTGCAGCGTGTTGTAGGTGTATGCTCTGTCGAGTTGTTTTACATAAGCTTTGGAAGCGTTGAACAGCACGCGCTGCATAAAGCCGGTTGTCCAGTACATTTGCATTTCAACAATAAATTGTCTCCCGGTGTTGTCGCGGCAGCGTACATCCACAATCGAATATTTCATCAGCGGGGTTTCGGGAACCATGTCGGCGGGGAGGTATTCGAGGCTTTCGATGTACGAACCCTGCAGCAGTGGCAGCATGGCATTGAGGAAACTTTTGAGCAGGTGCGGATGCTGCCCGAAAATCTTCTTGAAGGTCAGATCGTTTTTTGGATCGAGGTATTTCATGTGCGATTAGTTTTACTGCAAAAGTAAGCAATTTAATAATGAAGGGTTAGGTTGAGAGTGTTGAGAAAGTTAAGGGAATTTAAAGGCTGAGAGGATTGAGTGCTAAGTGAGGCGGGTGTTGTTACAGTTTTTTTATTCGGTATTTTCCGGGTAGAGCGGCTCGTTACCTTGCCGCTCCCCCACAGACCCCGGACGAGCGGTTTTCCCGCATCCGGTTCCTCCTAAATCGGTTTCGCTGTTTGATAGCTGTGATAAATCTTTTTTATCACGCCATCGTTTACCCTGC